>JAAUYD010088064.1_pt1 | contig 15975 bp, 14 predicted proteins | sample 7278101 | NCBI WGS metagenome assembly JAAUYD01 (sample SAMN14350128, study PRJNA611818) | marine sediment metagenome | isolation source: surface marine sediment (0.6m) | place: French Polynesia: Moorea | collected 2018-08 | reverse complement strand
GCCCCTTGCTAAGTGGCCTAAAATCCTGAATCAGCTGGCCATTCGGTTTGAAGGACGATTTCCGATATGATTGAGTGAGGAATTTATTTACACACAATTGGGTACATACCCAGATTTTAAGAAGTAGGTCTCTCGTCTCTCGTCTCTCGTCTCTCGTCTCTCGTCTCTCGTCTCTCGTCTCCCCTGAGGTATTCCTTAACACCCTTGCCTCACCATTCGGGATGAGGCATCATTTATCACTATGGGATTTTGGGATCGACAAGAACGGGAAGATCGCCGTCAGGCGGCCGACACCGCTTTTCAGGGACGACTTTATTTTTTTCGCATCATTATTGTGGTGTCGATCAGCCTCCTGCTGTATCGAGTGTTTTGGCTGCAGCAGATTCAGGGAAACCAGTTTGTCGAACAGGCCCGAGAAAATCGGACCGCTCGCCTGCTGCTGGATGCTCCTCGCGGGGTGATTTTTGATCGCAATGGAGAGCCTCTTGCCGTTAACGAGCCCAGCTTTAACGTCACCATCACCCCGGCCTTTTTACCCAGCGATGAAGGTGAACGTTTGGCGGTTTTTGAACGTCTTTCTTTGTTAACCGGCGTGCCGGTTACCAATACCCTGGCGCAGGAACAGCTGATCGATGCGGCCGATCCCGTGCTTCGTCAGCAATATGCGGACCTGGCAGAGCTCTATGGCGCTCCGGTCGATGAGACGCTGGACAATTCGGGATTGATTCCCCAGCTGCCTTCCAGTATTCAGGACGTGTATGAAACGTTTAGCTTCGCGCAGTATTTGCCAGCCACGATTAAGTCGGGGATTACCATTACCGAAGCTTATTTAATCGAACAGGAAAGTGTTTATTTACCGGGTGTACGCATCATCCCGGAACCGATTCGCCGCTATCCAACCGGTGAGCTGACCTCACATCTGATCGGCTTTATGGGCCCTTTGCCCAGCGAGGCTTGGCTGGCTCTCGGTTATCAGCGAGATGATCGAGTGGGGCTGGCCGGCCTGGAAGTTTCTCTGGAACCGCTGCTGGCCGGCAACAAGGGGGAACGTCAAATTGTCACCGATTGGACCGGCCGGGAAATTCGCCAGCTGGGGACGACAATTACCCCTCAGCCGGGATACAACGTTCATCTAACGCTTGATATGGAATTGCAGGCGCAGGCGACTGAAATTTTGAGCCAAACGCTCCAGGCCAGGCGGGAGTTTGCCGACGTAGATTTTTTCACCGGGCTGCGAGAATTTAGAGAAGTTGAATTAGGGGTCATTGTGGCCCTGGATCCACGGTCGGGAGAAGTGTTAGCGATGGTTAATTTGCCTGCATACGACAATAACCGCTTTGCTACAGAGATCCCGGTTGATTATTATCTGGGGCTGGTGCGCAATGAATATGAACCATTTTTGAACCATGCAATTGCCGGTCAATATCCACCGGGCTCAACATTTAAAGTGGTGACGGTTGCTGCGGCGCTGCAAGAAGGGGTAGTGTCTGCCAATCGGCTCCTAGAGACGCCGGGCACGATTACGATTGCCAATCAATTTGCACCAAATGATCCCGGCCGCGCCCAGGAATTTGTATGCTGGATCAGTTTGCCCCCTAACTTTGGCGATCATGGGGCGATGAATGCCTATACCGGGATGGCTCAATCATGTGACATTTACATGTATAAGATCGCCGGCGGTTTTCGAGATGAAAATATTCAGGGGCTGGGAATAAATACGCTGGGGGATTATGCTAGACAGTTCGGTTTTGGTGAAATTCAGGGGATCGAGCTTCCGCTGGAGGCGCCTGGCATTATCCCGAATACTGAATGGAAGCAAATTAACTATGGGGAACCCTGGTCCACCGGCGATGATTATAACGCAGCGATCGGTCAGGGATATGTTTTGTCCACACCGCTGCAGGTGGCCCAAATGGCGGCGGTAGTCGCCAATGGGGGGTTTTTGTACCGGCCGAGGCTGGTTCATCATTTGACCGATGATTTGGGGAATGTGTACGCTTTGGATGAGGATTTTAATCCTATTCCGGCCGAAGATGCAGGGGTTCCCATCGATGAAAATGGGGAAGTGGGGTTTGTGCCTCAGGTGCTTGATGTGCTCGATGTGGACCAGGAGTTTGTCGATGTGGTTGCCGAAGGGATGAGGCTGGTCAACACCATGGAAGGCACCGGTACGTCGTATATTTACGATTTTGACGAAGATCAAGAGCGCATTCCCGATTGGCTGCTCAACTTTGGGATCGAAACGGCCGGCAAAACCGGTACATCCGAATTTTGTGATAACCTGTCACAGCGGAAGGGGTGGTGTACCGAGGAAAAAATTCTGAATGGGGAAGTGTTGCCCACTCACGCATGGTATGTCGGGTATGCTCCGTTCGATGATCCAGAAATCGTTGTTGTCGCGTTTATGTATAATGGGGGAGAGGGTTCGCAGTGGGCCGCACCGATGGTGCGCGAGGTAATGGCCGCGTATTTTGAAGTAGATGATTATGCGCCGGTTGAACCTGAAGATGATCCACAAGAACAAGAACCTTTAGATGGGGATGTGAGTTCAAATTAGGGGATGGTTTATTTGGTTTGTCGGTTCCCTTTCAATAGTTGTTCCATATTGTGAATAAACCAGCAGCCAATCAACAATCATCAATATCTCTACCCTAAATCGTTTACGCTTCTAACACAGGTGTGCTATTATGCCGCACATGGCACTTATTGCATTGGTTCGACACGGTGAAAATGAATGGGTCCGGGAACATCGCCTGGCGGGTTGGATTGAGGGCGTCCACCTTAATGACAACGGCCGCAAACAGGCGGTTCAAGCCTCTGCCCGTTTGGCACATTTACCCATTTCAGCGATATATTCTAGTCCGGTGGCTCGATGTGTTGAAACGGCCACCGCATTATCGGCGCCTCATCAGCTCGAGCTAATTTTGGAGGAGGCATTTGGAGAAGTACGATACGGCGATTGGGAAGGGGAAAAAATCGAGAAATTGGCTAAGTTGCCGGAATGGCACATCGTCCAGCATTTTCCCAGCCGAATGGCTTTTCCTGATGGGGAAGCACTGCGTGAAGTCCAATTCCGGGCGATACAGAAGCTTGAAGAATTAGCGCAAAAACACCAGGATGAAATGATCGTGGTCTGCTCGCACGCTGATTTGATAAAATTAGTATTGGCGCACTATTTAGGTGTCCATATCGATCTGTTTCAGCGAATTGCCGTATCACCAGCGTCAATCAGCTTGTTAGCGCTGATGAAAAATGGGGGAATTCGGCTTTTGCGGCTGAATGACACCGGGCCAATCTCTATGCCTCCCAAACCGGCCGAAAAAGATGAAAAAAGCGGTGAAGCGGCAGCCGAACCCGATCAGGCACCGGCCGAATAAACTCATTTTTACAAGGAATTTCTGGTTTATGCCCCAGCACATTGAATTAAATCCGGTTTCTCACCTGACAATCGGTACCATTGGCCCACCAGGACAGCGCGTATTTTATTTGCAAGGAAGCAAAGGTCGCGATATTGTATCTTTAATTATTGAGAAGCAGCAGGCTGCCATTTTGGCTTCGAGCCTTGAATCCCTTCTGGACGAGTTGACCAAACAACAGCAGCTGGAAGACTCACCTCCTGATGAGAAAGCTGCGCGCGATCTGCGATTGCGCGAGCCGGTTGAGTCACTTTTCCGCGTAGGAAATTTAGGACTTGGGTTTAGCGAAGAAACCAGCCTGGTGGTTTTGGTTGCATATGAATTGGTGGATGAAGACGAAGAGCCCAGTATGGTTAGCTTTTGGGCCAGCCCCGAGCAAATAAAGCTGTTGATTCCGCATATTCAAAGCATCGTGAAATCCGGCCGACCTTTGTGCGGCAACTGTGGTGAACCGATTGATGCAGAAGGTCATTTTTGCCCGCGACGCAACGGACATTTACATTAAAGGCAATAAGAGCGAAAAATACCGTTAAGACACGCTTAGGGTGTCGTGACAAATATCTTATGAGTACCTTTTCTAAAGCAGAAATTTTGCACCACATGAATGAAGGGAATATTGAAATGGAAGGTTATGTTCCCTGGGGTTCAAATTACACCTTCGTCGTCAATGTTTCACTTAACGGTCAAGATATGCAAGCGGTGTATAAGCCGCGCCGGGGAGAACGGCCGCTGTGGGATTTTCCAACCGGAACCCTTTGCTTAAGAGAACGGGCCGCTTATCTGATTAGTGAATATTTGTCCTGGCAGCTCGTGCCGCCCACATTGCTTCGAGATGGCCCACAGGGTTGGGGGTCCATTCAATTTTTTATTGACCACGATCCCAACGAAAATTATTTTACATTTAAAGATGATCATGCCGAACAGCTCCAGCGTGTGGCTCTCTTTGATATCGTCATCAACAATGCGGATCGGAAAGGTGGGCATGTTATCGTCGATGATCATCATCAGGTGTGGGCGATCGATCATGGTATTGCCTTTCATGACGAAACCAAACTTCGGACCGTTATTTGGGATTATGCCGGCCAGCAGATTCCGGCCGCAGATCTCGAGCAGCTGGCTGATTTAGAAGAAAAGCTGACAGCAGACGATGCGTTATGTAGTCAAATGCGCGATTTGCTGAGCCAGCGAGAAATTAGGGCCCTAAAGCGCCGCATTAATCGCGTGTGTCAACAAGGGGTATTTCCAGAACCAGGCCCAGGACGACCTTATCCCTGGCCACTTGTATAATCATTGAGTCGCTATGTCTGACAAAATTCTCGTTATTGACAACCATCAAGATACAATTAACCTCGTGACCATGATTTTGAAGACGGCTGGGTACCGTCTTTCAACAGCCAACACCGGTCGCGAAGGGATTGAGGCCGCCAAAAAGATTGATCCCGACTTAATTTTACTGGACGTCATGATGCCGGATATGGACGGATTGGCGGTGTGCCGAGAGTTGCGTTCGATTCCCCGCTTTGGCCACGTGCCGATTATCATGTTCACCGCCAAATCAATGCCGGATGAGAAATGGGAAGGGTTTGAATCGGGAGCGACCGACTACCTGGTTAAACCAACAACCAGCGAAGAGTTGACCAAGCGGGTCAAAATGATTTTGAGCCGTTCCCAACCCCAGAAGACATCTTCCATTCAGCAGGCACCACCGGCACCGGCCGGGCAAAAGGGTGATGGTAAAGGGCCTCGCGGTCAAACGATCGCCTTCATCGGCGCTCGTGGTGGCTCCGGAACCACCACGGCGGCGATTAATACGGCCATGGTTTTGGCGGCCCGCTATCCGGTTTTGCTGGTTGATTTGGACATGGTTCAAGGTCATGTGGGTCAATACCTCAAACGAACCGACAGCGGCGGCTTAAACCGCCTGATCGAGGGTGGGGTAGTGACCATGAAAGCACAAATCAACAATGAAGCGATCATGATTAATGATTTGCTCCAGGCACTGCTGGCTCATCCAAATATCACCGATCAAAATACGGTGGCCGAGCCCCAACATACCCCCCACTTGGTAGAGGCGGTTGGTTTAACCGGTAAACAGGTGATTTTCGACGGGGGGCGAGGGGTTACCCCTTTGAATCGACCTCTTATTGAACGGGCGGACCAAATTGTCGTGTGTACCCGACCCGAGCGGCTGGGGCTGGAAGCAACCAAGGTGCTGCTAGAACAGCTCGACGATATCATTTTGCCGACCACACTCGTTCATACGATGATGATGAATTTTGACGGCACGCATGTTGCCTCAGAATCAATTGAAAAATATATCAATCACAAAATTATTGGGGCGGTCCAGGTCACGCCGCAGCAAATGGCCAAAGCGGTCAATCGGGGCTTGGCCCTGGTTCAGGCTTATGGTGATACGCCATTACCGCGGGCGTTTGCTGAAGTAGCCAAAACGATCCTGGCAGCTGCTTAAATCAACGATGAACGATCATCTTGCGGGACAAATAAGACGGGCCAATGACATTTTGTCAACCGCTCGCTCGGCCGTTGCCTTAACCGGGGCTGGCGTCAGTACACCTTCGGGTATTCCCGATTTTCGGAGTCCGGAATCCGGATTTTGGACGATGAATAACCCGATGGATGTGGCCAGCCTGCCGGGGTTTAAACGCCAGCCGGAATCTTTTTACAAATGGGTCCGGCCGCTGATTGATCTCAGCCTGAGCGCAATCCCCAATCCGGCTCATTATGCCCTGCGCGATCTCGAGCTGCATGGTCCGCTCAGCGGAATCATCACCCAAAATATCGATTGGCTGCATACTCAGGCCGGTTCAAAAACCGTCTATGAAGTGCACGGGCACATGCGCGAAATGCACTGTCTGGTGTGCGGTGCGGAAACGCCGGCCGAAAAGCATCTGCGCCAGCTGTCCGAAGCCGGAATTTTACCGGTTTGCCAATCGTGCGGGTCGATCATCAAGCCCAAGCTAATTTTGTTTGGGGAAATGCTCCCGTATGATATTTTGCTCAATGCTGAAAAACTGGCCAATCAGTGCGATGCGATGATTATTGCTGGATCTTCATTATCCGTTGCCCCGGCCAATGAACTGCCGTGGTTGGCTCGCAGAAACAACGCCAAAATTATTATCGTCAATCTGACACCCACACATATGGATGATTTTGCCGATGTTGTTATCCGGGGGGATGTAGCAGAAGTTTTACCCCGGCTTGCCCACCCATTTCGACCGAAAGAGACATGAATTCAACCACCACAAACAGCTTCCTTCGATCGATTGATCCGGTAAATTTGCAGCAACTTCTCATGGCCAGTCGGGCGTTGAGTTCGACGCTTGATCTGCAGCAAGTTTTGAGTTTGGTGATCAACGTGGCCGCAGAATTGACAAATTCTAAATCAGCATCGATCTTGATGGTCGAATCTGAAACGGACAAGCTGCGCTTTGTGGCCACAAATGGTGAATCACAGCTGGTGGGGGTCTTGGTGCCGATGAACAGCCTGGCCGGCTGGGTGGTGCAAAACAACAAGACGTATGTTTCCCACAAGTTAAAGGAAGAGAAGCAGCATTACAAAGGGATTGAGCTCATGACCGGCATGGTTCATCACTCTTTGCTGGCCGTGCCTCTGCATCATAAAGGGGAAGTTCTGGGCGCGCTGGAAGTGCTCAAGGTCAGCGGTGATGAGTACACCGACCACGATCTGGCGGTGACCCAGGCTCTAGCTTCTCAGGCGGCCGTAGCGATCGCCAACGCCCGTCTTTTTCAGCAGTCTGACGCCATTGCCGAGGTGATGCACGAATTAAAAACCCCGCTGATGGGGATTATGGCCGCCCTTGAGCTGCTGGAACGCGATGACTTAAAAGAGCCGCAGCGACGTCACATCGTTCACAATATGCGTGCTGAAACCCAGCGCATGACCAAAATGACCCAAGATTTCCTGGAGCTGTCGCGGCTGGAAGCCGGCCGCATTCGCCTGGAATGGGAACCGGTTGATCTGCGCAAGGTGATTGAAGCGGTGATGCACGCTCAGGCCCCCCAGGCAACCCAGTCTGAAATACAAATGGCCGTCTTTTATGACAGAAACAAACCGCTTCCAAAAATTTCCGGTGATGCCGACCGTCTCAAACAGGTTTTAATGAACCTGGTCAGCAACGCCATTAAATACAACCGCACGGGTGGCAAGGTGGCCATCAAAGCCACCACGATGCGCGAAAATAGCCACGAGTGTGTAAAGTTAACGGTGGTTGACACCGGTCAGGGAATCGCCCCAGAAGATGTAAAGCGCCTTTTTGAGCGCTTTTATCGCGTTCCTGGGGCTGAAGGATTTGCCGACGGGAGCGGCCTGGGGTTATCTATCGCCAAGAAAATCATAGAGGCTCATAATGGGCGCATTGTGGTTGAAAGCGAATTGGGTAAGGGAACCGCTTTTCACTGCATCTTACCGGTAGCGGTATAGCCATAAGCTTCTAGTTAATCACAGCCAGCTTATGGCTTTTTGGCTGCAAAGCCGCGCTAAATAACTTAGTAAATTACAACCAAATGAGAAAAGGTTATGTCTGAAGAGAAAACAGTACAACGAGAAAAAGTCGTTATTATCGGATCAGGTCCAGCAGGATTAACGGCCGCTGTTTACGCCGGCCGGGCGATGCTGGAACCGGTTGTCATTGTTGGAGATCAGCTGGGCGGCCAAATCGCCATGTCCAGCGAAGTGGAAAATTATCCGGCTTTTGCTGAAGTGATCACCGGCCAGGAGTTAATCGATCGTATGGTCAAGCAGGCTCAAAAATTTGGGGCCAAGCTGGAATACGATCACGTCATCAAAGTAGATTTTACCGGCGGTTCCCCCCATCGGGTTGAAACGTACAACAAAATTTACGAAGCGGATGCGGTCATTGTGACGGCCGGTGCTTCACCACGCAAGCTGGGGATCCCCGGTGAAGATAAATTCTGGGGTCGTGGGGTTAGCACCTGCGGTACCTGTGACGGGTTTTTCTACCGCGGCCGCGATGTGGTGGTGATTGGCGGTGGCGACAGCGCCATGGAAGAAGGGATCTTTCTAACCAAATTTGCCGATAAAGTGACCGTTATTCACCGACGCGATGAACTGCGGGCCGGACCGGTGTTGCAGAAGCGGGCGTTTGCCAATCCCAAAATGGAATTTGTTTGGGATACCGTACCGGAACAGGTATTGGGTGATGAAGAAGTAAACGGCGTTCAGCTGCGCAATGTTAAAACCGGTGAAACGTCCAAGATGGACACCGACGGCTTCTTTATCTTCATTGGGCACATTCCCAACAGCCAGATCTTTGCCGGCCAGCTGGAAATGGACGAAGAAGGATATGTCATTTCTGATGAGTTGATGCGTACCAGCGTTGAAGGGGTGTTTGCCGCTGGTGAAATCCAGGATTCAGTCTATCGCCAGGTGGCTACTTCGGTTGGCCAGGGATGTGCGGCCGCCATGTCGGCTGAGCGGTGGCTGGCTGCAAAAGAGTAAACAGACCACAGACAACAGACTTCAGACGGCAGAATTCCTGAAGTCTGAGGTCTGTTGTCTGAAGTCTCTGAAAATCATGCGTTTTTTACTAGCCTGGCTTGTCTACTATTGGGGTGGTGTTCACCGCTATTTTGCCATCTCTAACAATGTGACCGGTGAATTTAAACGCGCGGCCGCCTGCTTTGCTAAAGCATTAGAAATCAAGCCGGATTTTCGCGACGCGCGGTATGCCCTGGCTGGAGTTCTTGGCCGGGAGATGGGTCAACATGAGGCCGCCATCACGCACCTCAACATCATTTTGTCAAAAAACCCACGCGATGGGGATGCCCTGCTCACCCGCGCTCAAAGCCGACAGGATTTGGGACATATTGAAGGTGCATTGGCTGATTTGGAGGCGTATTTGGCACTGCCCGGACAACCCCATCACGATTTAGCGGCCCGCATGGCCGGTTTTTTGCAGACCGCCATCGATCAGTAAGACCAGGAATCCGGCGGCGGTATCTCTAAACGGTCATCCGGTTCATTTTTGTCAACTGCGGTTGGATTTCCCTCAGACAGCTTCCCCATTTCCTCTAAAAAAAGCGCCATTTGATCGGGAAAATCGCGCGCTAAGGCGGCGGTCATCTCCTCAATTTCCCCCTGCCGATAACAGAAGTCAATCAGCAGCAGAATCCGATCGGTATACGATTGCCCCCAGGCGGAGATTTGGCTGTAGATCGGTGGAAAATGGTCAAGCACAAATGTCCGCAGCTGGGTATCGTTCAGAAGCGTCTGAAAAAACAGGCGCAGCTCTTTGGTGTTCAAACTCATTCCCATATTGTTAACTATCAAAATCGAGAAATCTATCCTCTCAAGAGATGATATTTGACCAACCAGCGGGTGAACTATGTCAATCGGCCGGCAACCGCTCCTTGATTACAATGGGATAGGGTGAATCACGCCCCTGAACTCATCAAAAAGAGTGGCCTTTTCATCCGACAACTCTGATCACCACGAGGTACCCATGAATCAATTTTCATTTGATGCTTTACTGCCACCGGCCATGGCCGGAAAGGCGGAAGATGCCGGGGTTGCCAAAGCCAACCTGGCCTCCTGGCCAATGTTTGGGTTGGCCGTTTTGGCCGGGGCATTTATCGCTTTGGGGGCTGTTTTTGCGACAACCGTGACGACCGGGGGCAGCGACTTCCCGTTTGGATTTACAAAACTACTGGGCGGCCTGGTTTTTTGTTTGGGGCTGATTTTGGTCATCGTGGCCGGGGCGGAATTATTTACCGGCAACAACCTGATCGTCATGGCCTGGGCCAGCGGCAAAGTATCAACCGGACAGCTTTTGCGCAACTGGGGGATCGTTTATTTGGGGAATTTCTTTGGTTCTTTATCGACCGCGGTTTTGGTTTTTCTCAGCGGTCAATATGCCTTTGGCGGAGGAGAGGTTGGGGCCAACGCCCTCAATATCGCTCAGGCCAAGGTTAACTTGGGGTTTGTGCAGGCGATCGCCCTGGGTATCCTGTGTAACGCCCTGGTGTGTTTGGCTGTGTGGTTGTGCATGAGTGCGCGGACGGTCACCGATAAGATTTTGGCCATTGTATTTCCAATTACCGCTTTTGTGGCGGCCGGTTTTGAGCACAGCATCGCCAATATGTACTTTATTCCGATGGGCTTATTGATCAAAGCGGGAGCGGGAGACGGTTTCTGGGGGGTAAGTGGGCTGTCTGCTGGAGATTATGGGTCGTTGACCTGGGTCAATTTTGTGTGGCGCAACCTGTTACCGGTGACGATAGGCAACATCATCGGCGGTGCTTTGCTGGTGGGGTTGGTTTACTGGTTTATTTATCTGCGGCCGGTGACCCAAGCGCCCCCAGTCCCCGCAAAATAAAAAAGCTTAAATCCTTGATGGCGGCCGGGGCTTCATTTTCCCCTCTTGGATTTTGCAGCAGATTTAAGATGACTTCATCGCACGCGCCGGTGATCGCTTCGGCTGCCCGGCGGGTATTTTGGGTGGGGATCAACCCTTGATCGAGGGCGTGATCGAGCGGCCGCTGCCAGATGCGGATCATCGCTTCGCGAAACTGCTCCCGTTTGGCGGAGAGGGATGGCACCGCCCCCACACCCCCTACCAGGAGCAGAAAGACGACGGTTGGCTCGTAGAGGGCGATATTGACGTACGATTGCACCCCGTGAGCGATTTGTTCCGTGAGCTTGGCGCGGCCGGAGACCCCTTGCTGTACCGCCTGAACGAGGAAGTCGGCTGTCTCTTCGTATAGATAGAGAAAAAGCGTTTCTTTGTCCGGAAAGTAAAAATAAAAGGTGCCGATGGCCACATCGGCCGCCTGGACGATATCGCGCACGGTAGCGGCATGGTACCCTTTTTCCGAAAACACCTGCACGGCCGCCTGCATCATCGCCGTGCGTTTGGCGTCTTTTTTGCGTCTCATTTTATCGCTGGTTCGGTATGGCATAAGGATATTATCAGGGGGGATTCAACTTTAGTCAATCTGTCGATGAGGCCAGACAGCGACCGGTCAGGTAATTCTCAACATGATTTTGTAGATCAAACGCCGGGAGATAAAGATTTAGGTTGGTCAAGCTGAGATTTCGAGCAACAACAATCGGGCCTACCAGCGCCCCGACAGCATGGAGCGGGTGTTCCGGCCGCAGCACGCCTTCCGCCTGATAACGCGCCAGCAGTTGACCAAGGGTCATCATCGATTGATTGAGCGGTTCTACGGCCGGCTGCAGCTCGGGAAAACGGGCGATTTCTGAGGTTAGAAACAAAAACATCTGCCCTGTCCTTTGATTGTTTTCAAATATGCGGTTTAAACATCGCAAGAGATCCGCTCGAATATCACCGGTATAAAAAATAGATGAGTCGAGATCGACCTGCTTAATGCGTGTCGATATCGCCTGCACGATTAATTTTTCTTTTGACTCATATTTACGAAACAGCGTGGCTTCATTGACGCCGGCTAATTCCGCAATCTCTTTCATGGTGGATCCGGCGTATCCATGGGTTACCAATGTTTTGACCACCGCTTGAAAAATTACTTCATCAGACACAATTTTGGGCATCGTTTACCTCGGCGATTCTACCTGGCAGTTCAACAAATAAATTTTGGCGGCTCATTCATGGAGTGGCAGACACCGCACGCGAAACGCATCGCTGATCTCATTTTACTATATAACCGCAGTACAAAAACGAGCATAAAGCATAATTAACTGATCATATATAACTATTGACTTGCAAAAAAAGCTGAATAAACTGTTTATTGCAACACAAAGCTTGCATAAAATCTAAAAATTATCATTCTATCATAAGGTTTAAAGAGTTTGACGACAAACAAGATTACCAATCAGAAGCCGATCTTTGAACTCAATGGCGTATACAAAAGCTACAAAATTGGGGCCGGGGAATTTTCAGCGTTAAAAAACATTTCTTTTAATATTTATCCGGGTGAGTTTTTAGGGATTGTCGGCCGGTCAGGGGCGGGAAAATCAACGCTGCTCAATATGATTACCGGGGTCAGCAAGCTGACGGCCGGTGAAGTTCTGTATCACAACCTGCACAGCGGTACCGTCTCGATTCACGATCTCACTCAGGATGAACTGGCGGTTTGGCGCGGCCTCAATGTTGGCATCGTCTATCAATCATTTGAGCTGATGCCCATGCTCGATTTAGTCAACAACATCATCCTGCCTCAGGATTTCTCCGGTCTATACCGCTCGGCCACCAGCCCCGGTCTGGCGATTGATCTGCTAAGACAGGTCGAAATTGAAGACCACGCCTACAAGATTCCGGCTCATATCTCCGGCGGTCAGAAGCAGCGGGTGGCCATCGCTCGTTCCCTGGCCAACGATCCACCGGTCATCATTGCTGACGAGCCGACGGGAAACCTCGACAGCAAAACATCAGAAACCATTTTGCAGATTTTTGAGAAGTTAGTGGCTCAGGGGAAAACGGTCGTCATGGTGACCCACGACCAAAATATGAAGTCGCGATTTACGCGCACCCTGGAAATCTCTGACGGGGAGATCGTCGGTGAGTATTCAAGCGATGAAGGACAGCCGCCGCCGGAAAAGTTAAATGGCCAAAATGGCGTTCATGCGGAACGCAAACCAACTCCGCCCATTGTGCTTAGCCAAAACGGCAGCAGGCCTATCGAAAATGGCTCAAGCAGGTCAACCGAGGATGCCGTGATTCTAAAAAATGTGGTGAAAACATATGTTGGCCCGGCCGGCGAATTCACCGCCTTAAAAAATATCAACCTGAATTTTCAATATGGTGAATTTGTTTCCATTGTTGGGAAATCAGGCAGCGGGAAATCTACCCTGCTCAATATGCTGACCGGTATCGATCACCCCACATCTGGAGAGGTCGTGATCGGGGATATTCGCCTCTACGATATGAGTGAAAGCGAGCGGGCGCTGTGGCGCGGCCGGAATTTGGGAATTGTTTTTCAATTTTTTCAGCTGCTGCCAACCCTGACGCTCCTCGAAAACATCATGCTGCCCATGGATTACTGCAAAGTTTATCGGCCGCGTGAACGAAAGCGGAAGGCGATGGAGCTGTTGGAAATTGTTGACCTGGCGGAGTATGCCCGCAAGCTGCCCACGGCCGTATCAACCGGTCAGGCGCAAAGCGCCGCGATCGCCCGAGCCTTGGCCAACGACCCGCCCATCATTGTTGCTGATGAGCCAACCGGAAATCTCGATACGCGATCGGCTAATCAAATTATTGAGCTCTTTCGGCAGCTATCAGAGCGTGGCAAAACGATTTTGCTCGTCACCCACGATCCGGAATTGACGCGCTTTACAGACCGCACCATCACTCTGGCTGATGGGCTGGTGGTGAATCGGGAACTTGAACCGGAATTGTCAATCGAGCAATAAAGTATGAGTCAAAGCAGCAAAAAATACCTGACCAGCCCACGCTGGTTAAAAGTGTTTCTCGATATTTGGGAAAATCGATCTCGAACCGCCCTGGTCGTGGCCTCAATTGCCATCGGCGTTTTTGCGGTGGGGATGATCGTTTCCACCTATGTCATCCTCTCCCAGGATATGGAAAGCAGCTATCGCGCGGTCAATCCGGCCAATATTGAAATCATTACCGACCCTTTTGATGATGACTTTATCAAAACCGTTGCCCGGATTCCCGGGGTGAGCCAGGTTGAAGGGCGGCACCGGACCAGCATGCGCATCAGTCAGGATCAGGGAGCCACGTGGCGAAATTTAACGGTGATCGCCCTGGATGACTTTGAGCGGTCAGAAATCTTTTTGCGCCAGCTCACCGCCGGCCAATCGATCCCTGATACAAAAGAGATATTAATCGAAGGGCGAATTTTGGAGCAGTTTGATATTGCTTTAGGTGAAACCCTGTTGATTGAATTACCCAGCGATACGCAGCGCAATGCTCAAGTAGCGGGTATCGTGCGGGATCTATCCGCCCCCGGTGGCCCCAATGCGCCGGCCATTGCCTATATCAATTTTGACACGTTGATCTGGTTGGGAGAAGAACCTGTTTATAATCAGCTGTTGGTAACCGTTGAGGGTGATTCTGATAGTGACGCCAATATTGAAGCTGTCTCGCAGCGGGTTGAAGATCGAATTGAGCAAAATGGGGGCCAGCTTTTCAACGTGACCACCAACAAAACCAGTGAACATCCGGCGTCAACCACCGTATTGGCCATGTTGGGCGTTTTGGGAGCGATGGGGGGGCTGATGCTTGTTTTAGGCGGATCCTTAATTGCCAACACCCTGACCGCCCTGCTAAACCAGCAAATGAGGCAAATCGGGGTGATGAAGCTGGTGGGCGCGAGAAGCTTGCAGGTTGTGGGGATGTACCTCGTTTTAATTATTATTTTGGGGCTGATTTCCCTTTTGGTTTCGATTCCTCTGGCGGGTTGGGGCGGGTACGCATTTGCCAACTTTTTTACCCGTTTACTCAACATCGATTTGGGCCCGTTTCGATTTGTCCCGGCCGCCATTGTGGTCCAGGTGATCATCGCCATCGCCATTCCCATCCTGTCCGGGATCATACCGGTCATCACCGGCTCTCGTTTAACGGTAGAAGAGGCGATTAGCGATGGGGGTGGTGGAAATGTTGTTGGCCGCGAAAGCTGGTTTGTCAAATTGGGGGAATCGTTTGATTGGATCTCCCGGCCGGTTTTAATTTCCCTGCGCAATACGTTTCGCAACATGCGCCGTCTTTTACTGACGCTGTTTACTTTGACCGTTGCCGGCGCTATTTTTATCGCCGTTTTTAACGTGCAGGCCTCCCTGACCAATTTTATCGGTCAGATCAGCAACCTTTTTATCGCTGATGTTTCGATTGACCTGTCGCGCCCTTACCGCGAGCTGGAAATTTCGGGTCTGATTGAATCACAACCGGGCGTGGTGGATAGTGAGGGTTGGCTAAGCGCCGCTGGTGAAATGAGCCGGGATGGTGGCGAAAGCGATGACACAATCAATTTTTCAATTCAGGCTCCACCGGCCGGCAGCCAGCTCGTCCAGCCAGGTCTCAAGGAGGGGCGATTTTTACAGCCCGGAGATGAACGGGCGCTGGTTGTTTCGGAAACGATTTGGGGTGAATTCCCTGATATCAGGGCGGGTGATACCCTGCAAATCGGCATCAACGGCGGCCGTGAGGAAACGTGGACGATTGTTGGTATTTATGCCTTTCCGGCACCTAACGCCGAGGCGATCCTCTCTTATGTGCCTTATGAGACGATTGCCCGGCTTACCAATCGCGTTGGCAAGGTAACAACCCTCAAGGTCGTCACCGAGCGGCAGTCGCTTGCTGCTCAGGAAAAATATGCCAACAGCTTTGATACCCAGCTGCGGCGTGAAGGGATTCGCATTACCAACATCGAAGCCGGCAAGACCACCACGGAGAGTGTGTCCGAGGGGATTGCCACCATCGTTTCGCTATTTCTGGGAATGGCCATTTTAACGGCGATTGTAGGCAGCATCGGCCTGGCCGGCACGATGTCGATGAACGTCATGGAGCGCATTCGCGAGATCGGGATTTTGCGGGCGATCGGTGCGGTTGATCGGGCGGTCATG
>JAAUYD010081214.1_pt1 | contig 15977 bp, 9 predicted proteins | sample 7278101 | NCBI WGS metagenome assembly JAAUYD01 (sample SAMN14350128, study PRJNA611818) | marine sediment metagenome | isolation source: surface marine sediment (0.6m) | place: French Polynesia: Moorea | collected 2018-08 | reverse complement strand
TTTGTCTAATGCTTGGTGTAAAGGGGTAACTTGATAAACATTTACCCTTTGACGTTCGTACTGATGCTGCAAATACTCTCCAACCCAAAAAGAAATCTCTAAAGGAGCGTGATTTACTTGTTGCAATTTCTGATACCTTGCTTTTGACATCAGTGGTGCTAACTCGGAATCTACTGGTTCTCGTCGTAAGTGTAACTTCATTGCCACTGGAAAAGCCGCAACCAAACGCAATGCTGCTTCTTTTTCTTTTCTATCGATCGAGTCGTGTTCTTCTATAACTAACCAAATACCGCGAGCTAAATTCCGAACGGTGTTTACCATAGCTCCCCACAACTTCCTACCTTCCCAAAATCTTTCGTGAGCTGTATTGGTTCTAAATGCCAATAATAAACTCAGAATAATATTCAAAGAGAGAACAAAAGTCCTGAGAAACTCATTCTTCTCTACCAGAGCGTTAAGCATCTGTAATTGGCTCAAGAAAGAAATTACAAAAGCATATACGCTAAAGAAAATTACCCAAGGTAGAATTTCTGGAATTACTGATGCTACCAGTCGCGGAATAATTTCTACCCAGTCTAGGTCTTCTCCCCTATAACTCTGAAATTTCGCACTAAATGACCGTTCTGCAACAACTTTTTGGTGAAGTGCTTTTTTGGGATTGTACTTTTTATACTTCGCTTTATTTGGAGAGAGTGTGGAGCGAAAATTTTTTCTATATGAATTACTTATAACATTTTCTTCATTATTTAGATATTCCTTATCATAGATACTCGATTTATCTATTGAGGTCACAATTTATACCTCCAATAAATTAAGTTTATTATTTCATCTTATTATATAGTTTACATAATTTTATATAGTTAATACATAAGACAAAACTAACTTAATTGGTAATTTTACTTTGTATCTCCACAACAAAATAATTAAACCTGAGTTCTCAAACAATTGATTGTTAGTTTTTTCACTAGAACTCAGGTTAAGGCGCACCGCACAGCGGATTTTTTGGAGATTGCTCTTTGGGAGCTTTCTTCTAACTTAGCAAGTATCAGTAAGCCAAGTCTAGTCGTCCATCTCTTTCAAGGTAGCCACAGTAGAAGGAGACATACGACTTAAGTAGCGGAAGATCCAATACTTAAACACTGTATCCATGAAAACTGGAATGGTAGCAATGAATAGAGAAATTAACATTTTGTTAGCAGGAACGCCCAAATGTTCTGCCATTACTTCCATGATTACATCCCATCCGTGAGGTGAGTGGAACCCTACGAATATATCTGTACTCAGGATGATTATAAAGGCTTTAGCGCTATCACTTAGACCGTAAACGAGGCTGTCGATGAACGATTTGAGTACGACAACCTGTCTCTTACTAACCAATAAAATAACTGCAAATGCTAATACCGATAGCAAGTCAGCAAAAACGTTACTAAGAGCGCTGATACTTTCTTCGCGAGATTCCTCTGCTATTTCGTCTGCTTTTTCTATAACTGCTTTTTCTATTTGTTCTTCTGAATACTTTTCTCCTTCAGGTTTGAGAAAGTTTTCAAATTCAAGTGTTTCTTTATAGTTTTGCAGTTCTTCAAAAGCTTTTTCCTTCATTTCGTAGTGAAGGAAAACTTGTTCTTCAGCTTTGGTATTCTCCCAGGTGACTGAAATAAGTGGCTGGATGAATATCCATTTGGTAGCATAGTGAACTACAATAGGAACTATTATTAGTACTAGTATGAATCTAACTGCACTTTGTGTTTTAGCTCTGGTGCGACGAAATTCCCTAAGTACTTCTTGTTCTGCGTTAGGATCTAAATCTTTTTTGATTTTGTTAATGGTCTTTCCGATCGACCTCGGTAATATTCCTGATTTTTGAGTTAGGGAGTCTTTACTCCCAGAACCTGGGTTTGATACAGATAGTTGTCCTCCCGCTTGACCTGCACCTTGACCTGAAGATAGGACTATCGAACCACCAGGCTTACTGCCATATTTTGCCAAGATTCCATCAACAAACCTGAGTTTTACTATTTGGTTTGATGTTAGATTGCCTTGACCTGAGTATTTGGCTCTGAACTCCGATAATTTTACCTGAGCATTGGTTAAATTTTTCTCGAACTCCGATCTCAGGTTGGGACTAATCGAACCACTGTTGCCAGCAGAGTCAATGGGAATTTTACCGCCATTGAAGTATTCATCTTCAATGTCTTTTATTTTCAATGCTGATTGGTATGCTTGTTCTAAGACTCGGTCTAGTTCTTCTGTACCATTAAAGATTCGGCCAAAGAAATTCGTCATGACGAAACTAATAGAGAATATATTTAACGTTCTTAATCTAAATTTACCCGATTAATTACTCTAGAAATATTGTTTCATAACTAAGATTCCTTTTCTATAAGACTTTTAGAAAATTATTATCTGTCCTTATTTTGTTCAACTGACTAGAGTATTCTTACGACTATAGCATTTTTACCTTTGATTTTGCAGTTGAAAGCCATCAGGCCTCAGCCGATGGATGAAAACCAGTTGGAGATTTTAAGGTTTTAAGTTTTCTTTGCGCACGTCCAAATGTAATATGCAAAGATTACATTTTCGGCACAGTCGTGCGAGCGCCAAAAGCGAGATTTTTTAAGTATTTATACTTGTTAGGGCATACTTGAATTTGTAATGTTTTAGTCATACGTTTTGATTAAGCAATGTGATATAAATAGTTTCTAGATTTCAAAAACAACAGATTAAGAAAATAAAGAAGACAGTTTATCAAGCTACGATCGTTTTAGAAAAAAATCTGAAAAAAGATAAGAATAAGAGAAAAAAGCCGATCTTTTTATCGTAGCCACTAATATTTTAGAAAATTTAAATTTAGATAATGATAATTTTTTTTCAAATTTCGTTTCGATCTACTGAAGCTAAGTAAACTAATAATTAGCAAGATTTCAGAAAAATAGTTAAGTTTTTTGTGCAGGAGGAATAAAACATGAAACTTAAATCCACGATCTTTGGCGTTGCTGCTTGCATCTTCGCTTCGATCGCTGGTTGCAACTTGCCTCCCACCAAAGCAACTAAAACCATTGAGGAAGCCTCATCAAGTAAGGATATAACTGAAGCTTCTCGTCAAACAAAACAAAATAATAACATTCGCTTTATCTGTGCATCTGGTTACGATCGAGAAAGCAACAATCGCTACCCCACTACATACGCTTGGACACCACGAGGGAAAGTCGCTATTGTTCGTTGGAAAAATGACTGGTCTAACAGCAACCAGTGGAACCCTCAAAAGCGCTGTGAAGCTGTATCGCCTCGCTTCCAAGAAGCTTATAGCAATGGCAGTATGAACTTTTTTACCTATACCTGGGAAAATAATCAACGAGTTATCTGCACTGCTTTTCAAAGGGGTGGTGAATGCGCCACCATGCTTTTTACTTTGCGTTCTACTGACGATCCAGTTACGATTATTCGAGATCTAACAGATATTCTCAACGGACGGGCTACTTCACCAGTAAGACATAGTTCTGGAAAAGCTAGAGTTTATTTTAAGATTACTGATATTGACAGGTTTCTCGAAACAGCACCTGTTGAGAAAGAATAAAAAGTCACGATTCGCAGATTACACGGGCGAGGGAACTTATAACATGAAACATTTTTCGGCGATCGCGATTGCCAGTCTCAGTAGTTTTCTCATTATCCCTGCAGCTTGCAGTCAGCTTTCGAGCGCGATCGATCGACCTGTAAATTCCGCGTCGATCGCTAAAACCCTTTCATCTCAACAAATCCAACAATTAGCCACCAACATTACTGTCAAAATTTTCAACACCAACAATCAAGGTTCGGGAGTAATAATTGCCAAAGACGGACAAACTTACACCGTTGTCACTAATGCCCACGTTATCAAAAACCAACAAACCTATCAAATCCAAACCCCCGACGGTCAACTTCATCAAACCAAAATTATCAGTCGCGGGAACTCCTTAGAAGGGAACGACTTAGCATTTTTAGAATTTAGTGCGTCTGAAACCTATCAAGTAATTTCTTTATCTCCCAATCCCAATATCAAAGAAAATCAATCGGTTTATGCGTCTGGATTTCCCGAAGAAACAACAGGATTAGCAATTAACCCAGGAAAAATTAGCCTCATCTCTTCTAAACCCTTTATTGGCGGCTATCAAATCGGCTACACCAACGAGATTAAATTGGGGATGAGTGGGGGGCCATTACTGAATCAAAACGGGGAATTAATCGGAATTAACGGCTTGCGCAGCCATCCAGTTTTAAACAGTGCTTATGCTTATCAAGATGGTTCAAAACCAACAGAAGAACGAATAGAAAGGTTTCGAGAAGTAAGTTTTGCGATTCCCGTTAAAACTCTTGTCTTAGTTGCACCTAATTTAGCCGTAATACCTAAGGAATCAACAACAGGTATAAGTATTTTTGAAAAAGTAGATAGAATCGCCCAGCAAATTACCGTGCGTATCGACTCGAACAATAATGGTAATGGTTCGGGGGCAATTATTGGCAAACAGAGACAAACCTATTATGTCGTCACTGCGGCTCACGTGGTAGAAAATCCAGACCAATACCAAATTGTTGCTCCAGACGGAGAAAAATATCCTCTCAAAATCGAAAATATTTTGACATCATCGGGTTTAGACGTAGCCCTAATTAAATTTAACAGTTCTAAAAAATATCAAGTAGCTAGTATTGGTAGATACGATATTCCCTATTTAAAAAAACAATCGGTATTTGTTTCTGGTTTTCCAGGTTCTTTAAACGGAATCAGAAAATTAACCTTTGGTTTCCGTTTTAGTCGCGAGGGAGGATTGCTTTTCACGACAGACCATTCTACCCTCGATATTAGCAACACGGGTTATGAGTTAATTTACACCAATAGAACTCAACCAGGAATGAGTGGAGGACCAGTCTTAGATGGGAATGGTCAAGTAATTGGTATTAATGCGGGGGTTGAAGGAGAATATCTCACCAGTGAAGATGTAATTCAAATCGGTTATGCTTTTGGAGTGCCAGCCTCTAATTTTCTCGGATTAGCTACAAAAAAGAGAATCCCATCAGAGGCATTAAACATTATTACCACAGCACCTAAACAATTAACTCAAGCTGAAGTTGCCAGTCTAAAAACTCATCCCTCATTTACCGTTGAAAAACCCCTCAGGAAGGCTAAAGCCAGTAGTTGGCTGACTTATGGCAATCAACTCTGGCGCTGGCAACAATTTAAAGAAGCTATTAGCGCTTTACAAAAGGCGATCGCGATCGAGTCTGAATTATATCAAGCTTATTATGCTTTGGGTTTAGTTTACTCTTCTGAGGGGAAATATCAAGAAGCGCTACAACAGTTCGATAAAGTTATTAAATTAAAGCCCAATTATTATCAAGCTTGGCGCGAACAAAGTGAGATACTATCTAAATTAGAAAAATATCAAGATGCTCTAATTGCCATTAATAAAGCGATTGAGGACTCCGACGGTGATTTTGACCTTTACTATTTGCGAAGCGTTGTTTACATCAGGCAGAAAAAATGGGAATTAGCCATTGCTGATTACAATAAAGCCATCCAAATCAATCCTCATTATGGAATTGCTTACAATAATCGAGGCGTTGTTTACGACAACCAGAAAAAATGGGAATTAGCCATTACTGATTACAATAAAGCCATCCAAATCAATCCTGATGATGCTGTTGCTTATAACAATCGCGGTGGTGTTTATTCCGACCAAAAAAAATGGGAATTAGCTTTAGCCGATCTCAATAAAGCTATCCAAATCAATCCTAATTATGCTGATGCTTATACTAATCGCGGCAATGTTTACTATAAGCAGGACAAATGGCAATCAGCGCTTGCTGATTACAATAAAGCCATAGAAATCAATCCTAATTTTGCAAAAGTTTACAACGATCGCGGGCTGGTTTACAAAGAGCAGAAAAAATGGGAATTAGCCATTGCTGATTACAATAAAGCCATCCAAATCGATTCTAATTACGCTGTTGCTTACTACAATCGCGGGTTAGTTTACTATCAGCAGGAAAAATGGGAATTAGCTCTTGCCGATCGCAGCAAAGCCATACAAATCAATCCTAATTATGCAAAAGCTTATAACAATCGCGCCAATATTTACAAAAACCAGCAAAAATGGCAATTAGCTTTAGCCGATCTCAATAAAGCAATTCTTATCGATCCTGATGATGCTATTGCTTACAACAATCGCGGGCTAGTTTATTCCGAACAAAAAAAATGGGAATTAGCTTTAGCCGATTTTAATAAAGCAATCCCGATCGATCCTAATTATGCAGAAGCTTACAACAATCGTGGCAATGTTTACAACAACCAAAAAAAATGGGAATTAGCTCTTGCTGATTATAGCAAAGCCATACAAATCAATCCTGATGATGCTGTTGCTTACAATAATCGCGGGGTAGTTTACAAAAACCAGCAAAAATGGGAATTAGCTTTAGCCGATCTCAATAAAGCGGTACAAATTAACCCTAATTATGCAGAAGCTTATAACAATCGCGCCAATATTTACAAAAACCAGAAAAAATGGGAATTAGCTTTAGCTGATTTTAATAAAGCAATTCTTATCGATCCTAATTTTGCTATTGCTTACAACAATCGCGGAATAGTTTACAAAAACCAAAAAAAATGGGAATTAGCTCTTGCCGATCTCAATAAAGCAGTCTCGATCGATCCTAATTTGGCTCATGCTTACGCTAATCGAGGACTGGTTTGGATACAGTTAGGAGATAAACAAAAAGCTCTTAACGATCTACAAACAGCCGCACAACTGTTTCAAAAACTTGGAAATATGGCTCTTTATCGACAAATTATGAATACGATCGCACAACTACAACAATAAACCCAGATTGCGATCGTCTAATAATAGATATTCACAACTTATTTTATATTCCTAAAATATCAGCATTTCGAGCGAACTAATAAATGAATAATTTCCGAGTAAAAAATTCACAAATATATACTAAAAATGAAACATTTTTCGCCTAAAACTATCTTTATTGCCACTCTCAGCAGTCTGCTAATTATTCCTGCAGATTATACTAAATTTTCCGAAGCAAGTTATAAATCTGTCAATTCTCTGTTGGTCAGTAAAACCGTTTCTAAAGAATCGAGAACAGATCTAAATATTTTAGATAAAGTAGATAAAATTGCTGAGCAAATTACTGTGCGTATCGACTCGAAAAATAGTGGTAATGGTTCGGGAGCAATTATCGTCAAAGATGGAAAAACTTATTATATTGTAACTGCTTCTCACGTAGTAGAAAATTCAGACCAATACGAAATTGTTACCCCTGACGGAGAGAAATATCCCCTCAAAGCCGAAGATATTTTTTTTGCAGAAGGTTTAGATGCAGCTCTAATTAAATTTAGCAGTTCTAAAACCTATCAAGTAGCCACTATTGGTAGATACGATATTTCCTTTTTGAAAAGACAATGGGTATTTCTTTCCGGTTTTCCAGCTTCCTTAAACGGAACTCGTAAATTAACCTCTGGTTTCCGCTTTAATCGCGATGCTGGCATATTTCAATCAAAAGATCAATTTACCTTTAGTCTCAACAATTATCAGTTGATTTATACCAATCTCACCCAACCAGGAATGAGTGGGGGGCCTGTCTTAGATGCCAATGGTCAAGTAATTGGTATTAACGCGGGGATTGAAGGAGAATATTTAAGCTTAGAAGATGTTGTTCAAATCGGTTATGCGGTGGGAGTGCCAGCGTCTAATTTTCTGGGACTGACGACAAAGAAGGGAATTGCATTAGAGCAATTAAATATTACCACTACTGCACCTGGCGAACTAACTCAAGCTGAACTTGCTAGCCTCAAAACACATCCCTCATTTGCCTTAGAAAAACCCTCCAGCAGCGCTAATGCTGCAGCTTGGCTAAATTATGGCAATCAACTCTGGCGTTTGCAACAATTTGACCGAGCTATTGTTGCTTTACAAAAAGTGCTAGAGCTGGAGCCAAATCTATATCAAGCTTATTATGTTTTAGGATTAGTTTATTTTTCTCAAAGAGAATATCAACTGGCAATAGAACAGTTCGATCGAGTTATTAAATTAAAATCAAATTACGATCGAGCTTGGCGCGAAAAAAGTTTGACATTGTTTAGCTTAGAAAAATATAAAGATGCTGTAATTGCAATTAATAAAGCCATTGAGTACTCAGACGATGATTTTATCCTTTACGTTTTGCGAAGCATTTTTTATAATGACCAGAAAAAATGGGAATTAGCTCTTGCCGATCTCAATAAAGTTATCGAGATCGATCCTAATAATGTATTTGTTTACTTCAGTCGCGGCCATGTTTACGACAAGCAGAAAAAATGGGAATTAGCCATTGCTGATTACACTCAAGCTATCGAGATCGCTCCTAATAATGCATTTGTTTACTTCAATCGCGGCCATGTTTACGACAAGCAGAAAAAATGGGAATTAGCCATTGCTGATTACACTCAAGCTATCCAAATCGATCCTAATTTGGCAGAAGCTTACAACAATCGCGGGATACTTTACGATAACCAGAAAAAACGGGAATTAGCCATTGCTGATTTCAACAAAGCAATTGAAATCAATCCTAATTATGCTTTTGCTTACCACAATCGCGCCAATGTTTACAAAAACCAGCAAAAATGGGAATTAGCCATTGCTGATTACACTCAAGCTATCCAAATCGATCCTAATTTAGCAGAGGCTTACCACGATCGTGGTTTTGTTTACGGTCAGCAGAAAAAATGGGAATTAGCTATTGCCGATTTGAATAAAGCTATCGAGATCGATCCTAATTTAGCAGAAGCTTACTACAATCGCGGGTTTGTTTACGCAAACCAGAAAAAATGGGATTTAGCTATTGCTGATTTCAATAAAGCAATTGAAATCAATCCTAATTATGCTGATGCTTACCACAATCGTGGCTTTGTTTACGATCGGCAGAAAAAATGGGAATTAGCCATTGCTGATTTCACTCAAGCTCTCGAGATCGCTCCTAATTCTGCTAATGCTTATAACAATCGCGGCAATGTTTACAACCAGCAGAAAAAATGGGATTTAGCCTTAGCCGATTACAATAAAGCCATTCTTATTAATCCTAATTATGCTGATGCTTACTTGGGTCGCGGCGTTGTTTACAACCAGCAGAAAAAATGGGATTTAGCTATTGCTGATTTCAATAAAGCAATTGAAATCAATCCTAATTATGCAAAAGCTTACTACAATCGCGGCAATGTTTACGCCAACCAGAAAAAATGGGATTTAGCTATTGCTGATTTCACTCAAGCTATCCTTATCAATCCTAATTATGCTCGTGCTTATGGTGGTCGAGGATTGACTTGGATACAGTTAGGAAATAAACAAAAAGCGGTTAACGATCTACAAACAGCCGCACAACTGTTTCAAGAACAAGGAAATATGGCTCTTTATCAACTAATTATGAATACGATCGTACAACTACAACAATAAACCCAGATTGCGATCGTCTAATAACAGATACTAAAAACTTATTTTCTCTTTCTGAAATACCTGCATTTCTAGCGAACTAATGAATGAATAATTTTCGAGTAAAAAATCGATTGACAGGTACTAAACATGAAACATTTTGCTCCTAAAACTATCTTTATTGCCAGTCTCAGCAGTCTTCTAATTATCCCTGCAGCCTGCACTCAATTTTCCGAAGCAACTGACAGATCTGTTAATTCTCTGTTGCTCAGTCAAACCGTTTCTAAGCAATCGACAAAAGCTATAAATATTGCTGATAAAGTAGATAGAATTGCCCAACAAATAACTGTTCGAATTGACTCGAAAAATAGTGGTAATGGTTCGGGAGCAATTATTGGCAAACAGGGACAAACCTATTATGCAGTTACTGCGGCTCACGTAGTAGAAAATTCAGACCAATACCAAATTGTTGCTCCAGACGGAGAGAAATATCCTCTCAAAACCGAAAATATTTTGACATCGTCGGGTTTAGATGCAGCCATAATTAAATTTAACAGTCCTAAAACTTATCAAGTAGCCACTATTGGTAGATACGATCTTCCCATTGGGAAAAAACAATGGGTATTTGTTTCCGGTTTTCCAGGTTCTTTAAATGGGACTCGTAAATTAGCTTCTGGTTTTCGCTTTAATCGAGATATAGGATTGGCTATAACAACAGACAATTTCACTCTTGATTTCAATACTACTGGTTATGAGTTAATTTACACTAATCTTACCCAACCTGGAATGAGTGGAGGGCCAGTATTAGACGCAAATGGTCGAGTAATTGGTATTAATGCAGGAGTTGAGGGAGAATATCTTACCAGTGAAGATGTAATTCAAATCGGTTTGGCTTTTGGAGTGCCAACTTCTAATTTTCTCGGATTGAGTACAAAAAAGGGAATTCCATCAAAGATATTAACTGTTACTAATACAGCACCTAAACAATTAACTGAAGCCGAAATTGTTACTCTTAAAAATCACCCCTCATTTGCCGTAGAAAAACCACCCAGCAATGCCAAAGCTTCGGATTGGCTGACTTATGGCAATCAACTCTGGCGCTTACAGAAATTTGACGAAGCTATTATTGCTCTACAAAAGGCGATCGAACTAGATTCTGACTTATATCAGACCTATCATACTCTGGGATTAGTTTATTTACATGATGGCAAAGATCGACAAGCCTTAGAACAATTCGAGAAAGTTATTAAATTAAGACCCAATTATTATCAAGCTTGGCGCTCTAAAAGTGACGCACTGCTTCAGTTAGAAAAATATCAGGAAGCGCTAGCTGCAATTGACAAGGCAATTTCTTTTTCAGATGATGATTCTATCCTTTATTTTAAAAAAAGTATTGTACTTTACTATTTAGGTCGCTTACCAGAATCAATACAGGCATTGACTAAAGCTATAGAAATCAATCCTAATTTTGCCTATGCTTACAGCATTCGTGCGACTAGGTACTACGAGCAGAAAAGATGGGATTTAGCTATTTCCGATTTCAATAAAGCTATAAAAATCAATCCTGATGTTATATTTCCTTACACCCTTCGCGGCCTTTTGTACGCCATCCAAAATCAATGGAATTTAGCTTTTGCCAATTTAAATAAAGCCTTAGAAATCGATCCTAATTATGCTGATGGTTACGCCATTCGCGGCTTTTTTTATGGCAACCAGAAAAAATGGAATTTAGCTATTGCCGACTTAAATAAAGCTATAGAAATCGATCCTAATAATACAATGGCTTACAATAATCGCGGCACTATTTACCTAGAACAAGAAAAATGGGATTTAGCTATTGCTGATTTCAATAAAGCTATAGAAATTAATCCTAATTATGCCGCAGCTCACTACAATATCGGCAATGTCTACTTCTACCAGAACCAATGGAAATTAGCTATTGGTAATTACAATAAAGTCATAGAAATGAATGCCGATTATGCTCCAGCTTACTTCAGTCGAGGATTGTGTTGGGTACAGTTAGGAGAGAAACAAAAAGGCATTAACGATCTACAAACAGCCGCAGAAATATTTAAAAAACAAGGAGATATGGCTTTTTATCAACAAATTATGAACGCAATCGGACGAATACAATAATAAACTTAAATTGCGATCGTCAATAAACTTAAATTGAGAATTAGATATATGGTGGATGTGGCTTCCGATTTAGTCTTAGTTGTTGGTGCTACTGGTGGCGTAGGACAGCTAACAGTAGCTAGACTTTTAGAAAAAACTAGCTTTCGAGTTCGGGTTTTGACCCGCAACGCCGATCGAGCAAAAAAGATGTTTGGCGATCGAGTAGAAATAGTAGTCGGTGACATTCGCTACCCCGATACCATATCTGCGGCGATGCTAGATGTCAACTATATTATCTGCAGTACTGGTAGTAGTGCTTTTCCTTCCTCTAAATGGGAATTTGATGTTTCAGATAACCCCATAGAATGGCTGAAAATATATTTCGATTCCAGCTACCGCAACGTTAAAGCTAAAAATAGTCCCCACAAAATTGATGGAGAAGGTGTAAGCAATTTAGTAGCTGCTGCGCCAAAAAATCTAACGAGATTCGTTTTGGTTTCCTCCTGTGGAGTTTTGCGCCAGGATATATTTCCTTATAGCATTCTCAATAGCTTTGGCGTACTCGATGCCAAAAAGAAGGGAGAACAAGCCCTAATTAATTCCAGACTCCCCTATACTATTATCCGACCAGGAAGATTAATTGACGGCCCTTATACCTCCTACGACCTCAACACCCTTCTCAAAGCAAAAACAGACGGTAAGTTGGATATACTACTAGGGCAAGGGGATAAGTTAACCGGACAAACTAGCCGCATCGACGTAGCAACAGCTTGTGTAGAATCTATCCTACAGCCAATTACAGAAGGAAAAATATTTGAAATTATTAATGGGGGAAACAGACCTTCTGAAATAGATTGGAAGAAACTTTTTTCCAATCTCAATCAATCTTGAAGAAAAATGTGATAGTATGTTATTATGCCAACCTAGTATTTAAACAAGAAAAAAATCGATCTAGAAAAAAATACCAGCGATCGCAGCCGCTGGTTTTTATAGTTGTTGTTGTTTTGTAATAATGGAGAAATCAATAGCGCGCGTTCCCAAATTCGCACTTAAATAAAAGGTTACTCAAACGTTCGGTTTGCTAACCTGCGTGTATCTTAATAACAATCGTAACAGAATACACCTTTTTTTTGTAAAGAAAAATAAAAAGAATCTGTATACTTTATTTACTTTATATAAAGTTTAGCCTCTTGGGGGCGGCCCCAGAGGACGCTCTCCTGCTTGTATATAGCCATTCCTGGTTTAGCTCCTTTGGGTTTATAGACGTATTTGGGTTTGGTATAAACTACTGGTGCCTGTTCGCTCTGACGGGCTCGACTGTAATAGGCAGCTAAATCGGCAGCATATTGTAAATCTCGATCGTCTGGGACACTTCCAGGTTCTAAACGGAGTAAAACGTGAGAGCCAGGAATTTCCTGAGTGTGAAACCAGAGGTCGTAGTCGTTGGCAGTGCGAAAAGTCAGGCGATCGTTCTGAGAGTTGTTACGACCAATCCACAATTGGAACCCAGAGGGGGTAAGGTAGCGGTGAGGATTAGATTCGTCCTTACCATAGGGAGCGTAATTTTGTTTGTCTTCGAGATATTTTTGTTGGATTAGTTCCTCGCGAATTTCTTCTAAAGCTTGTAAATCTTCGAAATTGCTGTAGTTTTCTATTTGGTTGAGACTAGCTTCTACTTGTTGTAGATAGTTAATTTCTGTTACTACCTCGTCGAGTAAAGGAGTAACAGCACTGAGAGCGCGTTTGAGTTTTTGATGCTGTTTGTAGAGTGCTTGAGCATTTTGCACGGCATTTTTTTCTGGGTTGAGGGGGATTTTAACCGGTTTACCTGTTTCAAAATCGGAAAGAACGATCGATTTCATCCCCGATCGCCAATTGTGGAGATTAGCCATTAATAAATCTGCTTGTTGGCGGATTGAGTCAGCTTTCTCTGACTGTTGCAGTTTTTGTTGAAAGCCATCAGCTTTAACTCGCAATTTTTTGAGAAGATTATTTACTTTCTGCAAAAGTTGATGGCGCAGCTGTTTGAATAATTGCGTATTTAGTTCCTGGGTATAGTATTTATTTAATAAATTATGAACGTCCTTTGCGGGTTCAATAATTCCCCATCCAAAGACGCTATAGCCAAAAGAAGTACGACCAGCATTAAAATTAGACCGATCTAGCTTTTCTAGCCATTCTAGCCAACGTTGAAATAGTTTTTGCCAGTCCGACTCATCTAAAGTATCGGTCGGCGTTTCTGGGTCAATTTCCGCAGCCTGTAGCATTGAGGCGATTAAACTAGGACTCAGTCCTCGATAACTTTTGAGTAACTGACGCTTAATTGCTCCTGGTACCAGACTGACTCGTTGTTGCCAACTTTCTCGAGACTCACTTAATTTAGGAACAGTATCGGTTAGAGGTGGTGGAGGGGAGTAAGGTTGTCCTGTTTCGAGAGTACGAATACTAGATTGAGCAGCAGTAACCTGATGGGCAACAGTTATAATACGATCGCCAGCGTCGGTGAGAATAACATTGCTGTACTTGCCCATTATTTCTACGTAAAGGTGGTAAACGGGTTTGTCCCCAGGACGTTTAGCAAATTGAAAATCTAAAACTCTTTCCCAAGGAGCGATCGTCACGGCTGCAATTAAAGCAAATCCTCCTAATTGATGGCGCAACTGATCGCTAAAAGTAAAAGTGTCGGGAGTGCGAGGAGGAGAATCCCCAAAACAAATCCTAGCCGCTTGAGGGTGCCAAGAAATATCCAACCAAGCCCTTCTTTTGAGAGTACGTAAAGCCAAAGCAATAGTGTAGCGATCGCGCTGATATACTTGTTCGAGACGTGCTGGAATGGAAGAATCGTATAACTCAGCGCGAATAGCATTGAGAGTCGAAAAGTCAACAGCTTGCATGGAAATAGGGAGAAAAATAAAGCGGATTGAAATTGGGAACCGACGAGTGTTTCCTTATCTCTAGCTTAGATACAGAAGAAAATAAACTGGAAAAAAAGCTAAAAAAACCACTTAAAAGCAAGAAAATAGTGAATAGAGTAGCTTTTATCGTTGTTACCCTAAAATTTTGTCGATAACATAAGAATTATATATCTTCAATCATTGCAACAAACAACTAGGCCCGAAATTAATCATGGACATACAACTGATCAATATCGGTTTTGGTAACATAGTGTCCGCTAACCGAGTTATTGCGATCGTCAGCCCAGAATCGGCTCCCATTAAGCGTATTATCACAGATGCGCGCGATCGCGGACAACTAATTGATGCTACCTACGGACGACGTACCCGCGCAGTTATAATTACTGACTCCTCCCACGTCGTTCTTTCAGCAATTCAGCCAGAAACAGTAGCCCATCGATTTGTAATCGGCAAAGATTCCCAAAGCAATAATAACTAGAAATTGCTCGCAGAAAAAAATGCTTTTAGGTAGACTTATCGTTTTAACGGGGCCTAGTGGCGTGGGCAAAGGAACTTTAGTACGGTCTCTTGTGACACGTCATCCCCAACTTTATCTTTCTATTTCTGCTACTACTCGTCAACCCCGTCCTGGGGAAGTCGATGGAATTGATTATTATTTTGTCACTAGAGAGAAATTTGAAAAAATGATTGAAGAAAATCGGCTCTTAGAATGGGCAGAATATGCTGGAAACTACTACGGAACCCCAAAAGAGCCAATAGAAAGACAAATTCAACAGAGCAAATCCGTACTTTTAGAAATAGAATTAGTTGGAGCTAGGAAAATCGGGCAAACTTTTCCCCAAGCTTTGCGCTTATTTATTCTTCCTCCAAATCTGGCAGAATTAGAACGCAGATTGCGAGGAAGGGGCAATGATTCAGAAAATGCAATTTCCCAGCGCCTAGAACGTGCTAAACAGGAAATAGCTGCCAGCAATGAATTTGACTTACAAATCGTCAACAACGACCTAAAAACCGCTCTAAGAGAAATTGAAGCCGCTATTTTCTTAGAAAATAATTAAACTGGCTAACCCAAGAGGGACTTTTTTGTTATTTGTTTTCGATCTTCGACTATCGATTATTGGTTAGTATCGTTAAAATCTAAATTAAAGATTCCACGTGAAATACTCATGATTCCTACCGTTATCGAAACCTCTGGTCGTGGCGAACGCGCCTTTGACATCTATTCCCGACTATTGCGGGAGCGAATCGTATTCTTAGGACAACAGGTAACTGACGAGTCAGCTAACCTAATTGTTGCTCAATTGCTATTTCTCGAAGCTGATGATGCTGAGAAAGATATTTATCTCTACATCAACTCTCCTGGCGGTTCCGTCTCAGCAGGAATGGGAATCTTCGATACTATGAATCAAATACGTCCCGATGTTTGTACTATCTGCATCGGTTTAGCAGCCAGTATGGGGGCTTTTCTCCTCAGTGCTGGTGCTAAAGGAAAGCGCATGAG
>JAAUYD010011272.1_pt1 | contig 15977 bp, 14 predicted proteins | sample 7278101 | NCBI WGS metagenome assembly JAAUYD01 (sample SAMN14350128, study PRJNA611818) | marine sediment metagenome | isolation source: surface marine sediment (0.6m) | place: French Polynesia: Moorea | collected 2018-08 | reverse complement strand
GGGTAGCCGGACGATCGTCGTGGAGATGAACGCCTACGACCCGTGTAAGATCAAGGTTGCACCTATTTCTTCAGGATGACCGGTTCAGGACGATAATCACCCGAGGCCACCTGATCCCAAAAGGTCTTTTCGTTCTCCATCCATCGGGGTCCGAAGCGATTATCGAACAAACCGCCCAGGTGCTGAAACATCTTTTTCAGACTGGATCGGTGGCCCAATAAAATGACATCTTCCAGGAAGGCTGGCATGTCGGTCATGCGTTCCTTGGGGATGTAGGCGCGGGCGCCCAGGGTGATGGAACGCTTCAAATCCTCGCTGGAGAAGGCATGGGCGGTGAGCATCACGGTTGGAAATCCCAGATGGACGGCCGCATTGAGCAGGTCGTAGCCCCGGACACCCATGATGTCCAGAATCACCGCGTCGTAGGTCCATGACCGTAGCAGGTGGTAGCCGCTTTCGTAATCCGTTGCCGTGTCCAGAATCAATCCGGGATAGTCGTCCAGAAGGTCTTCCAGGGTCTCCAGAACGTCGGTTTCGTCATCCACGGCCAGGATGCGTTTGTCGGTGAGGATGCTTGCAGACATGGTTATGCGTCCAGGTAAACGGTTTTCTCGGCAATCTCCTTGCGCGGTACCGGTTTCTGGGGGCCATCGGGTTTGCCGAGACAGACGATGGCCACCGGCGTCTTCTCCTCCGAGATATCGAGAATGCGCCGCATCTGATCCTTGTCGAAGAGGGTAAAAAATAGGCTGCCCAGGTCCAGGGCGTGGGCGGCCAGCATCATGTTCTGGATGGCGGCAGCACAGGCCAACTGATATCCCACGCTGCCCTCCTTCTGGAACATATCCATACCGGTTTTTTGCGGATCGCCCACCACAGCCACCAGCACGGGGGCCTGCAGAAGAAATTCCAATCTGTATTTTTCGAGCCATTTCCAGCCGCTCTTCTCGATGGCCCACTTGCGGCAGCGGTCGCTCTCGGCGTAAATCTCCTCTTTTATACTTTCCGAGGTGATCACCAAAAACTGCCACGGCTGGGTGTTGAGAGGCGATGGTGCCCGACCGGCTGCGGAGAGGATTTTCTCTATCGTCGGCCGATCGACGTCTCCGGCCTGGAACTGACGGCAGCTCGTGCGCGTCTCGATGGCGGTGAACAGATCCATATCAGGCTCCTTTCGATACCGTTGCGGTTTTTCCTTTGGAGATCCGCCGGATCTCGTCGTCGCGCACCTCGCGGCGCAGCAGTTTGCCGACTTTGGACTTGGGCAGCATATCCCGAAATTCGATGTAAGAGGGTACTTTGTAGGTGGCCAGGCGATTCCGGCACCAGCGCATCAACTCGGTGCCACCCACGCCGCGGGCATCCTCCTTGAGGACCACGATGGCTTTGATGCGCTCGCCCACCTTGGCGTCGGGAACGCCGACCACACAGGCGCCGATCACCGTGGGATGATCCTGGAGCACCGCCTCGACCTCGGAGGCCGATACACGGAAAGCCTTGTGTTTGATGACATCGGCCGAGCGTTCCATGTAGATCAGTTCGCCGCTGGGCAGGGCGCTGACGAAATCCCCCATGCGGCACCAGGTCTCCCCGTCGATGTCGACGTAGGTGTTGGCCGTCTCCTCGGGCTTATTGTGGTAGGATTTGAGGGTGTACGGGGAGGTGACCAGCAGTTCGCCGCTGGTTCCTTCCGCCACCGGATCCAGGGTGGCCGGGTCCACGATCCGGCACCGGCGACTTTTGAGCGGAAACCCGATGGCCCGGGGGCTGGGTTCCACACCGATCCTGCTGTAGGTCACATGGCCGACCTCGGTGGAGCCGTAGACCTGATAGATGGTCGTGCCGCAGCGCTTGAACCAGCGATCCTTGACCTCTTCGGGCAGCACGTCGCCGCCGCAGTAGCAGTAGGTCAGCGAGCCGAGATCGTAGCGGTCCTGGCGGTCGTTTTCCAGGATCATGCGATACAGGGCCGGTACACCCAGGAGCCAGCGGACTTGGTAGCGCTGGATGGCCTCGAGGATAGCGTCCACCTGGGGGAACGGCATCAGCAGGGTCCGGTTGCCCCGGTTCAGCCCCACGGCCATGAACAGACCCAGGGCCATGATGTGAAACAGAGGGTTGACGGCGATATAGGTGTCCTCGCCCTCCTTGAGATGACCGCCGGCCACATCCTCGGTGACGTCGTTGACATAGGAGGTCATGCCCACATGGTTCCCGGGAACCCCTTTGGGAAAGCCGGTGGTTCCCCCCGTGTAGAGAATGTAGGCCAGGTCTTCGGACGGGTCGATCTCCGGAAAATCCTTCAGGGGCGCGTGTTTGAGCAGTCGGGTAAATCGATGGACCCGGGGGTCGGAATGCACCTTGCCGGTGGGAATCTTGTCGAACATATGGCCCAGAATCCGTTTCCATGGCGGCAGCAGATCCACCAGGTTGGTGACGATGGCCCGTTTGAGGCCGGTGGCTGCCAGGGCCTCGGTTACATAGCAGAAGTTGGTGTCCATGCAGATGACGGTCTCCACCTGGGCGTCCTCGATCATGTAGATGATCTCGTGGGAGGTGTAGATGGGGGCCACCGGTACGACCACGGCGCCGATCTTCTGGATCCCCAGAAAGGCGATCACCCATTGAATGCAGTTGGGGATGTAGAGCATGATGCGATCGCCTTTGGCCACGCCCAGACCCGTCAATGCGGCAGCAAAGCGTTCACTCAGATCATTGAGCCGATGGTAGGAGAAGTGGGTTCCCAGGTATACGACGGCAGTGTTTCCGGGATATTTTGCGCTCATCCGATCGAAGCGGGTGAAGGTGAACTCCTTCTCGGGGGTGTCGTCGCGCGTCGGCATTGGTTTCTGGAATTCCTTAAATGGCCAATTTGCCCGATATCTGCGTTATACGAAAAATTTAATCCTCGAAATATCAACCATATGTCTGCGGCTAAAATTTTCGAAAACCTTGATCTCGACCAAATTTGCCTATTTCTGGACGGACACTTGTTAAACTCATTCAATCGTAACTATTAGACAAAATAGTAACGGTTCGGATTTCGGTAGGATTTGTAAAAAGTCTGAGATCAAGGCTTGCGAGTCCCGCGGCGTGAGGTGTGCATAGAAGTACTCCACAGCGACGAGAGACGACGCATAACACCGATAACGGATTATTTACGAATCCGTCCAACTTTAAACCCCGAAGTAGGCCGCCCGTACGTCGGGATTGTCCATCAGTTCTTCGCGCGTGCCCTCCAGAACGGCGGAGCCGTTTTCAAGGATGAAGGCGTAGTCGACGATGGGGAACACCGGACGCGCGTATTGCTCGGTGACGATGATCGAAATGTTGCGCTGGTCCCGGATTTCGCGGGTAGTGCGCATCAGCATGGCCTGCATCAGCGGGCTGAGGCCCAGCAGGGGCTCGTCCAGCAGCAGAATTTTCGGCTGGGCCATCAGGGCGCGGCCGATGGCCAGCATCTGTTGCTCACCGCCACTTAAGAAACCGCCGATGCGGTTTTTGAGCTTGGCCAATGCCGGGAACACCTCGAACACATACGCCAGGGTCTCTTTGGCCTGGGCCGCGGTGGCCAGGTAACCGCCGATTTTCAGATTTTCGAGGACCGTACTTTCCTTGAAAATACGCCGGCGTTCGGGGCAGAGCACGATCCCCAGTTTCGCCCGGCGGCTGGGGGAGAGGTTCATGATTTCCCGGTCCCGATAGCGGACGCTGCCGGCCGTGGTGATGCGTTCACCGCCGGCCATGGCTTCTTTTTTTTGGATGTCCAGGACAATTCCGGACAGAGCATACATGAGCGTGGATTTACCGGCGCTGTTGGCGCCGAAGACCCCCACGATCTGATGCCGGCCGCAGTGAATGCTCACGTTGTTCAGGGCCAGCATGTTCTCGTAGAATACCATCAGTCCGCTCGCCTCAAGCATGGTTCATCACCTCCTCGACGGTCTCGGAGCCGAAGTACGCTTCCCGCACCCGTTCGTCGGCCATCACTTCCTCGGGGCTGCCCTCGATCAACTTCTCACCGAAATTGAGCACCATCACCCGGTTGGCCACCTTGAAGAGTTCGCGCAGCCGGTGTTCGATCATGATAAGCGTGATCCCATCCATCTGCAGCCGTTCGATCAGGGGAACCATGCTGGCGATTTCGCTCATGCTGAGCCCCGAGAAGACTTCGTCGCAGAGGATCAGTTCCGGATTGAGCGCCAGGCAACGGGCCAGTTCCAGGCGCTTGAGGTAGCCGGTGGGCAAGGTGTTGGTGATTTTGTAGGGCACGTAGGAATCCCGTTCGAAGCCGATCTCTTCGAGAATGTCGATGCCCACGGTGTTGCGGTCTCCCAGCCTGCCGCCGCCGCGCCAGCCGCCGGTGCGGCGGGCGCGAGGGGAGAAGAGCGGAATCACCAGGTTCTTGTAGGCCGGCAGACTGTAATAGGGACGCATGATCTGAAAGGTCCGCAAGAGCCCCAGCTGCGCGATCTTATGGGGCGGCTTGCCGGTGATGGTCCGGCCCTTGAAGCGAACGCGCCCGGACGAAGCCTTCACGAATCCGGTGATGCAGTTGACCACAGTCGTTTTGCCGGAGCCGTTGGGGCCGATGATCCCCAGAATCTCGCCTGGTTGAAGATCGAAGCTGACGTTGTTTAAGGCGATGATGCCGCCGAAGGTCTTGGTTACGTTTTCGACCTGCAGGATCGGGGTTGTGCTCATATGTCCGTCCATCTTTCGAATTGCTGATATTTGCGTTGACCGTAAATCATCAACCCTTCGCTGCGAAATACGATGAACCCCAACAGGATCAGCGAATAGAAAACGATTCGCAAGGTGCCGAAATCCCGCAGCAATTCGGAGATGGGCACCAGGATCAAGCAACCCAGCACCGGCCCTACCAGGGTGCCGCCGCCGCCGATGACGGTGGCGGCGATGGGCAGGACCGAGAAGTCGAGAGCGAAGGTGGAGATGCCCGCCCACATGTAGGTGTGCACCACACAGGCCCCGGCCAGGCAGCCGACCGATGCGGCGATAAAGACCGCCAGGGCCTTATAGTGGGTGATGTTCATCCCCGATGCCTTGACGGCCTGGTCGTTGTCCTTGACCGCCCGCATGACCAAGCCCAGGTCGGTGTTGACCAGCCGCCGCAGTCCGAAGAGAATCAGCAGCAGGACGGCGATAATGCCGTATTGCTCCATCCAGGCATAGGGAAAGCTGTCGATCCCCAAGATGCCGTCCGTTCCGCCGAAAATATCCAGCGCCTCGATCACCCGGGCGAGAAACAGGGGGTACATCAAGGTGACGATGGCAAAATAGACGCCGCGCAGCGGCAGGCAGGGCAGCAGTACGATCGTGCAGAAAATCCCCCCGGCAATGGCGGCGATGGGAACGGCCAGCAGGGGATTGAGGCCCAGTTCGGTGTTGAGCAGCGCGGTCAAATAGCCGCCGACACCGACGAAAAAAGCGCCGCCCAGGGATACCAGTCCTACGAAATGAGAGAGAAAATCGAAGCTCAGGGCCAGCAGGGCATAGATGCACACGATGGAGATCACTCGCTGCCAATACATGCCGGGCATCAGTACGGGCAGCAGCAGCATGCCGGCGATGAGCACCAGGCGCGGGGCCGTTAGGTAGGCCAGTTCTCGCCACGACATCAGGGCATACAGGCCGTCTGTACGGACCTTGATGCCACGGTCGATTCTCTCCTTGCGGCGATTTTGAATGTCTGTTTTCAAACGCGCTCCTCCAGCTCTTTTTGCTGTCCGAAGAGACCCGAAGGTTTCAAGATCAAGGTGAGAATAATCGCCAGCAGGGCCACCATCATCTGATAGTGGGACCCCAGGTAAACAACCGTGAGAATTTGAGCGAACCCTATCAGAAACGCAGCCAGAACGGCGCCCATCCAACTGCCGATGCCGCCCACAATGCAGACGGCGATGGCCAGGATCAAAACGTTGTATCCGGACTCTACGACGATGTTGCCCAAAGGAAGCAGCAGAACAGCGGCAAATGCGGCCAGCATGGATCCCAGGGCCATGGCCACCACGGCCATGATGTCCGAGTCGATGCCCAGCATGAGGGCCGCCCGTTCGTCCTGAGCCATCCCCTTGAGGGCCAGCCCCAGCCGGGTGTGGCGGGTGAACAGCCACAGCCCGGCTACCAGGGCGGCACCGATCACCACAGTCAGGATGCGTTGATAATCCACTGAGATGTCGCCGATGATGAGGCTGCCTTCCACAAACACCGGCAGGGTGTAGGTCATGCCCTTGAAACCGCCCCAACGCAACCCTTCCAAAATGGCCAGGGCAATGGCGTAGGAGGCGATGATCTCCGATATCTCCATGCCCCGGACCCGGATCAGGAAAAACCGGTAAATGGCGGCGCCGATCACACCCGTGATCAGCAAGCTGGCCAGGATGGCGATGAGAAGATTGGCTTTTAAGGTGTTGATGACGCTCCAGGCAATGAATCCGCTGAGCACGTACAAGGCGCCGTGGGCGAAATTGGGCAGACGGCAAATTCCGTAGACCAGGGCGAATCCCAGGGCGTACAATGCCAAGGCAATGCTGTTGATGGTGCCGTAGATCAGAATTTCCATGTCGCGTCCACACCGTTGAATGATCGTGCTGCGCCGCCCGGCAAGCGCGAGGGTTCACATTGAAGGGCGTGTCGGTATGCCAGCCGGGCGGCCGCAGGACAGCGCTATTGTATCATCCAGGGCGGGAGTTGAATTTCTCCCATAGCGATGCTGGGCGGATAAACGACCACCCGCTTGCCCTGCTGCCATTGCAGGATGCTGCCCACGGCCCCCTCCTGGGGGTCGGTGGAAGGGATGACCTGATGGCTCTTGGGGTCGAAACGCAGCCGACCGTAGACGCCCATAATGTCCGTTTTTTCCAATTCAGCGACCACCTTGTCCGGGTCCAGGCTGCCGGCCCGTTCGATGGCATCCTTGAGAACGTAGACGGCCATGTAGCTGCTCGAGGTGCCCAATCCTTCCGGCTCCACGTTCCAGCGTTTGGCATAGGCATTGTAGAACTTCATGGTCCAGGGCGTGGCATTGGAAGGCGCGTTGCCGGCATTGACCACGTTACAAAGGGTGAATTCGCCTTTGCCTTCGGTGGCCTTCCAGAAACCGGGTTGTTCGGCGGCGGCTAGGGTGGAGCCGAAGGGCAGGGCCGGAATCCGCATGTCGTACCACTGTTTTAAGAGGATGGCGCTTTCGGGCATATCCATCCAGATGTTGATGATTTCCGTATTGGATTTTTTGGCTTTGAGCAATCCCATGGAGAAGTCGGTCGCACCCGTGGGATAGATCTCCAGGCCGGTGACATTCCATCCTTTTTTAGTGGCAATCTTCTTGATTATGTTTGCCGCCCCCCGGGCATGGGAGACATCCTGGGCGATGATGAACAAGTTGTTGAATCCGTGCTTCTCTTTCAATTTGTTGAAGTTGGCGAAGATCTCACCCACCAGGTTCTTGGCCTCACCGTGAATACGGAAGCAGTACTTGAACTTATCGTAATTCTCGGCCACCATGGCGTGGTATTTGGGAGTCAGTACGCCGGTGGTGAGGATGGACACCTTTTTATATTTGCTGAGCAGCGGCATGGCCGCCAGGGCGGCCTCGGAGCGCACCGGACCGCCGATCAGAAAATCCGCCTTTTTGTCCAGGATCAGTTTCTCGACGGCCAGCAACGCTTCGCTGACCGGTACACCTGGTTCCAGATCCCGGGTGTCAATCACTTCGATGGCCAGTGGCCGTTGCTTGCCGCCAACATCGACGCCGCCTTTGGCATTGATCTCCTCGACGGCCAGAGTTACACCTCTTTCAGCATCCCAGCCATACAGAAATGCGGTGGAGAGCGGGCAACCGATAACGATCGGCTTCTCTGCCAGGACGTTGCCGCCGGTAAAGATGATCGTAAAAACAATCAGCAAGGCCACCGTTAGTGTACCGCGAGTTGCTTTCATGTTGTCTCCTCCTTATGCTTGATATCCGTGCCGTGTGCGCGCCCATCCATATTGGGTGGACTCTCCGACTTACGCCGGTTCCGAGGGCTTCTTCATTCCATGCTGGCGAATTTTCTTCTTCACTTGAGAAAGCGGAATTTGCAGGAGTCGGGCAGCCTTGTCGAGATCCCAGGCGGTCTTGGTCAGCACCTCGTCCAGCAACTCATGCTCCTTGTCCTGCAGGGTTTTGATTTCGTAAGCGTTCACAGGGCACCGCATCTGCTTTGTTCCCGGGTACTTGAACTACAACCGGTACGTCGGCGCACCCGGCGCCGCGCATCTGCGGCACCCTGCAAACGCTTACCGGCCGTGGAAGTCCCAGATGGCGGCTGTTTCAACCTTGTGAACAGGTGCTTGCTTTCCATATTCCGCTGTTCCCGTTTCAGGAGATTTTATATTTGAGTGAATGCTAAGAAAAAAATGAAGAATATTTAGTTATTGGATATAATACAGCAAATGGTATGCCATCCGTATGACAATCTCAGTATTTCAGGAAATGAATTGAAAAACAATTAGTTATCGATTTTTTAATGATGGGTTGCCGTCAAGGAGATCGAACCGGGAGTGAAAGAAAGTTTCAGGCCTGGAAAGAAACTTTCAGATGCCCGGGCTGCCGGTCGTCAACGACCATCAGGGGCGATGGCGTATTTTTTAATCTTCTTGCGCAGCGTCGGCGGGGAAATCCCCAGAACCCTGGCCGTTTCGGTGCGATTCCAGTTCAGGCGGTCCAGGGTCTTGCGGATATGCTCTTTTTCCATGTGCGGCAGCGAGTAGTTGGTCAGGGGCGAGGCGGATATCATGTGGTTGGATGAGAGGATCCTGTCGATATCCTCCACCAGGATGACCTTGCCCCTGGCCCGGACCACGGCTTCCACCAGCACGTTTTCCAACTCCCTGACATTGCCTGGCCAGTTGTGGGAGGCAAGCCGGTCGAGCACGCCTTTTTCCAGGTTGGAGATGTCTGTGCCCAGTTCCCAGTTGATTTTCTGAAGGAAGTGGCTGACCAGATCCGGGATGTCGCTGAGACGCTCCATCAGCAGCGGCACCTGGATCGTGACCACCTTGAGCCGGTAGAAGAGATCCTGTCGGAAACGGCCCTGGCAGACCATTGCGGCCAGATCCCGATTCGTGGCTGCGATAATCCGGCTCCGGGATGTCAGGGGCCGCTTTCCCCCGACGCGGTCATATTCGCTGCGCTGCAGAAATCCGAGGAACTTACGCTGCATGACCAGGGGCAGTTCACCGATCTCATCCAGAAAAAGGGTGCCGTTGCCGGCCAGTTCGATCTTGCCCTTCTTCGATTCCGTGGCACCGGTAAACGCGCCTTTTTCATGGCCGAACAATTCGCTTTCCAGCAGCGTCTCCACGACGGCCGAACAATCGAAGGTGATAAACGGTTCCATGGCGAACAGGCTGTTGCGGTGAATGACCCGCGCGATCAGTTCTTTGCCGGTTCCCGTCTCTCCCTGGATGAGCACGGGGGCCCGATTCTGAGACAAAAGGCCGATGGTCTTGAAAATCCGGCGCATGCGATCGCTTTTGCCGATGATCACCTCGGGGTTGGGTGGCTGTGTAATTGCTGCCGCCAGCGGAGCCTCCTTGTCGATCTTCAGGGTGTACAAGGCCCTTTCCACGGCCTGCTCGATCTTGTCCACGTCCAACGGCTTGTGGATATAGTCGTAGGCGCCCAGCTTCATGGCCGCAATGGTGGTTTCCATGTCCTGAAAGGCAGTGATCATGATCACCTTGGCGGGTTTCCCACAGGCCTGGATCTGTTTCAGGAGGTTGATGCCGTCGACATCCGGAAGACGGATGTCGAGGATCACCACTTGGGGCTCGTGGTGAATGAACAGCGCAATGCCGGCCTGGCCGGTATCTGCCTTGTAAACCCGGTAGCCCTTCTCGGCAAAGAACATCTCCAGGCTTTCCAAAATGGCATGCTTGTCATCGATGATCAGTATGCTGTCCATGATCGCTTCTATATCGGTTGGCCGACGGGGAGCGCAACGGTAACCCGCGCCCCTGAAGTTGCTCGGTTCAGAACGTTGATGCGGCCTCCATGGGCCGTGATGATGCGTTGGGCATTGCTGAGTCCCAGGCCGGTCCCGCTGCTTTTGGTGGTAAAAAAGGGTTTGAATATCTCCGCTGCCTGCAGCGTGCAAATTCCACTGCCTTCATCGATGATGATTACGGCGATCTCCTGCTGATCGGTCGATGCAAAGGTCGTTTGGATCTGAATCTTGGATCCGTAGCTGGACGCCTCCATGGCATTCAGCAGGACATTGATGAGCGCCTGGACCAGTTTCTCACCGTCGGCTTGGATCAGCGGAAGTGTGGAGGCGAGTTCAGTGGCGATATCCATTCCGGCCTCCGCAAAGCGCATGTCCAGCAGTTCCAGGGCTGCAGTTACGATCGCATTGATTTCAGTCGGGCCGGGTTTGATTTGCAGCGGTTTCGCAAAGTCGAGCACCTCTTCCAAGATGCCTTCCAATCGGTTGACTTCTTTTGTCGAGATGTCGATGCGACGCTGGTCATTGCCCTGAATTCGGGGGTTCTTTTTCAGAATCTGCAGGTTCATTTTGATCGCAGACAGTGGATTGCGAATTTCGTGGGACAGGGATGTTGTGATTTGGCCGATATAGGCCATCCGTTCACTTTCCCGCATCTTCTTCTCCATTTGGACCCGTTCAGTGATATCCCGACATATGCCAATCCGGGCCATGCTGTTGTCGTAGCGGGTCACCTTGGAACGGATTTCCGTCGGAAAGGCTTCCTTGGTTTTGGTCATACGGAGGTATTCGAATGTTCTAGGATGATCACGCTCGTGTGCGTCTTTTTTGTCTATGTCAACAATCTTTGCTCGGTCTTCGGGAGCCACAAAATCGGAAAAACTGCGGCCAAGCACATCCTGTAGATCGAAACCATGCATGGTGCAAAAGGCCTGGTTGGCAAATACGATTGCTTTATCGCTGACCACAAAATAGCCGTCGTTGATATCTTCAACCAGGATTTTGTAATTCAGCTCGGACTCCATCAATTCGGCCGTACGTGCCCGGATCTCCTCTTCCAGCATCCGGTTGTGTTCGAGGATCTTTTTTTCGTGCATGGACTGGAAGTAGTCGCTGAATCGGTGAATGGTATAGTCGAGACAGTTGTTCATGCGTACAATCGCGGCATGATAATCTGGCTGGCTTGTCGTTTCGACCAGTCGGTCGAGGGTCAGCCGTCGAAACAGTTCGAAGGCCTTCTGGACATCGGAGAGCAGAAAGCCGGATTCAAGGCGCATTTTCGTAATCTCATGAATGAAGGCATTGATCTTGGCGTAGTCGTTGTTTAGAATGACGTCCACTTCCGCGTCGTAGGCTTTGGTCACCGTTCTATTTAACTCTTCGATTGGCCTGGCAGAGTATTGCTCGCCGACATCGGTTTTCAGCAGTTCGACCCAGCGATGGATAATCCCATCGCGTTCGGAACGGAAAAAAGCTTCCAGGTCAAATCCCACGCGCACCTCCTGTTTCTGTCATTGTATAAATTTTCAATTTCATGTCAACAGGTTAGCTATCCAAATCCGAAGCAGCCGCATTCGGTGCGCGCCAATAATTCTGCAGCGAATTGCTTTGGAGGCGTCCATCGAAATCAAAGCACGACGTTTTGACACCACAGCGGATGGTCACCGGTCAGCGGATTGCTCGATATCCAAGCCAAATGCGGCTACCCTTTTTAGCGCCCATTCCGGATTGACAAATTGGCCGTCCTTTTATAGTAAAAACAGGCTGATTATTTTCCAGCGACAAGCAACCCGACCGTTTTCAACGGACCCGCCGCAAAGGAGCCAGCGCATATGGATCAGACCAACCTGATGGTGATCAACGGAAACGAGCTTCCCTTCGAACCGGGGGAAACCATTTTGGATGTGGCCCGCCGGGGTCACATCGACATCCCGACACTTTGCCATCTGAAAGGCGCCACACCCACCGGCGCCTGCCGCATCTGCGTCGTCGAGGTCGAAGGCGCCCGCACCCTGTTGCCGGCCTGTGCCACGCCAGCCGGTGCCAACATGGTGGTGCGCACCGAAACGCCTGAAGTGGTGACCTCGCGCAAGGAGATTCTGAGCCTCATGCTCTCGTCGGGCAATCACAACTGCGCCGTTCGTGGTCGTGACGACAGCGACTGGACCCGGTTCCAGATGGGGGTCGCCAAGGATGACGGCAGCGATGAACTCTGCCCGGTCTGGGGCGACTGCCGCCTTCAGGATCTGGCCTACCGCTATCAGGTAACCGGAGAGGGCTTTCAGGGGACACCGGCCCGCTACCCCATGGAGACGGTCAATCCGTTCATCGTCAGGGATTTTTCACGATGCATCCTCTGCGGCCGCTGTGTCCAGGCCTGCAACGAGGTGCAGGTCAACAATGCCATCAGTTTCGGTTACCGGGGTGCCGAAACCAAGATCATCGCCGCCGGCGACCGGCCCTTGAAGGATTCCGACTGCGTCTTCTGCGGTGAGTGCGTGCAGGTCTGCCCGGTGGGGGCTTTGGTGGAAAAGGATGTGCGCTATCAGGTAAGGCCCTGGGAAACCCGGCAGGTCCGCACCACCTGCTGCTACTGTGGCGTGGGCTGCCAGATGAATCTGCATGTACTGGACAACCGGGTGGTCAAGGTCAGCGGGGTGGAGGATGAGGCCCCCAACTATGGCAGCCTGTGTGTCAAGGGGCGTTTCGGTTACGATTTCATCGCCAGCGACCAGCGGCTCACCGATCCCCTCATCAAAGAGGACGGTCACTTCCGCAAGGCCACCTGGGAAGAGGCCATCGGTTTGGTGGCCGACCGTTTCAAGGAGATTCGCGATACCCACGGCGGGGACAGCCTGGGAGTGCTTACCTCGGCCCGTGTCACCAACGAGGAAAACTACATCGCCCACAAGTTTGCCCGGGCGGTGTTGAAGACGAACAATATCGATCATTGCGCCCGGCTCTGACATAGCTCCACCGTGGCCGGTCTGGCCGCAGCATTCGGAAGTGGCGCCATGACAAACACCATCGCCGATATCGAGGAGGCCGATGTCATCCTCATCACCGGCTCCAACACCTCGGAAAACCATCCCGTTCTCTCATCTTTTGTCAAGCGGGCCGTCACCCGCCGCGGGGCCAAGCTCATCGTGGTCGACCCGCGGCGGATCAAGATGGCGGAATTTGCCGAGCACTATGTGCGCCCCAACCTGGGCACCGACGTGGCCTGGATCAACGGCATGATGCACGTAATCATCAAAGAGGACCTTCACGACAAGGCCTTCATCGAAGAACGCACCGAAAAGTTCGAAGAGGTGAAGGCGGTGGTCGAGAAGTACACCCCGGAGCATGTGGAATCGATCACCGGCATCCCGGCCCAGCAGATCATCGATGTGGCCAGATTGTATGCCAAGGCGCCGGCCGGCAGCATTCTCTACTGCATGGGGATCACCCAGCACACCTCCGGAGTGGACAACGTCAAGTCCCTGGCCAACCTGGCCATGCTGTGCGGCAACATGGGCATCCGCGGCGGCGGGGTCAACCCGCTGCGCGGACAGAACAACGTCCAGGGGGCTTGTGACATGGGTGGCCTGCCAAACGTACTCAGCGGCTACCAGACCGTTGACAACCTTGACGCCATCAAGAAGATGGAACGGGCCTGGAACGTCACCGGCCTGCCCACCACACCGGGGCTCAAGGTCACCGAGATGCTGCCCAAGGCCCACGAGGGTGAGTTCAAGGCCATGTACATCATCGGTGAGAATCCCATGGTTTCCGATGCCGACCTGAATCACGCCGAAGCGTGTTTCAAGCACATGGAATTTCTGGTGGTTCAGGATATTTTTCTCACCGAGACGGCCCAGATGGCCGATGTCGTGCTGCCCTCCAAATGCTTTGCCGAGAAGGACGGCACCTTCTCCAACACCGAACGGCGGGTGCAGCGGGTTCGCAAAGCGGTGGACCCGCCGGGCAACGTCAAAGACGATTGGAAGATCACCTGCGACATTGCCACCCGCATGGGCTACGCCATGTCCTACAAGGACAGTGAAACCATCTTCAACGAACTGGCCAGTGTGACGCCCTCCTACGCGGGCATCAGTTACGACCGCATCGAAGGCGAAGGGCTGCAGTGGCCTTGCCCGACACCCGAGCATCCGGGAACACCCATTCTGCATGGCGCCCAGTTCACCCGGGGCAAGGGCCTGTTCCACGCCATCGACTGGATGCCCCCGGCGGAAGTGGCCGACGACGACTATCCCATGTACCTGACCACCGGGCGGGTGCTCTACCACTATCATACCGGCACCATGACCATGAAGACCGACGGGCTGAACGAACGGGCGCCGGAATCGTTCGTGGAGATCACCCGCGGCGATGCCCAGGGGTTGGGCGTCAGCGACGGCGACCAGGTGACTATCGCTTCCCGACGGGGTTCCATTCAGGCCAAGGTGCGGATTTCGCGCAAGGCCGTGGACGGGACCGTTTTCATTCCCTTCCACTTTGCCCAGGGCGCGGCCAACAAGCTGACCAACGCGGCCCTGGATCCCATTTGTGGCATTCCGGAGCTAAAGGTGTGCGCGGTGAGGCTGTCCAAAGACGCCTGAGTCGATGACTTCCGATCAAACGGTGTTGCCCGCCGTTTAACCGGCCAAATAAAAAGGCCGGCTCCCTGATGGAGCCGGCCTTGATATTTTCGGTGATCGACCGAATCAGAAGTTTGAGGACTCGGGGTGGAACACATCCACGTCCTTGAGGTCGTCGCCCAGGTATTCGCGCTCGTTGGGCCCTAAGATGCCCATGGAGAGGCAGATCAGGGTCCACAGGTGGAGAGTCTCCCACGGATGGTCGCGTTGTACGCTCAGATCGTGAATCTGGGCGTGGCAGTTGTGACAGGGTGTGATGGCATAGTCGGCCTTGGTGGCCAGAATCTGGTCGGCCTTGAGCTTACCATAGGCCCGACGTTCATCCGGAAACCCGGATTGCAGGAACCCGCCGCCACCTCCGCAGCAGAAGTTGTTGGAACGATTGGGGTACATGTCGACGAAGTTTTCCTCGCCGACCACCGATTTTACAACGAAGCGCAAGTCTTCGGCCACGGGGTCGCCAAAGGTTTTACGAACCAACTGACAGGGATCCTGAACGGTGAACTTGATCTGGCGCTCCTTATTCCAGTCGGAATTGACCTTGAGCTTGCCTTCCTTGATCCACTGCGCATACAGTTGGATGATGCTCTTGATTTCAAAGTTGTGCTCGATCTTGAATTTTTCCAGTCCGACCCGGACTGCGAAAAGTTCGTGCCCTCACTCGGTGTTGAGCCAGACCTTGCACCCCAGATCATCCACCGCTTTGGCCTTGGTCCGCACAATCTTTTCCCAGTTCTCGTTGTCGGCCATGAACAGGCAGTAATTTTCGGCTGCCCACCCTTTGGTCCCGTAAGTCCAGTCGGCACCCACGGAATGCATAATTTTCCACAAGGGTACCATCTCGTCCGGCTCGGTCACCGGCTCACGCGAGTTCTGGTTGAGGAAGAATTCGGCGCCCTGCTTGTTGATCGGTGCCTGCATGTCGGCAAATTCGGGTTGGGCTTCCTGGTACTCTTCCAGCACGTCTTCTACCACGAACTGGAAGTCCTCCTCAGTGGCGCCCATGGCGCTGCAGGTGTCATTTCTCAGGGCCATATCACACGAACCCAGGATGCCCTTGGGACGCTGGTCACGGGGCCAAGAGGCCCGGGCGTTGAAAACCAGCTGGGGGATGTTGATTTTCATGGGACAGACATACATGCAGCGGGTGCACATGGTGCACATCCAGACCCATTTGGTGCTGAGGACTTCCTCGTCCATGCCCAGGGCCGCCATTCTTAAAAATTTTCGGGGATCCATTCCCTCCAGACCCGTTGCCGGACAACCCGATGAGCAGGCGCCGCAGGTCAGGCACAGGTTCAGGTTTCCTCCTTCGGGGAGAATCTCCTTC
>JAAUYD010275073.1_pt1 | contig 15978 bp, 14 predicted proteins | sample 7278101 | NCBI WGS metagenome assembly JAAUYD01 (sample SAMN14350128, study PRJNA611818) | marine sediment metagenome | isolation source: surface marine sediment (0.6m) | place: French Polynesia: Moorea | collected 2018-08 | reverse complement strand
GTCGGGGGGATTTCATTTCTCCAGTTTCCGATGCGAGGCGACAAAATCCCCCTAACCCCCTTTTTCAAAGGGGGAATCTGATATTCCCGCATGCCAGCAATTCGGTTAACGCGTATGGGGGTTTATCCCCACGGTAAAAATCCATGTAATTCTAGATCATTCCATCTACGGGGATAAACCCCGCAGCTACATGTGATCAAAGAATCCCTGTTTCGGGACGGGCACGAAATAGTTCGGGGGCGGGCTTATTTCTTCTTCTTGCAGTCGCAGTCGCATGCGCAGTCTTTTTTGCCGGATTTTTTGCATTTCTCGCAGGCAGCTTTGTCCTGCTTGGCACAATTACAGTCCTTTTTGCCAGCTTTTTTGCTTTTCTCGCAATCAGTGTGGTCGTGCTTGTGTTTGTGCTTTTCAGCTTTGTGCTCTTTGCCGCAGTCGGCAAACCCCACTGTTGGCGCGAGTGAAACACCCCCAAATCCTAGGAAAGCGGCCAATGCGACTGATGTGAGTAACCGGGACATCGTTCTTACCTCCTTTTGTCATTTCTTGGGCATCAATGCCGCGGTCCACATCGGGTGATTTCGTATCGTAGATAACCCAAAGATACCGCAGCCGTTTCAAATCCCGGCTCAAGTTTATTGTTAGAATAGGCCCGAGTCAAACGCGTTTATGCTTAAAAAGGTGAAATCCCCAAACGCATTTCTGTCGGCGCCATTCTTAATGGATTTTTGCCTCGTGCATTTTGACGAGTACTTGGGGCCTTGCCATGCTTGTGGCAAATGTCAGGATTTCGGTCTTGGACGGCATTTGGGGTACACCGGCGAACAAGCTGCCGTCCAAGATCTGTTCTATCAGGGGCTTGGGTTTGGGAAGGACGACGATCGGGTAATCTGTTGCTGCATCGAGGTCTGCCCGTTCTTTGGCCAGTGCAATGGCCTCGGCCATGCCCCCGAGGCCATCTACCAATCCCTTTTCCAATGCATCTCGCCCACTCCAAATCCGGCCGCGCGCGATCTGCTCTACTTCTTCTGGGGTCATTTGTCTGCCATTCGCGACTTTGCCCACAAATGAATTGTAGATGTCGTCCATCCAGACGGTAAATCGCTCCCTGCGATCCAGGTCCAGGGGGTTGGCAAAACTCAACAAATTCGCATAAGGTGCGGTCTCAACGCTGTCCATCGAGACACCGAACCAATCCATGAATCCGGTCAAATTGAACTTGGTAAAAACGACCCCGATGGATCCGGTAATCGTTGTAGGCCTTGCCACGATGCTGTCAGCGTGCATTGAAATCCAATAGCCTCCAGAGCCGGCAACGTCAGACATGCTAATGATCACGGGTTTGCCCGCTCCCCGGGCGCGGTCAATTTCACGCATAATGACATCCGAGCCCACGGCCGACCCCCCAGGGCTGTTGACGCGAATAACGAGTGCCGCAATCGATGGGTCGTCGACCGCTTCTCTGATGTGGGCAGCCAATACCGGACCGTAGATATACGGGCCCATCTCGGAAAACATGCCACCCGGGTCTTGTGCCAGAATCGCTCCTTCCCCAAAAAGAACGGCAATTGCCGGCTTGTCCACTGCAGTGTCTTTTTCCAAGCTGAGCAGGTAATCCGCATGGCTCACACCTTTGTATTCGTCCACTGCGCTGAGCTTTTCAAACGCCTGCTCCACCTCGTCGAGGTACCCCAAACGGTCAACAAAGCCGCGCCGCTTGAGCTCATCGGTGGTTGCGACACCCAGCCCGATGAGGTCTGTGATCGCTTCAGTCGACAGATTGCGGGACGCGGCCACCCGCTCTTTAAATCGAGCATCGATTGTATCGAGAATCCCGGTGTAGGCTTCTCGCATGTAGGAACTCATCTCTCTGTTTTGATACGGCTCCCCTGCGCTCTTATACTCCTTAAACATGATGATCTCCGGCTCGATGCGGAGTTTTTCAAGTGTGCCGCGCCAAAACGCCACTTCGAGGCTGAGCCCATTGATGAGCACTGCGGTCTCCGGTGACACCCAGATCTGGTCACCAGCAGTGCTGAGGAAGTATTCCCTGTCACCGAGGAGGTCTGATTGGTACAGCACATAGACGGGCTTTGCTGATGTGCGAAAATCGTCTACTGCTGCCAAGAGCTCTTCTGCCGCTGCCCAGCCAATGTCAGCTGCCTGAAGCAGCAGTCTAACGCCCACAATATTCGGGTCCTTGGCTGCAGCGCTGAGCGCCGATCGAACGTCCCAAATCGAGACAGCCCCATCCCCGGTCAATGCCCCCAATAAAGCGCCATCTGCCGGTCCCTCGGACACTGCTTGGCCGATGTCGATTTCAAGTACGGTGCCAGGGGTCACTTCGACTTTTTTTACCAGCATCGATTTCAGTAGAGCGCCAGCAATCACATACAGCAAAATCACCACGCCTAGGATAATGACAGTCCTTAACCAGCGTCGCCTGGGTCTTCCTTTTTTCGTTTCCATCAACGTCTCCTCACCGCGTCCTGTTTGCTAATGATAACCATAGTTGCCGAATGCCACCCTGTCATCGCAGAAGTCAATGATGCATTGCCAAAGCGATCCTGTCGAAGCCAAGTGCTTCAATGTCGGGCAAAAGACCTCACCCTTTGATAAAGGTAAAGGGTGCCGGGGAGATTTCGTCTTTCAAGGAGGAAGTTGCGATGGTCAGTTTATCGGATTGGATACGACCGAGAAGAGCCCCTTTACATTAAAAATGATAAGGCCTTCTTTTGCCTGATCTACTAGGAGAAGGTACTCATCAGGTGTCTGCTCGATATCCGTCACGTTGTTGCCCACAATCGTGCTCATGGGCTCGAATCCACCGATGATTGAGAATTGCACAGCCACAGATTCGGGTTTCCAGGCGGTGTCTGTATCTGGTTCAACATCCGTGTCAGGATCCGTGTCGCCACCTGAAAAGATGTTTAGGTCTTTGTTGTAGTATGCGCCAATGTCTTTGTTTATCTCAAAGGTGAAGTAGTAGTTGGCAAACGGTACACCTGGAATGACGCGCATGGTGCGGCCTTGGGCTTCCTGAGAGCCCGGCACGCAAGTCTGGGTCTCTTCGTCGTAATCACTGCTATGCAGCTTACCAGATTCAAAGCCGGTCAGAATAAAATGCCGATAGGCGCGGATTTCATAGCTGAATGCCTGGCCAAAACAGGTACGGGTCGGCAGAGGTGAGGGGGTTTGAGCAGGACCCACGTGGGGCAGTTCGTTGGTTAGCTTGAGGACGTTCTCGTTAATCACATCTTCGACTTTGTATGCGAGATAGGCGCCCTGATACAGGCTGCAATCCGTGAGATCAGTGTCGACAGGCGTCGGCTCGGATGTGATGGTCAAGATGTCTCCCAAGTACGTCCTGGGGTCACCAGAACCATTGCCCAGCTCGTCTATACCGGCGTCAGGTACTCGGATGTCGACGCGGAGTCCCCTGTTACAGAAATTTTTTCTTTCGTCTCGGATAACGACATGATCTGTGGCCTCTTCCAAGATCACAGCTGCGCCCCGTATCCCCACGGCGCCTTCGTATTCCAATACCCATTCCTCCTGGGATGACATCCGAGGATCGCATCGAAACCTGAATCCCCGGTCGTATTCCGGTTTAAAAATGACCCCCGCGTCTGGATCGCAGAGGGGGAGCGTATCAGTGTCAGCATCAGTATCAGTATCACTGTCAGTATCAGTATCAGTGTCAGTATCAGTATCAGTATCACTGTCAGTATCGTTCTCTTCGGTATCTGCGCCGGCGTCCATATGTTCGAATTCGACATAATTGGCTGCTTCATTTTTTGAGATGACGTTGCCGTTGTAGGCCACGGCGGGCGTTTCTGCCAGCTCGGGTGGGTTATCAACCAAGTCGATCATAGAGCGAATGGAATGGGGATGGGGATAGACTGGATCCGCATTATCGTCTGCCACATCGATTGCGTAAATTCTCGCTTGTGTGCTGGAAACCACAGCAAACGTCCCGTTGAAGGTATAGGGCCCGGGGTTGACGCTTCCCTCGTGATATCTAAAAAGGGCAAGCGCCCGGGCGCGACCGGGAATATCTATCGTAGAGGTCCCATCGGCAAGCGGTTCCACCGCCCCTGTGAGGAGGTTGATGACCAACACGTCTCCATATGAATTCTCGATAGCGTACATCCACCGTTCAACTTCTGGTTCGATCGCCAGGGACCCTGTGGTGAACCCCTCGGTGGGAATCCGGCGAACCACTGCAGCATCGCTGATCTCCACTGGCGAGAACGGCTCTTCTGGTGTTGCGACCGCAGCAGCGGCTGCTGCAGATGTCAGTGCTTCGCCAATGAGTATCTCACTGTCGATTTCTACGATTTGTTCGCCAGCGATTGGTTTTAGCCCACTCACATATACCAAGGGCGATATCTGGGATGCGGCGATGGCCCATGGCTGCATGTTGGCCTGGCTCTCCACACCCCCGTCTGAAGCTGAATCTGTATCCGTATCGTCCTCCTCTGGGATGTCGTCGATCACACCCATGAGCGGAAGGTATCCGAGTTGACATCCGTAAGGATTATGGCGTCCCAGGCTTTGGCACACCTCCCTGTCTAGAGAGACGATGGTCAATCGCCCAAGGCTGGGTTGGGTGACCAATAAAAACCTGTCTCGATAGGCCGAGGGCTCCTGGGCAATCGCGATCCTGGCAGCTGGACCGTCGAGTTCAATGGCACCCGCAGGCGCCAGCGAGGGATTATCGACAACTGAAAAGCTCTCTGTAACCACATCGATAATCGACAAATCACCGGTTTCGTAGTTGGCCGTAATGACGAGATTCCCATCAGATGTGGCGGTGATATCCGTGGGTTGACCGCCGACCGGAATGAAGCTCGCGTAAGGGATGCTATTCTCCTGGTCCACGATTTCCCGCTTTTCAAGATCCACGACCGCCACTTCTCCGATGGTGGTTTGGGTGACAAAAGCATATGGTTTTGCAGTTGGGAGTCCAACACCGCACTCCTCGGGCACTGGGCCGTCTTCGGTGCGGCAGCAGCTCAAGGGCAGGGTGCGCCTGTCAGCGGTGTCGTAGCAAATGATTGTGACGTCACCAGCGCGGTCAAACTGGGGAATGATCTGCTGTGCGGGCTTATCCTCGCAAGCCAATGCTGCGAAACTGATGGCGCAGAGGGTGATAACTGCGCATTTTGTCGAGCGGTGAACCACGTTTGAGCTCCTAACTGTGCCCCTCGGGCAGCCGCGGCTTTCCGATTTTTATTTTGGCGGCCGGGGTTTCATCTGGGGAGGTGTTTGGTTTGACAGTAGCGTGTTTGAATTGCCTGTTGACCGCATCGATATTAATGATAGAAATCGTGGATTCTCTAAAATTGGCCACAAACGCCTTGCGATGGGCTTTATCAAAAGCCACGGCGTGGGGTCCTACGCCTGTCGTGAGCACGTGGGGCTGCATCATTATGTCAGTTTCGAGGACGTAGAGTTGATCTCGGAGAAAACACAAGACAAATGCCAACACCACATCGTCAGCTGGGTCTTCGGTATTACCGTCGTCCGTGTATAGCTCAACAACTGACGGCTCTGAACCAAACCCCATGGATACCATATCTGTTACATCTCGGTGATCCAAATCTAGTTGCAACACTGCCTCTGGAGATCGGCTGACCACGTACGCGTCTACGCCGTTTTCAGCCACTGCGATGCTCCTTAGATCGGTTCCCCCGTAAATTTCGCTTGAAATTGAGATTCTACCCACGTCGTCGAAGTAGGAATTTTTAATGTAATCCACATTCCCCGTATCAGTCCTCACCTGCATGATGACCACGCGCGGGAAGGGATCGCGCCTTCCGGTAATGTAAATTTCTGAATCTCCCGGATCAACCGGGTCCTGGCGCACGGCAATGCCGGTTGCCCCGGGTGCAACCGAATCGACAACGCGAATGAGCTCAGGGGAAACAGAGCCGTTTTGATCGATCACAAACATGGAAACCTCGCCCCCGGCCAGGTGGGTGGCAAAGCCCAGTGTCACGTTGTCGTAATCGAGGGAGGCGACTTCGTAGGGTTCAAGGGGCAGTGAGTAATCTTCGTTGCTCTTGACCTTGTGGCCATTGTCGCATTGCCCATCTTGGTCTTGACCGCAGTAGAAAACCGGCCGTGAAGGATCGCCCCGGTTGAGCTCGACAATAACGATGGCACTGTCCCCCCGAACAGGGACAATGACCCGGTCTTTGGACTGGGTCAGGGCGAGATCGCTGGCAAAAGATCCAATGCGGATGGTGTTGTTAACGTCGATGACCTCTTTAGTGGGAATGTAGACGTCTTTACTATCCTTACTGAACCAGTCTTTCCGCGCATTGTAGTAGGCTTGATCGTTCTCTAACGAGTCTAAAATACTGTATAATTTATTAAGATCAATCGCCACAATACTGCCACTATTATAATTCAGATCAAAGTTTGAGTTTGCGACAACCAAAAACCTGCCCGCGCTCGCATTGGCTGGATCTACTTCGACAACGGCCATGCCGACCGGGTAGATGAGCCGGTCCTTTGGTGGGTCGATGCCAGACGTATCCGGGAGGCACCCCATGGCCAGGAGCAGGACAAAAACAGTGACTGTTGAAAATTTCATCTTCATATCGCTTGCATACTAGACGATGAATGAGTGACTTGACAAGTGATCCTTGTCCCCACGGTCGGTTGACGCTAAAGTTGCCCCATGAGCGCGCCACGCATCCTCGTCATTCATCTCCCCTCCACCTACACCCGTCTGGTGTCAGAGGGCAAGGATCCCGCTGTTGCCAAACTCGTGGATGCTGACGATCCGTTTGTAGCGGCGATTGTCGGCGCCCACCAGAACCATATCGATTCGATTGCTCGGGTCAAGCGGACACTCGGGGAACGGGGATTGTCCGCCGCCTTTCACCACACGGTCGTCGATTTCGATACCGATGCATACGACCTCGTGGTAACCATCGGTGGCGACGGTACAGTGCTCCACGCCTCCCATTCGATTGGCAAGACACCCGTGCTGGCCGTCAATTCATCGCCGTCTACTTCAGTCGGTTTTTTTACAAGTGCAACAGCAGCCAATTTTAGCGACGTCCTCGACAAGGTGCTGGACGGCCGATTGGATCCTGTCAAGCTGTGCCGCATGGAGATCCGAGTCGACGGCGAGGTGGTCACGCGCCGGGCTCTTAACGATGCGTTGTTTTGTCACGACTGCCCAGCTTCTACGACCCGCTACACCCTTACGTATGACGGGATTACCGAAGACCAGGTCTCCTCGGGGGTCTGGGTATCAACGGCTGCTGGCTCTACAGCGGCCATCCGCGCGGCTGGCGGACGGGTGATGCGTCCCCGATCTCGCCGCCTCCAGTTTGCCGTGCGCGAACCATTTCCTTCGGGTGGGGCATATGCCCAACGCGTGCCCAACCTGACAGCTGGATTTGTTTCAGATGGCAATACATTGACGATTCGGTCAAAAACCGTGGCTGCGCGCTTGTACGTCGACGGCCCCTACGTGGTGTTCCCAGTTGAATTCGGAAACCAGGTGGCCTTTGCAAAATCCAACGAACCGTTGCATATTTTTGGCTATGACAAGAAAGAAACGTAATTTTACTTGATTCCAGTGGGGCGATAAGTAAAATACCGCCTCTGCCAAACCCTTGAAGGGGAGGCGGGTTGTGCGTCGAGACGGCGCTTTTTGGGATAGATGAGGTCGAAGCGATGTATGCAGTATTTGCCACAGGCGGAAAACAATACAGGGTCAGCAAAGGGGATCGATTGCACGTCGAGAAATTACCCGGCGCTGTTGGGGATAAGATCCAGTTTGATAATGTGCTGATGCTGGGCGGTGAAAGCACACCCCAGGTGGGGCACCCCCACGTGGAAGGGGCGAGCGTCGTGGCTGAAATCGAGCAGCAGGATCGCGCCCCCAAAGTAGTGGTTTTTAAGTTCAAGCGCCGCAAGAACTACCGGAGAAAGTACGGTCACCGCCAACCATTCACGGCGCTCAAGATAACGGAAATTTGCAGTTAATTTTGAGATAAAGAGGGCATGCGATGGCACATAAAAAAGGACAGGGCTCGTCTCGAAACGGTCGCGATTCTGCTGGCAAGCGCCTCGGGGTAAAGAAATTTGCCGGTGAGCGCGTCATTCCGGGCAACATCATCATTCGTCAGCGCGGGACCAAGTTTCACCCTGGAAAAGGCGTGGGCCTGGGACGCGATTACACGATTTTCGCGATTGCAGACGGGGTGGTTAAATTCGTAAAGAAGCAGGGTCGAAATTATATCGAAGTGATTCCCGCCTAATCCGACTGATGCCTAATAGTGGTACCTGCATTGGGCAATCAGTATTTGCCCCTGCTCTACCTTGTAAACCAATCGATGCTCTGAATCTATCCGCCTAGACCAATATCCAGCCCAGTTAAATCGAAGCGGTTCGGGTTTGCCGATGCCTCGATGTTTGTTCCGCTGAATATCTTTAATCAAGCTGTTGATGCGCGTGACGATTTTTTTGTTGTTTTTTTGCCAGTAACAATAGTCTTCCCAGGCCTCGTCAGAAAATACGAGAGACATTAATCTTGCAGCGTCCGAGTATGTCCCTTCCCAGCTTCGAGCTGCTCAATTGACTGCAGGAGCCGCTGCGCATTCTTGGGACTTCTCAATAGATAAGCGGTTTCGACGAGCGCTTCGTATTCGTCCTGGGCGATGATCACAACCGACGCATTGTTCCTGCGCGTTACGAGGACCGGGCTTTTATCCTCACAAACTTGTCTCATGGTTTTGGCCAGGTTCTCTCGGGCCGCTGTGTATGAGATTGCTCGCATCGTTCCTCTTTTATTGTACATTTATACGTACATGTACATAATAACGTACAGAATTATCTGTGTCAATGAAGAGGGACGGCTAATCCTATTTTTTCTGTGGGCTATCCCGTTGCCAGCCTCAGGCCTGTTGAAATTAAATCCAGTTCGAGCGTTGCTGTTAATATCTTGTTTTAGCGACACAACGCTCTTATAAAAAGCTTCGGTTAGGAGGTAGCGCATTGGATCAACAGCCTCGATTCATGGTGCGGACAAGCGCGCGCTTGGAGCAAATGCTGGGCGGCGAAAACATCTATTTGCTCGTCCTAGCAGCCATTATCGGTGTGCTTGGGGGATTTGGCGCGGTTTTGTTTCGCGAGCTCATCGAGTTGTTTCGATCGATTTCTTTTCCAGGAGGCACGGAACTCACGGATCTGTCGCAGACGCCCTGGTACTTAAAGGTCATACCACCCGCAGTTGGCGGACTCATCGTGGGGCCGGTGGTCTATTTTTTCGCCCGGGAAGCCAAGGGACACGGCATTCCAGAAGTGATGAACGCGGTCTCCAATCGGGGCGGACAAATTCGCAAGCGCGTGATGATGGTTAAGACCTTGGCTTCGGCGATCACCATCGGTACTGGCGGGTCGGTCGGCCGCGAGGGGCCGATCGTGCAAATCGGCTCGGGATTGGGATCCAGTATCGGCCAATTGCTCGGCTTTGAGGGCAACCGCCTCATTGTCGTGCTCGGCTGTGGTGCTGCGGCTGGTATGGCAGCGACGTTCAATGCGCCGATCGCCGGTGTCATTCTGGCCATCGAAGTGATCATCGGCTCCGCATCGATCAGCATCTTTAGCCCATTGGTGGTCTCATCGGTCACGGGCACCATCGTGGCCCGGATGTGGTACGGAGATGAGCCGGCCTTTGTGAATGTGCCCGAATATAGCTTGGTTTCGGTGATCGAATTGCCCCTATACGTCGGTCTTGGGATCGCGGCTGGCCTTGTCTCGCTGCTCTTTATCAGGGGTATTTGCCTACTGGAGGACGGTTGGGAAAAGATTCCAATATATGGCTGGAGCAAACCCGTTATCGGCGGTGCTCTGGTTGGTGCTATTGCCCTGGTTTTTCCCCAGGTGCTCGGCGTGGGGTACGAGACCATCGACGTCGCCCTCCAGGGAAAAGGTGAATTGTGGGTGCTCGGGGCATTGATATTTGTCAAGGTCCTCGCATCTGGCACCTGCCTCGGATCTGGCGGATCAGGGGGCGTGTTTGCCCCTGCGCTGTTTGTGGGCGCTTGCTTTGGCGGGGCATTTGGCATGGTCGTAGAAACGCTCCTACCCGGACAAACCGCCCATAGCGGGGCCTATGCCCTGGTGGGCATGGGCGCAGTGCTGGCCGGGGCGACCCACGCACCCATCACCGCGATCATTATGCTGTTCGAGCTGACGAGCAACTACACCATCATTCTCCCCCTCATGCTCTCTTGCATCATTTCGGTTGTCCTGGCAACGCGGATCATGCCGACGTCGATATTCACGACGCGCCTAAAACGACGGGGGATCCGCCTGCGCAGCTCCTCAGAAGCCGAGATCATGCGATCGACCAAAGTCCGCCGGCTATTAAGGCCGTTCCCCGAGACAATGGGACCGGAGACGCCCATCAAGGAGGTCATGCGCTGCGCATTGACCGGGACCATGATGCATCAATACGTGATTGACAAACAGGGCAGGCCGATTGGCGTCATTACCCTCCCCCGGCTCAAGACGGTTTTCGCTGAACAGGATCTGGATGAATTCTTGGTCGTTGCCGCTGATGTGATGCAATCCCCAGTTGCGACCGTTTCCCTGGACGATACCCTGGATGTGACCATGGCCCATATTTCCAGGCTCGACACCGCCATGTTGCCGGTCGTTGACAAGCACGGGGTCTTGGCTGGCTGCGTGACCCGACATGACATGATGGTGTTTTTCGAGCACGAAATCCTCAAAGATACCGGATTGGGCGTTAAATTTGTCCCCCAGGGCCGGCCTGACGAAGCAGAATTTATCGAAGTGCCAGAAGGTCATGTGGTCGAGTCGATTCGGGTGACCAAGTTCTTAAGCGGTCAAACCTTACGCCAATTGGATCTCAGGGCCACAGGCGGCCTCAACGTGGTGGGCATTCGACGCCGGACCCCAGAGGGTGTGGAGCGGATCTCGCCGGACCCGTCCCGACCCCTGGGCCTGGGAGAGGTGCTCATCGTGGTTGGGGACGAGCGGGCGGTAATGAGCTTCAAGAAAGCGATTATTTAAAGTGAAACAGGCACAGACGCATCTAAATATACAGACCCGGGGACGCGGGCTGATTGAAATCACGGATAACATCGCCTCGTGGATTGCCAGTGAAGAGGTGTCGACCGGGTTGCTCACTGTTTTTCTCAAACACACCTCAGCGTCCCTGGTCATCCAGGAAAACGCTGACCCTGACGTCTTGATCGACCTCGAGCAGTTTTTAGGAAGGATTGTGCCAGAGGATCCCGGCCACTATCGCCACCGGGCTGAGGGCCCGGATGACATGCCCGCCCACATCCGTTCGGCCATTACCCAAACTGCGCTCAGCATCCCCATTGCCCAAAACAGCCTTTGCCTGGGCACGTGGCAGGGCATCTATCTTTGCGAGCACCGGTTCCGTCCCCACACGAGGACGTTGGTGCTGCACCTCACCGGGGAGTAAAGGCGAGGCGTAACCTTGACGATAGGTTTTTTTGGCGCTACGATCTTACTGGTAAGACCAGGAGGTGGCTGATGCATGAAGCACTTTCCACGACAAAAATGTCATCGAGAGGACAAGTGGTTATTCCAGAATCAATCCGAGAACAGCTTGGTCTCAAAGCAGGAGATCAGTTCATCGTCGTTGGTCAGGGTGATGTGGTGATGTTGAAAGTGATTACTCCCCCGTCGATCGATGAGTATGATGATCTGAAAAAAAAGTTGCGAAGACATGCTCGAAGAGAAGGGCTTAAAAGATCTGATATCGGTGATGCGATTAAGGCGGTCAGAGCGGAAAAATGAAAATCGTCATCGATACAAATGTTCTAATTTCGGGGGCATTCTTTTCTGGTGCACCCTCTAAGATTTTGGACGCGTGCCTAGCAGGTCAGTTTAGGCTAGCTCTGAGTGCTGAAATAGTAGAGGAATATCGACGGGTTGGAGAAGTGTTTACCAACAAACAACCAATATCGATTTTGAGAGATTTCTTGGCGTTATTATTTCAAGGGCTCTCTTTGTCGAACCCAGATTAATCGATGAAGACGTTTGTCGAGACCCTGATGATCTCAAATTTATTGAATGTGCACTCGCAAGCAACGCTAAGCGGCTCATCAGCGGTGACAAAGATCTTCTTACAATAAAATCCTATGCCGGAGTAACGATTTATACACCCAGGGCCTTTGTTGACGAATTCCTCGATTAAGAAGACGGGTGGGTCCTGTACCCCGTCCGGGGCTGTGAGCGCGAGTCGGACGGGGATCCAAAACCCGAAACTCGGCATTGATGATTTGGCATAGGGGGTCATATGGTGCTGAGCGTATTACCTTTTTCTGGAGCGGCTGTTAAGCGGCGTGGTACGATGTCGTTAGCAGTATTGGCCAATGACGCAAAAACGCATCAGATTACGGCATAGCTCAGGCTCCCCGGCCGCACCCAAAAGCGACGCACCGATGTCGGTCAATGAAGGCGAGCGGTCAGATGGCTTTGCCTTGGCATTTGCGAACGGTAGAGGGGTTCTCCGACTCGAAGACACCCCGCTCGGCAGTGGGATCATCGCGGACTGTCTGGAGCTTTTTATTTCTGACCTCAGCTTTCCATTTGATATTACCGGAGGTATTCAGAGCCTTAAACTGAGGCGCCATCTTCTGGGATATCTTAAGCTTACCGTCTCTCTAACCGGCTTGGAAGAGGCGATTCAATGGCGGCTCGCAGATGCTTCGTGGTGCGATATGCCCACGATTGGTTTTGAACAGTCCCACATTGCCGTTCTTTTGAATTACGGCCCTGTGGAGGGTCGCGTACCCATTGGATTTCGACTGTTACCCCAGTTAAGAGATGGTGATTTAGCGCTCATTATCGATGCACCTCGGGTCTATGGACCACTGCCGACGAGCAGTTTGGTGGCTGCAGCCACGAGCCTCGGAGAAATGATGGGTATCCGTCCGGAAGGGCTGACCCTGGCCCTGCCGGATCCGGTGAAACAAGTGCTCATGCGCCTGTTGCCCCGCCGCGGCTGGCGCCTGCCAGATTATAGCCATGCTCAGCTCGTCACCTTCAGTTTGCTGCCAGACAGGATAGTGATCGAGTATCGGCATCTGGATTCGGTCATCGGCGTGAACGGAAATCCATTGCTGTTCGATGGCAACGATAACGTGGCGCGCCTCAGATTATTGGAAGAAATGCGCATTGTTCAGGATGGCGATCGCGCTCAAACAGACGGTCAGCTCGAAGCAGCCCGTGCCATATATGCAAAAGCCCTGCTCAGGGATCCGGAAAACCCGTCGATCACGGCGCGGTTAACCATGATTGACATTGTAAATGCTGAGCTGAGAGACATTGCCCGAACACAGGCTGCTGAACTGTTCGCGCAACACCCGGATCGAGCCGATCTGGCTGCAGTGATAGCACATGGCGCCGCCCTTGACGGCGATGAAGGGGCCGAAGCCGAGGCCTGCCGCATCCTTTTTGAAAACGGAGATTCACTCGAACAAATGGCGGCTGGATTGCGTCGGGGGACCCTGCTTGCCGCGTCGGATCCCCAAAGCGCTGCGACCGCTTTACAAGGTGCCCTCACTGCCCGACGAGAAAACGCAACTGTCCTCATGGCGCTGATTAGAACCCAAGCCGCTCTGGGCCATCAGGAGCGGGTACAAGCCCTTATCCCCCGGTTGATAGCCGCAAAGAAAGGTGCAACTGAGCGCGCGGCCGCCCATCTCGATGTCGGGCGGATTCTCCTCGATGCGCTGGAGATGCCAGAGGACGCGGTAAAACATTTTGAGCGGGCTGCCCTCGCTGATCCCCAAAATCTAGATGCAGCTTGGGGCTTGGCTGAATCCCGCGCCAAAATCGGGGACCTGGAACGGGCGATTGGTCAATTCGAACGGCTCGAACGCATTTCGAAGGAAAATGGAGATGTGGCAGGTGCTGCACGTGCCCTTGCCGCCATCGGCGATATTTGGATTGATCGGAAGGAGTTCCAATCGGCGGTGAATCGCCTGCGGGAGGCACTTGCGCTCTGTCCGGATCGCACCGAGGATCGCATTCGATTGGCCCGAGCCTTGTGCCAAATGTCTCGGTATGCTGAAGCTGCCCGCGAACTCGAGACCGCACTTGACCAGCCCGCTGATCGCCTCCCAAATGACGCCTGGGCAACATCGGCTTTAACCCTGGCCAGGTTGTACTTAGAAAACCTCGGGGATCCCGACGCGGCAGAGACCTGGGTCCGCAAGTGCGTATTGCAGCCCGCTGTCCAGGAGGACGAGGCCCGCGCGCTGCTACTGTCGGTGTTGGAAAGCCAGGGTCGGTTCGAGCTGCTCACAGCCCAACTCGAGAGTGAATGGCTCCGCCATCCCAGCCCGGACATCGCTGAAAAACTAGCAATGACGCGTCGTCGGCAAGGGGACGTGACCGGCGCGTTGACCGTAATCGAGGAGGCGCGGGGCCAATTTCCAGATAATCGGGAGCTGTTGACCCTGATTGTGGACTTGAGCCGCGAAGCCAAATTGCCCGAAAGGCTTCGCGATGCCCTGATCGAATTGACGGATATGGAGATGTCGGCCGAAAAGCAGACTGAGCTACAATGGGAAATCGGCCGACTGGAGCTCGTCGACTTGGATAATCCGGTAGCATCCCTGCCCTGGCTGAAGAACGCCCTTCAATCCTCCCACATCGCCGATAGGGTTCAAGCGGACATCGACACCGCACTAGGTAAGATCCAGGAGACCGCGCGACACCTTAGAAAAGAGGGAAAAAGTGCCGCGGCCAGGGATTTGTTTGCCGTTATTCGCATCGAGACCATGGGGGCCGATAGGTTCGAAGTGGCCCTTGAAGAGGCTGAATCCGCACTGGCGACCCGCGACTGGGAAGGCGCACTAAAGGCCGGCATGATGGCTGCTGACGGCCCTTCAGCGATCAAGGCGCAGGCCACGCGAATAGTGGCCCATGCGTTTGTCGAGTTGGACGCGCCTGACGAGGCAGTGCGCCACCTGGAACAAGCGGCTGAAAACCTGGATCCGGCCGCGGCGACCTCGTTGCTCTTTCTTGCGGCGCGACTTTCTAGTGAGAACATGAATGCTGCTGCTAAGGCCGTTGATTTGACCAAACGCGTTATCGATATTGATCCAGAGCACGGGGATGCACGCAAGTTCCTGGCAACATTGCTTGAGACGAAGATTCATGCAGGGACGTTGGATACAGATGATGCCTTGTCGCTCATGCGAATGCTCAGAGAAACAAACCAGATGGAGGCACTGCTGGCGCTCGTCGAATCATTTCGAGATGGGCATCCTCAACAGGGCGACACCTTTGTCGAGGAGTTGGAGATACTGACGGATCTAATGGAAAGTCGAGACGATCACCCCGCCGCATATCGCGTCATGGAGACGCTGATTCAATACCCCGACCCGGATGGGGTGCGAGAAGCCCGGGCAGCGCGCCTGGCAGAGGCAATAGATAAAACAGACGAGGCACGGGAGATGTGGTTTCGGGCCATTGAAAAGAGATCCGAGCCATCGAGGATTATCCGGCTCATTGCCCTCCTCAACCCCTCGGAGCACAAAGCCGAATTAGATCACCTGACAGCAGTAGCCAAAAATCTGGATGACGTACTGCTCAGCCGACTGCCCGCGTCTCCCGCTGAGGTCGAGATACAGCTTTGGCGCGCCGCTTCAGCTGAACAAGAGGGCCAAGGAGAGGCTGCCCGTGCCTTTTACCGAAACGTCGTTGATGCGGATCCATCGAATCGCCGTGCAGGTGACGGGCTCGCAAGACTCGAAAAGAATACAGATTTGGATGGACGGCTCTCAGCAGCATTCGAGCGATTGTATCGGGAAGATTCATAAAACGGCCTAGGGCCTGTCTTCAAATTGCCGTTTTTTTGCCTGCCGCATCGATTTGTGATCAACACTACTTATGCGAAGACACGAATTAAGTGACAGAGAATGGAAAGAAATCGAG
>JAAUYD010035101.1_pt1 | contig 15978 bp, 10 predicted proteins | sample 7278101 | NCBI WGS metagenome assembly JAAUYD01 (sample SAMN14350128, study PRJNA611818) | marine sediment metagenome | isolation source: surface marine sediment (0.6m) | place: French Polynesia: Moorea | collected 2018-08 | reverse complement strand
TTCCATTAACTCACGCATTAACTTTGTTGGAAACTCACCGTGACGTTTAGAATACATACCACCGGGATGAGCTAACACATCTATGGGGGCAAACTTCAATAAGCCGAGTGCCAGTTCAAATTCGATTTGGGCAAATTCTTCTGGGGTGAGATGAGACACATTAAGATACCCCCCTTGATAATTAGGAAAACGGTGAACACTACCTAACACTAGGTCACATTCTGCCAGAATTTCCTGGGAAACATCAAATCCACCAGTAGCATCAAGTGCCTTCGCTTCACAACCTATCAATACTTGCAGTTGAGGATAAGCCTCTGCCTCTGACCTGACTTCTTGGATAAACTCTGGGAACCATTTTGTATCTTTACGTACATGCTCTGTGAAAGCTACGCAACTCAAGCCTTGTTGGACGGACAACTGCAGGATTTCTGAAACCCCGGCTTTGCCATCAGTCCGACTAGTATGCATATGCAGGTCACAGTTGATATCAGACCAATGTAGGTCAAGAAAACGTCTAAATTGATACCGTTGTTTAGCCGGTTTTTTCTCTATACTTTTGTGGATTGCTATAGTCATCCTTACATCTCCTTAGCATGAATGTTTGGTTTTCTCAGATTTTCTAAAGATTTCCTTTGAATTCAAACATGGTTACAGCTTCCGGGTGGTTAATACCTTCGCGCTTGAGTATTTTCCATACCGTCAAAATCATGATCCACAAATCTAATTGCAGAGATTGATTATCTACATACCAAACATCCAAAGCAAACCTTTCTTCCCAGGGAATCAAATTGCGACCATTCACTTGTGCCCAACCTGTGATTCCTGGTGTAACTTGATGACGGCGAGCTTGTTCAGGGGAGTAGCGTTCTAAATACTCCACTAACAAAGGACGGGGACCGACAAAACTCATGTCGCCTTTGAGTACGTTCCACAGTTGAGGTAGTTCATCCAAACTGGTTTTTCTCAGAAATTGGCCCAGGGGTGTCAAGCGGTGTTCATCAGATAATAACTTCCCTTCTTTGTCTTTTTCACTGGTCATGGTGCGAAATTTATAGAAAATGAAAATACGACCATCTTTACCTGGACGGGGTTGGCAGAAGAAAATCGGCTGTCCCATATTGATGTAGATGGCGATTGCTATGATCAGCATGAGTGGAGACAGAATTAATAAGGCGATCGCAGACATTACTCTATCTATAATCCACTTGCTCAATTTTTGGAATTGAAGATTAATATGAATGGTATACATAATGAAACACCCTCAGTTGATAATTTAATACGTTGAGATTATTTCTTAATTACATCAGCATCGAAGTTTGGAGAAATATTTACTCCATCAAGAATTAACTGATTATTGTTAGCTGGCGAGTCTTTTCTTAAGTAAATTGCATAGGTAGTATCCGTTTTTTTGATATTACTATCGACCTGGAAATGACATTTCCTAAAAACTAATTTCTGATGACGATGAGTCTTCCGGTTTGGATGTTGCCACCAAACATCAGCTACAGCAAAATACTGATAAGGTTTACCAGTTTCTTTTCTAGTTATATAAAACTGGCAATTCTCAAAAGTGACATGATGAGGAAACAGAATCCTGTTCATAAAACCGTCGGCAGCACCAACTTTAAATCTAGAGTTGGTAAACTTCATTGTTGAATCTTCACTATAAATATAGAAAGGTCCATCATCAGAGATTATGTTATTACCAAATACCTTTGAGCCTTCGGAAACAGCAATATCAAAATCTCCATCTAGCAAATGAAGTTTCTCAAGTTTAACATCAACTTTTAATGTATCCCCATAACCCTTTCCATCAACTTCGATGTCAATTCCCGTAGGATTAATCTTGCCTCTAGTGGTCAAATTATACACTTCTGCAGATGAATTTCCACCTGTCAAAACAAAACCACCGCGAAATACATTAATCGCTTTAATATTAGCAACTTTTACGTCAACATTGGTATATGCAGAAATGCCATCAGCTACCGCATTTTTAAAAGTACAATCTTCAATAAATGCCTGTAATTTGCCGGGTAAGTTGGCATCGCCGTGCAAAAAAACTAAATGAGCTTGTTCTAATTGATAATCTTTATATGCTCCCTGGTTCTGAAAATTGCCGTCAAAAGTAAGACCCTGAATAATTAATGGTGCTGAGTTGAAACTTTTTGCGTATTTTGCTTTAAAGGTTCTAGTCCATTTATCTTGTTTTTTAGGTCTGGTGATAGTAGCTCCATATCCATAATAGGTAATATTTTCTTTGATATCTACGGATGTTACCAGATAGGTGCCAGGAGGAAATATAATTACCCCTCCACCTGCTTTGTAAACAGTATTTACAGCTTTTTGGATGGCTTTTGTGTCATCGGTAATTCCATTACCAGTAGCACCAAAATTCTTGACAACATTAACGATTGATTTGCGATCATTATCTGTAACTGTAACAGTATGTAACTTGTTTTTCCCTAAAATGGCATTCTTGGGATTTGCTAGTTTAATTTGAATGGTTTCATCAGCTTCATTGATTCCATCATCAATAATAGAAAAAGGAATCTTTTTACTGATAATACCAGGGTCAAAGGTTAAAGTTCCCTCTGTGAGTACGTAGTCCTGGCCACTGCCCCAATGATTATTACTGGCTGTGCCACCAGTCACCGCATAATCTACAGCGATCGCTTGTTTAGATTCAGTACTTAAATTGACGATCAAATTAGAATTAGCAGCATTTTCATATAAGTTAGAAGTACTGAGCTGAAAAGCAATTTTTGGCTGAAGTTGAGTCATGACTACTGGTATGACGTGGATGATTACCGTAATGCATAAGCCTGAAAAAAACCACAAAATCACTGATAAAAATTTGAATGGAAAATTAAAAAACATATGCCGTCACCCTAGGCTTAGTAGCTGATATTGTTTTGACACAAATGTCTTTTGGCATTAATTTTATTTATGTAAATGGGGTGAAATAAAAAATGTGTGGAAAAGCCATAAAAACTAAGTAATAAGTAATAATAAATATAGCGGCTCCCACTCAAATGAGGTTGTACTAATAGCCAGCAGTCAAGAAGAGACGCACCAAACGCGGAGAGGGGGAGACGCACTCCTCCACCGATGTGATGGGGGCTTGAGGTGCCCACCAATCGGGAGCCATCAAATCGCAGATTTTGATGGGGGAGGATGACCCTTGGGGCTTATCGCCCCGGACACGGGGCACCGGACACAGAGCGCTCCGCGTCTCCGTGTCCCCGCGTCCCCGCGTCATCCGGTTGACAAGCCTTTCAGCTTCAAGTATGTACCTCACCAGATAAAGAAAACCTTTAACCACAGTCTTTTTCACTCACCCATGTAAATGTATTTAGAAGTTGCCAAACTATGAGCCATAAATGTCATGAGAATCTACAGAATCTAAGTTGAAAATTTTATGTGCAGCCAATTCCCAACTCTTGATAGTAATTTGCAAGTCGTTGGAAAACAAGTCGCTCATCATATTCAGCTTCAACCCTTTGGCGACTAGCTTTCCCATAGGCTTGCCGCAAGTCAGGGTCAGATAGTAGTACTCCCAAAGCATCTGCTAGTTTTTTTTCATTTCGAGGTGGAACAATTAAGCCTGTTTTCTGATTTACTACTGCTTCTCGACAGCCGCGAATATCCGTGGCCACAACAGGTAAACTCATGGACATTGCTTCTAGGATAGAACGGGGTAACCCTTCATGGGTAAAGGTAGGCAGGGTGAAGATGTCAAGAAGTCCTAAAAGCTCCACTATATCTTCGCGCTCCCCTGTAAGAGTTACATGATCCTCGATTCCCAGGGTGTGAATTCGTTCAACTAGTTCCAGGTAAAAAGGTTCAGGATCGCTACTGAGTTGGTTACCAATAATCAGAACATGTAGATTAGGAAACTTTGGTAATAACTTAGCTACAGCTTCAATTAGGTATCCACTACCTTTTTTACGAGTCAAGCGCCCAATTGTGCCAATAATTAAGTCAGCAGTATCAGGGATACCTAAAGAACTCCGTAATTGGTTTTGATGATCCGGGTTGAGGCGATCGCGTTGAAAGCGGTCAATATCGATACCATTGCCCAGGTAACGAATTTTATCTGGTGGACAAAGACCTAACTTTTGGCTTGTGGCAATATCCTCGTGATTTTGGCTCAAGATCAAGTCAGTTAATAAACCACTAATTTTCTCAACAGTAAAGTAAAAACGGTATTTGCTAGGGGAAAATTGGTCATGAAAGGGGAAACCGTGGGCAGTGTAGACAATTCGTTTGACTCCAGCTAGTTTAGCTGCAATGCGACCCAAAACAGCAGCAATTGGAGTATGTACATGCACCAAATCATACTGATTCTGTTTGATTATTTTTGTTAGTTGATAAATAGTTTTCAGATTCATAATTGGATCAATCTGACGGTCAATCTGAATGGCATGGATAACATACCCTTGCTTTTGTAATCGCTCAACTTCTGGTCCTGGAGAAAAAGCTATGTCAACTGATAAATTACGAGACAATAGATAATTAATTTGTGGTAACAAAAGAATTTTAGCTGTAGTTCCAATTGCACAAATATGTAGTATTCTCATTTGAATTAACCTGTTTTTTGTACTTCAGTGTTTGACTTTTGACCAAAAAATAGACTGGATACAAGTCCCCGGATTTATCCGTGGAGAGGAAAAAATGTTTTCCTTATTTCATTAGCCCTTCGACTCATCGATGGGGTAATACTTTTTACTTTTTACTTTTTACTTCCGCTCAGCGGTTGACCTAATCTTGTTCATCTAGCCATGCCTGGAACATCAACACATCCCATAAATAGTATTGCCAGTTGCGATCGCCAGATAAATGCTCTGCCCACTTCTGTTGGATTGGCTGGGGATTAAAAAAACCATCTCTACGCAACCGAGTTTCATCCAACAGTGCTGCGGCCCAGTCTCGCAAGGGGCCACGCAGCCAGCTATCAATGGGAATACCAAACCCTGATTTGGGACGCTCAATCAGTTCCGCAGGTACATACTTGTATAATACTTGACGTAATAACCACTTACTCTGCAAGCCACGAATTTTCATGGATAGGGGCATACACCAACCTAATTCCACGACCCGGTGATCTAACAGTGGTACGCGAGCTTCCAAGCTCACTCCCATGCTGGCTCGGTCTACTTTGACGAGGATATCATCCGGTAGGTAAGTTATTGTATCAAGATAGATTGCCCGTTGAGTGAAGTCTGGTAACTGTGCCCAGTTTTGGCGATCGCTTAAGATGGTCAAGGGCTCAGAGCCACCTACAACTAATGCTTCTGGGTCTTTCCAATGAGACACTAAACCCATATACATGGTTTCAGGATTATTAACTGCCAAAACTTCGGCTAGCTTGTGTAGATGATCGCCAGGGGTCGGTGGTTTGAGTTTGGCTGGCATGAAAGCACCAAAATTACTAAAAACTTTGTTCCAAGTTTGGGGGGATAAGCTAGTTAAGGCAAGTGCGGCAGCCTGTTTTACCCCTCGGGGCATCCAGCCCGTCTGCTGCCAAATGCTGCGACCCCAAAAATAGCGGTTGTATCCGGCAAAGACTTCATCCCCCCCATCCCCTGAAAGACTAACGGTGACATGTTGTCTGGCTAATTGAGATATGAGGAAGGTAGGAATTTGGGAAGCATCGGAGAAGGGTTCATCATATAAACTAGGCAGCTTGGGAATCACAGCCAGCGCCTCTTTTGGTGTCACATAAAGTTCTGTGTGGTCTGTTCCCAGGTGTTGTGCTACAGCCTTGGCATACTTGGCTTCATTGTAGTCATCTTCATAAAAGCCAATAGTGAAAGTTTTCACTGGTTGGTTACTTTGACTCTGCATAAGGGCTACTACAGTGGAAGAATCAATACCTCCAGAAAGAAAAGCACCTAAGGGGACATCGGCAACCATACGCAGTCTCACTGCGTCTTGCAGTAGTATATCTAGCTTTTCCACTGCTTCTGTTTCTGAACCCATAAAGGGATGGGCAATACCCGATTCTGCAACTTTCTTGAGGGACCAGTATGGTATTGGCTCTGGGTGAGTATTAGTGCTGCTGCAAGTGAGAACTGTTCCTGGTGGTAACTTATAAATACCTTGATAGATAGAATAGGGTGCAGGTATGTAGTTATGCCGGAGAAACAGTGCTAAAGCATCGCGATTGATTTCTGGTTGGAAAGCGGGATGGGCTTTGAGGGCTTTCAATTCCGAGCCAAACAGGAAAATTCCTTGATGCCAACCGTAATAGAGAGGCTTTTCTCCCAAGCGATCGCGTCCTAAATGCAAAACTCGCTCTTGACGATCCCACAGGGCAAAAGCAAACATACCATTAAACTTCTTGACTGCTCGAATCAGCCCCCATTCGCTAAAGCTAGCCAGCATCACCTCAGTATCAGAATGACCCCGAAAGCGGTGACCTAATCGTTCCAGTTCCCGTCTTAACTCTAAAAAATTATAAATTTCGCCATTAAACACAATCACATAGCGACCATCTGCGGATACCATAGGTTGATGCCCTTCTGGGGAGATGTCAATAATGGCGAGTCGTTGATGTCCCAAGGCAATAGGGTTTTGGCTGTCTACCCAGATGCCACTATCATCTGGTCCCCGATGATTAAGAGCATAGGACATCTTATGAATTACAGAGTCCATATCCTCAGTGGAAATTTCCCGGGAAATATTTAAAAAACCAGTTATGCCACACATTTATTAGTACCTCAAAAGTCTTCTACGTCGGTTTTTTGTCCCTTGAGTCACATTCCCCAGAGAATTACTTTCTTTTAAGGCGGGTGTACTCAATTTGGCTATGGTAATCAAATAGAACCAAAATATAGGTTGGCGCAACACGTAGTGAAACATACTAAATCCTACTAAGGAGATCACAGCTGCGACCATAACAATTAATTCGTTTCGCCAGGCATTCCAGCCTAACCATACTAGTAGGGCAATATAGCTAATTACACCAACAATTCCAGAACTTCCTCCCCAGTCTATAAATGTGTTGTGCGCTTCAAAACTTAAAAATGGTTCTTTAATACCCGAGTGACCACCAGGACCAAAACCAAATACAGGGGAGTGGAATATGGCAGCAATTCCATTTATCCATAAGTTGAGACGAGTGTCTCCCTGAGAGCTTTTATTATATACACCGGCTACAACAAAATTTAGTTTTTCATAAATAACAAACGTTAATATTACAAGAATTATCAATGCACATAAGCCCATAATCTTTTTATATACAAGAAAACGACGATTGTTTTTCTTATTCAAAAAAGTTTTTAAATGTGCTTGTTCCATTATCAAAATAATTAGTGCAATAATGCCGATACTCCATCCAATTATGAGTGCATCAGAATCAGTTTCTTTGCCCATAATCAAACAAATAATCAACAGTGAGATATACCATATTTTTGTCCATTTATTTTTACTAATATTGATGAGATATAAAGTCCAAAAAGGAATTATGCTCAATAATAGACCTAACTGGTTAGGATTCTTAGACCAACCTGTAAATCTTATCCCACCGTACCAGGGAGTAATTAATGGTAAACTAGAAGGGAATAATATTATTATTAATAGGGATATTATTGTGAATGAGATAAAAACTTTAAGTAACTTTTCCAGGTCTTTTTTAGACATTTGTGAATTAACAAAAATCATCGAAAAAACAAATGCCAAGGTAAAAGCCTGAGCATCATGGGAGAACTCAGAAGATGTCAGCCCCATTGATTCTGCTATTAAGACACCCACAGTCATGGAAGTCAAGGAAACCATCCAAAACCAAAACATTACTTTTGTAATGGGTGTTATTACATGACCTCCAAGAATCAATAGCTTGATTACTAAAAATAACATCCAAGCCAACATCATAAAGTCCCCTGGTCCGAGAGGAAAAAATGTCAGCCTTAGTTGAGTGGCAGTTGTGAGTGCCATTGCTATGGCAACCCAAATAATTTCTAAGTTTGTCATTTTCACAGCATCCTCGAATGATTAACGCTTAATTTTACGTATATACAAAACAAACGAGTACACCTCGGCGTAAATAAACCAACCATTTATAAAACGTCAGAGCCAGAAAACACAATACTTTTGACTTTTGACTTTTGACTTTTGACTTCCGCGCAGCGGTACGAGATACTTTTTTAGGCGTTGCATAAATGTGTGATGAATTGACATTTTTTGTTCAGCGTAATTGTCGATTATTTGCGCCTACCCTGCTCCAAGCTGCTCCACATCTAATGCGTGAAATAAAATTCATCGCACTAATCAGCAACGCTCTTTTTTGTTCATTTATCGTAATAAGCAGATCAATGACCGCCTGTAATATTTGATCAAAGACCATAAGGAAAGTAAGCGCCATTCAAAAAAGGTTATGTATCCAGATTTCCACAGCTTTTGATATATCTGTGATTCAGCCTTTTTCCCATTCAAAAGATTTTTGGTTTGTCCACCAACTCCGAAAGGTTCCTTGAAGTAATACGCTCCTGTAAAGTTCAGAACAGCAGCTTGAATACCTGATAAGACAATTTCCAGCCAGAGGAAATAATCCTGAGAGTATCTTAAGGAGGGATTAAAGCGTTGTTTGATGCTGCGCTTAACCATCACAGAAGAAGTGCAGAAGGCATTAGATAAAAGAATTTTATTTCTATTTATCAAACTAGCTGTAATAGTTTCTGGTATTTCATTGTGGTTTAGTTGTAGATTTCTTGTTTTTTTGACTATAACTCCATGGCCAGATAAGGCAATTTCCGGATGTTCGAGCATCCACGAATACTGAACAGCAATCTTTTCCGGATGCCAGCTATCATCAGCATCAAGGAAGGCAATATATTCATGAGATGCTGTATCCCAAGCTGTATTACGGGGAACAGCAGGACCATGGTTTTTTTCTAAGGCAATAACTTTGATCCAGTCTTTGCCATAATCTTGCTGCAGTTGTTGCAAAGTTTTTAGGGTCTCATCTCCACTGCCATCATCAACCAGTATGACTTCGGCAGGTAGAAGAGTTTGTTTAGCAACCGAGTCCACGGCTCTACCTATGGTGTCAGAGCAACGGTAGCAAGGTATAATTGTGCTAACTGAAGCTTTCATATTTCCCAATCCTGGTTAAACGAAAAATCAAGAATGTTAGAGGTTCACTAATATTGAAATACCGAATTACTCCGGTTTAGCGTGTTCTCTGCTTAAGTTAAGGGTAAATTTCTACAGTGCGTAAGTTGTAGATATATATTCTCTAGGTTTTTGGCGCTAGCTTGAATATTGAAACAACTGTGTTCAACCAGATTCAGAGATTCTATCTGAGTATTCCTTGATACATTATTTGTAGCTAATACTACTCCAGCCCAAGCATCTGCGGATTGGGATAGGGACATTCTTTGCACTAATGGCTTGATCAAATCTGCTTCCCTGGTAATCACATCCGAAAAAATACAGGGTAGTCCTGCTGCCTGTGCTTCTAATAATACTAATGGTAAGCCCTCATGCCGAGATGGTAAGAGGAAAACATCCATTGCACCCAGCATTATTCTGGGAACATCCGAGCGCGAACCTGCAAAGATAACTTTGTCGCTTAAACCCATCTGCGAAACTTGTTGAGAGATTTCTGGTTGCAGGTAACCTTCTCCTAACAGCAATAATTGCGCTTTTGGTTCTCGTTTGGCTATTTCTGCGAAAATTTCAATTAGGAATTGATGATTTTTTTGGGGGTGAAATCTGCCTACATGACCAATAACAAAAGCATCTGCGGGAATATCAAATTCCGCACGTACAGCTACGGGATCGACAACATCCTGGAAAGATGTGAGGTCAATGCCATAGTAAAGAATCTGCCGGCGCGGGTCTGTTTCCCATTCAGCACCGAATAAGTCGATTGCAGCTTTATGACTGCACCCCAAACCGAGGGTAGCGTGTCGATCAATCCAGGATTCAGTTAATTTGAGATACAAGCGCCGATACAATCCGGCGTTCACTTCCCGGAAAAAATTATCATTATGACTGTGGGCAATGCACAAGGGAACTCCTGCTTGCTTTGCTAGACGAAGGACATAGCCACTGAAATGGTGAACGTGGCTGTGAACAATGTCATAGGGACCGTAGTCCCGGAGAATTTGTTTGAAGTTAGCAGCATAAACCCACGGAAGCCAGTGTTGTAGAGGACAGGGAATAATTCGACTTCCCAGGGCACGAATTTCATCATCGTAAGCGCAAGGTTCTGAAGTATTCACTAAAAAGTCCATCTGGAAGCGATCGCGATCCATGTGTCGCAATATGTGCATTAACCAAGTTTCAATTCCAGCCCTGACCATTCCCCCAACTACATGGAGAATGCGGATGGGACGCTGTGTAACCAAGTTTTGATTCAGATTTTCTTGACCTGCATCTTTTAATTTCGTAGAAGTCCTCATTTTACTACCTCCTAATTTTGTTGTTTCACCACTGAATGTGGTGGGTTAATTTTGTGTAGGGCATGAACTATCACCCCTAAACTAAAACTTACTTGTATGATTGCTGCCACGATTAGGGCGATCGCAGCTCCTTTTAGCCCCAATCTGGGAATTAACCACAAACAAGCGAGTGCTGATGTACCCGTAACCACAGTAAACAAAGGCATTTGAACCCGAAAGTACCTAGCAGAGGTCATTCCATAACCCAGGAAGGAAGCTACATAACCAATACCAGCAGCTACCATCAGCCAAATAAACAAATTTCCTTGCTGGGCATATTCAGGTTTATAAACCAGGGTGAGAATTTGCCGACCTGCAACCAAAGCCAATAAGATAGCCATGCCACCTAAGAAAGTAGCAATTCCCACTAACTTGACAAGTATGGTGCGGAATGCAGCCCCATTCCCCGCTGCATAGTATTTTGCCAGTCGGGGACTTACTGATTCTCCCAGAGCATTGATGATCATCTTTCCTACTAGCATTAGGTAGGCGAGTGCTGCAAAAATACCCAACTCCCGCTCCCCTAAATAACCAGCGATGATGTATCGAGGAATAGAAGTATTGAGGGAAATCAGCATCATTACAAAACCCATAGGAAGAGCAAGCCATACCAGTTTCCAGAGAGTTTGCAGGTGCCAACGGGGCTGTAATTCCCTGTTTTGAGAACTGTTGCTGCTGAGGATATATCTGCCATTACGAATGTCATACCCAATTAAAACCGCAGCCCAGGCAAAAACCAAACCCAATACACCCCACACCAAGTTACCTGATATGTAGACCCCCATAGCCAGAAATATTAGGGATAAAGGACCTTTTATCATCAATGACATTGCCATGCGATCCATTCGTTCATGCTGCTGGATGAGTCCGTAAAACACATCACTAATGGACTCAAATGCCTTTGCTAACCCCACTAACAAAATAACTAACGATGTTTCCCAGGCATACCCAGAGATGATAGTAATGGCTACAATTACTACTAAAGCTAGAACCGTACTTAACAACCTCAATCCCAAGTAATCACTAAACAGATATTGCTGTTTAGCGTCTGTTGCTTGGACTGCTCTCAGTTGCAAATTAGTAAACATTATTACAGGTGCGGTAATAGCCAAGCCCAAAGTAAACTTCCCTACCATTTCCGGGCTGCCTAGCTTTGCCAGCACCACAAGCATTCCCCACTGGCAACTTGCATAGATAGCGTTACCAAGGAATGTCCAGGAGAAGTTACGACGTAATGTTAGTGGTTTAGCCTGTTGCATTTTTTCATTGGTATAAATAATGGAAACTACACGCTTTTAGGTTCTAATTTTCCTAACAGATTAACTACATTATTGGGCGGACTGGCAGTGGGATTTTTCGGTGCCGCAGCAGGCAAGCTATGTTGGAAGTATTGTGGTTGATATCCCGGAACTATCTGCTCGAGTAAAAATCGAATCGAATTGATATCATTTCTCAGTGCTGCTTGACACAAATTATCTACAATCGCCCCCAAATTATTTGCAATCATGCCACTGGCATTTTTAACCACAAATAGTTTTTCATGTTCAGTTGGTTCGTATTCTTCTCCTTTGATAAACAATTCCTCAAATAATTTTTCCCCTGGACGCAGTCCTGTAAAGGCAATCTCAATATCTTGGTTGACTTCGTATCCCGACAGACGAATCAATTCTGCTGCCAAATCAACAATTTTCACTGGTTTGCCCATATTCAACATTAAAACTTCACCACCGTGACCAAGAACTGCTGCTTGCAAAACCAGTTGCACTGCTTCGGGGATAGTCATGAAATAACGGCGGATATCGGGATGGGTGACTGTAACCGGACCACCTGCGGCGATTTGTTTTTTGAAGGTGGGAACTACACTACCACGACTACCCAAAACGTTGCCAAAACGCACGGCTACATAAGAGTTTCCACTTTCTCTTGCCGCTTGCAAGACTAACATTTCTGCAATTCTCTTACTTGCACCCATGACATTGGTGGGATTCACGGCTTTGTCTGTGGAAATCATCACGAAATGCTTAACGTTATGTTCCCGTGCCAACTCCACTAAATTTTTGGTGCCAATCACATTATTGGTAATCGCTTCTGGGGAATTTAACTCCATTAAGGGCACGTGTTTGTGTGCTGCTGCATGGAAAATGACATCTGGTTGGAATTCCTCGAATGCATTCTTTAACCGCCCTCGAAACCGAATATCAGCAATAAAACCCACCAGTTTGGGGATGTGAGCTGCATTCTCTGCTTGCAGTGACAATACAACTTGCTTTAACTCTTGTTGGATGTTGAAAACAGAATTTTCTCCATGTCCCAATAACACTATTTCTGCAGGTTGACACTTACAAATTTGCCGACAAAGTTCGCTACCAATTGACCCACCAGCACCTGTAATTAGTACTTTTTTCCCTTGGAGGAATGCCAAAACTTTTTTTATATCAGTCTGTACGGGTTCTCGTCTTAATAAATCTTCAATTTTGACATTACGGATACTATCTAAACGGACTCGACCATTGAGAATTTCATGTATTCCCGGTAAAGTGCTGGTTTTGATGCAATTGACTTGACAAATATCGAGGGTTTCTCGAATTACTCGTCCTGATACCGTCGGCATGGCAATGACTGCCTGATGAATTTCTAGAGATTTACTAATCTCAGGAATTTGGAAGCGATTACCAACTACAGGAATACCCCGAATCCGTAAGTTTAATTTGTGTGGATCATCATCAATAAAAGCAACTGGATAAAAACCTAACTGGGGATTTCTTTGCATTTCTTCTACCAGGGAAACCCCTGCACTACCAGCACCTACTACCAATACTCGCTCCCTAGATTGACATTCTGTGTGTTTCTGACAGGTTCTGTCTAATGCTCTGACACTAAAACGTAATACTCCAATGGCAACGAAAGCTAGCAAACCATCAATAAAAGGTAATGATTTTGGTAATTTATATATGACAGAATTTGGCATATAAGAGATGACATCAAATAAGAAGGTTTGGATGATCACAGCAGCCATCATCAACGTCCCTATATATGTAAGTTCTTCAATATTTGCATAGCGCCAGTAACGACGATAAAAGCCACAACACCACAGTACAGTCATTTTGACTGTTAAAAATAGTATTGCCGCGTAGATAATTTCATGTTTGTATGTGTCTAAGGTAAAATGACCATCATGACGCAGCAACAATGCCAAAAATGGTATGAGCAAAAACGTAAATATATCAATAATAAACCAATGCCTATTCCTGAGATTTACTAACTTTTTCAGCAACGATTTAGTTGATGGTTGTACTTTATTTCGAGACAGAAAAAATAACAAATTCATAATTAAACATCCTCTCTATTCATGATTGAGCAACATATTCCCAGAAAAATATACTTTTGAAAATAAATAAATAATCAAACAAATCCAGTTTTCTAATATATTTCTGAGATTGGGAGTAAAACATCAGCCAAATGCAGTTACCTGACCGATGATAATTGGTAAGGCATCCAGGAAATATCCACTGTTTAGCTAGCGCACACAGGAAAATTTATTGGTTTGACTTGAATTAGGAATTAAGGCTCTAATTAAAAGACCTAGTTGTAACAAATAATTTTATCTGAACAAACCTAATTCTATCTGAAATCAATTCAGACACAAGATAAATATTTATTGTGACTAAAGATGTGATCTTAATTTCCTTGATTACAGGATTAAACCTGATTGGTATTGAGAATTCTAGTTTTTTATATGGCTTTGGGATTACTACCTTAAGTCACAATGACACATCTGAATAATCAGCAACTCCAGGTTTCAATATGAAAGATGGTGATGAACTTATCCCACTAATCTAAAAATGTCTATTTTACCCAGTCTCATGTGCTGGTAAATCTTGATTTTGCGTTTTATCTTTTCATATAGATGAATATTGATGCCGCAAATTCTATTACTGGGATAGATTCATACTTTTATTATACGCTATATCAGAATTTGATACTCTAAGTACGAGCCTCAAAATTGATTAAATTTAACCTGGTTCACTTACTCTCAGGCTTATTATTATCTCATTGATTAAATTTGATTGCTATATTGCATTAATTCTGATGGGTGGAAAAATTTAGCAGTCAATACTATTTATATCATTTTGCTTATCTTTGAAATCCACATCCACCATAAATAATGCTAAAAGCCACCAAGAAAACTAGCCATCGAGTATATCAAATATATATGTTAGAGATATATATAGTGAAGTAAATAGTAAGTTTTGAATATATCAACACACACAATAGCCTGGTACATGCACACCCTCCATTCTCGATAATTATTATTTGACAAACAAATATTTATCCCTATTTACAATATTTTCGACTGAACTTGAAATACGGAATTCAGCTTTGAAAGTCACAAAATATCACATGATAGTGGCAAACTAAATTGAACCACTATAGTCTTCAATCGAATGCTCAGATAGTGAAATTGTCATTGGCGATCGCTAGGTAATTTTTATATAGTGTCTATATTAATTACCTGAATTACTTATAACAGTTTTTCTGCTTAGGTTCTACTCAATTTCCAGTCTTGGCATACCAAAATATAATTTCTCTGTAAACATGAGCTTAATACAATGGGTAGGGATCGCAAAAACGACCAATAAGCAGTTGGTCTTCATGTAAAGCAGATAAGAATCATAAATAAAAAATTGTGCAGATTTCCATCTAGTGTGTCTAGTCAATAATTAAGCGCACCTTTACAGAGATAAATTTCCTCGTTAGATATACATAAGTTAATAAAAAATGTTAATAAATGATAACAAAATATCTAGTCAGGATAAAAAACCCCGTAGGCAGCTTTCTATCACCAACGGGAAATAAGCTATTAAGCGTCTAAATTGTATACAGAAGGCGGGCAGGATGTCCGCACTACAATTACCTGATTTTTTTACTTGATACAATTTAGCTGCGTATTAACTGAGCTATTCCTTAAGAGCAGAGTTACTGGTGGCACTTGCCACCCACAAGGAATCGAAAGAGTTGATGGAGTGAGGAGGTGATGAGTTTAACAGCTCTCTTTCATTCTTGGTGGTGTGCTTTTTGCAAAGGAACTCTTAATTCTTTCAAACTATAGCATTTTTCACTTGCATGAAATACAAATTTTTTCTCAGCATTTTTCTCTCTGCTCTTTTTGGGGCATCAACTACTGGGTTAGGGAACACTAAAAAATAAATGGCGTTGCTGATTGAAAATATGAATCTCACGCAGAGGCGCGAAGGTACAGAGAAGATTATTGTTTTGCATACTCCAGAGAATAGAAATCTGCTATTTTTACTTATGTGTCGAAATATTAAATAGTTCATCTTTTTGTATTAAAATATAAAATAGGTTAATAAAATTAAATTTTCACTTCAACTTTATATAATCTTTATGTAAGTTTTAGGGCTATATATACTGAATTTAGGGAATGATAGCCAATCCTGAAGAATAGACTGTAAGTATTTGGTAATAGTCATTAGAAATGATTGTCAATGGCAAATTTGTTTTTTATTTG
>JAAUYD010144661.1_pt1 | contig 15979 bp, 17 predicted proteins | sample 7278101 | NCBI WGS metagenome assembly JAAUYD01 (sample SAMN14350128, study PRJNA611818) | marine sediment metagenome | isolation source: surface marine sediment (0.6m) | place: French Polynesia: Moorea | collected 2018-08 | reverse complement strand
GGGGTTTCCATCACACCCACCTGGGACTATAAGTCCCAGTCTAATAGTCAAAGTCATATAAATATGACTATAAAACTAGCCATCAAAACTAATGGGACAGAACACTAGTGGAAAGTAGTATCATAATTTCTCAGTTACAGCAGTTTTCATACGATTTGAACGATGTTCATTGTAGGGGTTTAGCAATGCTAAACCCCTACAACGTGGTCTATTGATCTAAAAATAGCTGTAATAGGATGTCTATTGAGCATCAGCAATCATCCATCTATTATTTTCTGCATTCCACGAAAGTGAAAAGCTAACGGAACCGGAGGATTTTTTGCCATTTTTAAGTCTATATTGTAATTGAATATCTACTGTTGCTGTTTTTGCACTCTTTTTGACGATGTTTACACTATCTATTTCTACCCTTTCAACCTTTTCCCCCCACCAATCAGTATAAGATTTATAGCCATTAGGATGTAGTTTTTCATTTTGTCTTAATTCTGGAGTTAATCGATTCCAAGCGGTTTCATACTCACCCTGGTTAATAATTTGGAAATAATTGCGTATAGCTTTTGCTGGTGATGGTCTTCTTTTTGCTGGTGGTGCTATTGGTGGTGAAAGTTTAGGTGGATAAATTGGTTTTGGACGGACTTTTTGACCCACATTTGTTGATTGATTATCTTGAGATTCTCTCGGCGTTTTATTAGTTTTGGAATCATAACTATTGTCACGATGATCTACATGGTTTTCTGTCACTTGTACAGTTGGTCTCTTCAAAGTCAAACCAAAAATTACAGAAGCTCCAACTATACTACCTATAATTATACTGCCGATTAAAATTCCCTTTTGTCCGTTTCCACCCCCTTGATTTACCGTTGGTGGTGAGGAAGAACTGGGAATAGGTGAAGCAGAATTAGAACTAACAGGAAGTCTATCTTGAGGCGGTTGGGAAGGCGGTACGGTGGCTGGTGTTTGGCTATAATAAGGCACAGTAGCATCCATCCCTGGGTGGGGAACTGTAGGGGAAACTTGAGATGTGCCTGAATGTAAAACTTGCAGCATTTCTCCCACAGTGTTAAAGCGATCGCGGGCTTGAAATTGAATGGCTTTATCTAGTATACTTGCAAAGCTAGGAGTTATATTGGGCGTATGTTGTCGCCATAGGAGCATCCCAGTGGCAGGATCTGTTTGTAATTCTTGGGGTATTTTACCTGTAAGCAAATAAATTCCCGTTAATCCCAAACTATATATATCACTGGCAAACATAGGACGTCCCACGGATTGTTCACTGGACATAAACCCTGGTGTGCCAATTACTATTGACCTCGTGGAATTTCCGGAAGGAGTCATGACTGTGCCTACGATTTCCTTTACGGCACCAAAATCAATTAAAACCGGTTTACCATCACTATAGCGAACCAGGATGTTATCTGGCTTAATATCGCGGTGAACAATGCCTTTACTGTGGACATATTCCAGAACTGGCAAAATACCGGTTAATATTTCTTTAACCCCACTTTCACTCATGAATCCCTGGGACTGTAATTTAGCACTAAGAGTTTGTCCTTCTATATACTCTTGGACTAAGTAAAATTGACCATCTATAGAAAAGTAAGCATATAATCGGGGAATCTGATTATTGCCATCTCCCAATTCTTCTAAAATCGCTGCTTCCCGCTGAAAGCGCTGCTGTACAAGTTGGTAAACTTGGGGATTATCTTCAATTGGTTTGAGTTGTTTAATTACACAACGACGCTGGGATGGAATTTGGGTATCTTCTGCTAGGAATGTTTCCCCAAATCCACCGCTTCCCAAAGTACGAATAATTTTATAACGGTTATTAAGTAGCATTTGTATGGATCAGTTTTAATTTAACTCAAATAAAGTTGTTAGATATTTTACTCGTTATTTGTTATTTATTCATTGCCAACTTCATCAATTCCAGTTATTTTTGAAAATATCTACGGTTATAACGGTTTTGATATTTGTTGATATATTCTACGTTTTGCATTTCTAGGTTGGAAAGTAAACCATTGGGAAATTCCTGGGGAGAGTATTGGGTTATTCATATAATGCGATCGCTTCCAAAATCGCATATAATGTAGCGATTAATCCTAATATAATTGCGATCGCGTAGCGGTTTCCCCGTAACATGGGAATTTTGAAGGGAAAATCATTAGCACTTTTATCTTTTGTAGGTGGTTTATTATAATTAACAGTTTCTGCAGATGATTTTGCTGTTTGGATGCTTGGTGGTTGTGTGGGTAGACTAGGGGGCTGTGTGGGTGGAATCATATTTTCCATACCCTGCAAAGCTGCTAGCATGTCTTTAGCGGTGTAAAAGCGATCGCGGGGATGGTACTGAATGGCTTTATCAATTACACCCTTGAGTACGGGATTGATATTGATGGCATACTGTTCCCAAACAATTTCTCCACTGTAAGGATTTATTTCTAATTCTTGGGGTTGTTTACCCGTAAGTAAATAAATAGCGGTAATCCCCAAACTGTATAAATCGCTAGAATAAATTGGTCTACCTGCTGCTTGTTCGCTAGGCATAAACCCCGGTGTACCAATGACAATGGAACTGGTAGGACTACCTTGGGAATTGAATACCGTTCCCATGGATTCTCGCACAGCACCAAAATCGATTAACACCGGTTGTCCGTCCCTGTGGCGCAAAATGATATTATCCGGCTTAATATCCCGGTGAACTATCCTTTGAGAATGTATATAGTCGAGAACAGGTAACAAATTTTCTAGGATTTGCCAGACAGCTGTTTCACTCAATAGCCCTTGTTGGTAAACAATAGATGTGAGAGTGTCCCCTTCTACCCATTCCTGTACTAAGTAGAATTGCCCATCTAACTGAAAATAAGCATACAAAGTAGGAATGCGATCGCTCCCACTACCTAACTCTTCTAAAATGGCTGCTTCCCGCTGAAACCGCTCTTGCACCAATTGGTAAATTTGGGGATTATGATTAATAGGCTTGAGTTGTTTAATCACGCAGCAACGCTGGGAAGGCATGTGAGTATCTTCCCCCAGAAATGTTTCCCCAAATCCACCGCTTCCTATAGTCCGAATAATTTTATAGCGGTTATTAAGCAGCATTTTTATTGATTAGCTTTTATTTGGCTCAAGTTATAGTTCTTAGATATTTTACTCGCTTTTCAAAGGTTGCCATAGCTACTCCTGTCCCGCTAGAAGATTACCGAATTGAGTGAGACGGATTCATAGGGTAAAGAGGGGGAAGAGGGGGAAGAGGGGGAAGAGGGGGAAGAGGGGGAAGAGGGAGAGAAATTTTTATAGGTAATCTTAGAACGAAAAGGGAGTAATTATTGCCCAAAAACCTAATTCCATCACTAAAAAATATGGACAAGTGAAAAATGAGTACCTGCTTCTAGTAAAATGAGTGGCAAGACAACCCATACACATACACTTTAAAGTGCCAATAATCGATTAGATAAAAATAAATAACAATCAGACGGTACATAAGGGTAAAAATTGGACAATGTGGAGGTCGTACAATAATGTCCCGTCAAAACTTGGTACAAATCTAGAATAACCCCAAAAAACACCCTGACTGCAAGTGATGATCAACAGCCAACTTCCGTCAACTTTCCCCAAGACTCGCACTGATTCTAATTCAGAAATCTTAACGGTTCTTAAGCAAGGACTTGCTCACACTCTAGAAAATGTATCTCAGCTGAACCTCCAGGGAGTTGATTTGCACAAAGCCAATCTTAGTCAAGGCAAACTTATTGGAGTGAATTTCAGTGGTGCTATTTTACGTGAAGTTGACCTGAGTGGAGCTGACTTGCGTGGGGTAGATTTGAGTGCAGCGGATTTAAGTGGTGCCAATTTGCAAGGAGCTTATTTGAATCGAGCTGATTTACGAGGAGCTAATCTTAGTGGTGCTAATTTGGATGGAGTCAAATTACAGCTTGCCCGTTATAATTTACAAACAATTTGGACTGGAGGTTATAATTATAAAAATTCTGGAGCTGTCGGTCCCGGTGCAAACCTCAATGGAGCTTATCTAAATACGGTATACCTGAGAAATGCCGACCTCCAAGGGACAAATTTTCTGGGAGGTTACTTGAGTGGAGCAGATTTAACCGCTGCAAATCTCCACAATGCTAGATTAAGTGGAGCTGATTTGCGTCAGGCTTTCCTCACAGGTGCTTACCTTTGCAACGCTCGACTAAATGGTACACAGTTGCAAGGTGTTGATTTTCGAGCTGCGAATCTCACAGGGGTAGAAATAGAGCATATTCAAAGCATTGCAGGGGCAGATTTCACCCTTGTACAAGGACTTAGCTCAGAGAATCGAGCCAAGCTCCTCAGTCGTCCAGCTAAGGAACTTGATGTTTGGAATCCTTACACCCGTACAACCACCAGACAGAGCTTAGAAAAGCTCTCCGACTCCTAATTCCCAATTAAATACATTTCCAGTCCTTTTTAAGTAATGCGATAAAAGTCGCATACCCTTCAGAAAACCCACTAGGATCTGGTACAATGTATTGGGGAAACTCCTTATAGTGCCGCCAAGGTTCTGAAGAATCGAGCCGCAAATGCAAGGCACTCCCTTCTAAGCCGGGGGGTTTCCATGTCATTTGACCAGTAACAGTGTCAGCCATAGATATCTCCCGTTTTACCTCTTGTCTACATATTTATGAAATATTTTGACAGGGCTATGACAAAAATCAGTAATTGTTTATACGAAAAAATAGGGGTTAGGTGTTGGGGGGTAGGGGAGTGTCAACTTTGAGGTCAAACTCCCTACTTCTTAAACCAGTCGGGAATAGTCGTGAAAAATGTCGCGAAACCACTATATATAAATGTCAAGAAATTCTAACAAAAAATGCGACAGGGTAAACCTAGTAATGCCCTAATTATAGCAAAAAATATGGCGCTGTAAACCCTAAAATCTCGTTATTCATAAAAAGAAAACGATTCTCATTTTTGTCCTATTTGGGATAGAAAGACCAATTTGAAAATTTTAATAAATGTGCAAACTCACACAAGTTTCTCATCTTTCCCTACTAACGTATAACTATGGCTACCCTGACGGTCAACAAGGGGGTGGGGCAAAAGACTTGGAAAACGAAGATAGGATAACTGAATTTTGGACTGGCGGAGGGCATTTTCTTCTTTTATGAGAATTGGAGGTAATGATGAGCAAGCTACGAACAACTTACGATGGGACTCAGCATTGCACGACGTTGCAAGCAACCCATGGGAAAACTATAGCTTCCGCCTGTTCTGCCACTGGGGGCAAAGGTGAAGAATTGTCACCTACGGAGCTGGTAGGTACAGGATTAGTAAGCTGTATGCTTTTCTCGATGGGAATAGTGGCTCTGCGAGACAAACTGGACATCTCAGATACCCAAGTGGACACAGAAATCTCGATGACGGATAAGCCGGTTAAGCGCATCGGGGCAATCGATTTAACGTTTACCATGCCAAGAAAATTTTCTGAGGTCGATCGCCTCAAGCTGGAAAAAGCCTCGGGGATGTGCCCGATAAAACATAGTTTTCATCCTGATACTCAGATATCTGTCCACTTCAACTATCCAGAATGATTCAGATAGAGAAGTTCTCAACTAGGGGTACAAGTATCATCGGATACTGTTGGCGAAATATACAGCAGTTTGCATTTTTAAGAGGTTAGGACTTACGCAAGCGTCACAAAATAATGCCAACTGGCACACATACTTAAATTGGAGGTAAAAGCTTATAAGCTTTGATTTATAGTCATTAGAGCTAAATCAATTCTATGTGACAGTTTTTGGATAAATGTGCCAGTTGCGTAAGTCCTGCAAGTATAGGTAGAGACGTAGCATTGCTACGTCTCTACGATATTTTCGGTTTTATGCATGTACCTCATTTACCTGAAATACGCTGTAAGTTCATATTTAAGACACCTGTTTTTGCCTGACTTGGTTTCCCCCCTGCTCCCTGCTCCCTACTCCCCCGCATTCAGAGAGATCGGTTATTTTTTATTTGGAAGTCCCTTACCTCCAACACCTAACACCTAACCCCTATTTTCAAGCCAGCAAATCTGATAAAGCTGCTGCTACAACCCGATGTTCTGTATCTTGTCTGAGTTTGCCCAGAGCTGCTTTGGCTTGGGGTTGATCAAAATTTTTCAAAGCATAAGCAACGTGCATCCGGATTCGCCAAGATTCATCGTTGATCAAGGTTAAAAGTTGGGATAACGCTACTGCTTGTTGGCTGGTATTAGCTAGAATACCCAAAGCATCAACAGCCGCTTCTTTAACAGTAAAATCTTCTCCTTTGAAAGCTTCAATACAGACATCAAATAATTCCTGAGGACATTCCATTTCCGCTAAAGCAGCCAGAATACTGCGACGGACTAGCCAGTGGTCATCCTGGTAAAAAGTCATAACTAGATGGGAAACGGAGATTCTACCAAAAAGGGACAGAGAATTAGCAGCCTCAGCTCGTACATTTGGGGTATTGTCAAACTTCATTATTTCCATCAAACCGGCAAAGGATTCAGATGTTTGTTGTTTACCTAAACCCATGGCTACAAAGGAACGCACCAAAAATTCTGAATCATGGAGTTTACTAAGGAGTAAAGGAACTGCAACTTCCGCGTTATAATTCTTGAGGGCAGAAATCGCCTTGAGGCGATATTGAAAATCTGGGTTGGTAAGATTGGCTTGGATTTGCTTGATTTCCATAGAAATTTGCAGAAGAATTTTGTTTACTTTCTTTTCACAAATGTAACTTATTACGAGTTAAAAGTTAGAAGTTAAAAGTTAGAAGTTAAAAGTTAGGAGTTAGGAGTTAGAAGTTAAAAGTTAGGAGTTAGGAGTTAGAAGTTAGAAGTTAAAATTTAGGAGTTAGGAGTTAGGAGTTAGAAGTTAAAATTTGAGAGTTAGGAGTTAGAAATCTCACCCATTTACCATTCATTATTTATCATTCATCATTCATTAATTTACTTTAACTAATGACTCAATTAAGTGAAAAAGTCAAAGAATTAATTGCCAAAGCGAGAATAGTTAGCTTTAGCAACTGGTCTTCAACTCACCCACAAACAGCAATCCAGCTATTCCAAACTGCGGATGACCAAGGTCGTTATCTCACCGATGAAGATTTAGCACAAATCCAAGCACTTTCACCCCCAACCTCAGATTTTATTCCTGTCGCTCAAATGTTACGCGATCGCGCTACTGAAATAGTACAAGAAGCTAGGGAAAAAGTTTTGGTTCAATATCCCGATATTATTAAACCTGGAGGGGGACTATATCCACCAGAAAGGGCAGAGGCTTGCTGGCGGGATTTCTGGCATTTTCTGCGCTGTATTACCTATGGTATTGCTGGGAGTTCTCTCCACTATACCAGTCCGTCAGGATTGCATTACATGAATTTACTATATCAAGAATTGCGTGTACCCCTAAATGCCATGGTTTTGGGTTTAGAAGGCATCAAAACAGGTAGCTTGCAACGAATAGAACCGGAACATCACCAGACCCTTGCTCCTTATTTTGACCATTTGATTGCCCAACTGGCAAGGTTTGAATCAGGGAATAGGGAATAGGGTTAGAAACTCCTACTCCCGTCCCCCTAGAAGATTACCGAATTGAGTCAGAGGGGGAAGAGGGGGAAGAGGGGGAAGAGGGGGAAGAGGGGGAAAAATTTTTATAGGTAATCTTAGAATGGGAAGGTAGTAACTCCTAACTCCTAACTCATAACTCATAAATGAACATTAAGCTAGGTAAAGTAAGTTCATAATTCTTGATAATTCTCGCTCCAGCTTTGTATGAAGATTAAGATTGAGTAAGGTGTATCAGCCTTAAAAGATATACTTTGTGCCTTCATTTCAGGTCTTGGATCGCCAGACCTGAGAAAGAACAAGATGTAGTTTTGTTTGTTTAAGCAAACAATTGTAAAGTCTTGTAACGTAGGCAGTTATCTTTCTCAGCTTTTGTTTTGACGCAGGAGATACCATTAATGGTTTTTGGACCAGCTTCGCGATTAGGCGTGAGCCTATTTGATGAGACTCCCCCAGTTGAATGGGTTCCAGGGAGTTCGCCAGAAGACCTAGAAATCATCATTAAGGCAGTTTACCGCCAAGTTTTGGGTAATGCTTATGTGATGGAAAGTGAAAGGCTCTCTGTGCCAGAATCGCAGTTCAAACGTGGGGAGTTAAGCGTCCGTGAGTTTGTACGTGCGGTGGCAAAATCTGACCTGTATCGTTCCCGGTTTTTCACCAGTTGCGCTCGTTATCGGGCAATTGAGTTGAATTTCCGCCATCTTCTCGGTCGTGCCCCCTACGATTTAGAAGAAATGCGAACTCACAGCACAATCCTGGATACCAAGGGATTTGAAGCTGAAATTGATTCTTATCTTGACAGCGACGAATACCAAACTACCTTTGGGGAAGACTTTGTACCTTATATTCGAGGGTACAAGACTGAAGCTTGTCAGAGCATGGTGCAGTTTACCCACATCTTCCAACTGGTGCGTGGTGCTTCCACCAGCAGTTTGAAGGGTGATTTAGCTGGGAAACAACCGAAACTTAACAGTTTGGTAATTCAGAAAACACCTACCCCCGTAGTTTCACCTGGAAGTGATGGTGCAGCATTCCGCAATCCACCCGTTGGTGCTAGAACCCGTCAAGGTGTGGGAGCAACTGCTGAAGGTAAGGTATTCCGGATTGAGGTTACTGGTTATCGTTCCAATGCAGTGAATCGGATTTCCAAATTCCGCCGTTCTAACCAAGTTTATCTCGTACCCTTTGATAAACTTTCCCAAGAATATCAGCGGATTCACAAGCAGGGTGGCGTGATTGCCAGTATCACCCCTGTGAGTTAGGTCGAGAAAATTGAGGAGATTGAGGAATTTTAGGAGAAGTTCATGGCAAACTCCGATAAATACGAATTATGGTCCACTAGCTCTGTAGAAGAAATACAGACTATTATTCGGGCAGTTTACAGACAAGTTCTGGGTAACCCCCACGTAATGGAAAGCGAACGCTTGGTGGTCGCAGAATCCCAATTGTGCGATCGCAAAATCTCGGTACGGGACTTTGTCCGAGCAGTAGCAAAATCTGACTTTTACCGCAGTCGGTATTTTGAAAAATGCGCTCCCTATCGCTTTGTTGAATTGAATTTCAAACATTTGCTTGGTCGTGCTCCCCAAGACCAAAAGGAGATTTCCGAGCATATAGTCCGCTGTGTTGCACAGGGCTATGATGCAGAAATTGATTCTTACATCGATAGCGAGGAGTACCAAGCCAGTTTTGGCGAGAATATAGTGCCTTACTACCGTGGTGAAAATACTCAGGTTGGTCAGAAACAGGTAGCTTATAACCGCATGTTTGCTGTTGATAGAGGCTATGCTCAAGTTAGCAGCGCGGTTAAGAATTCTCAGCTAGTTTATGCTGTTGCTACCAACAGTGCTAACAAAATCAACCCACCCACGTCTGGTAAGCGTCCCGGTGCTTATGTTGCTACAGAAAAGATGTTCAAGATTCTAGTTACGGGTTCTAAATTTGACAGTCCCCGTCGCCGTAGTACTACGGAATATCTAGTTTCTGGTAGCAATATTACTCCCCAAATTCAGCGGATTAATCGCACATCTGGCAAGATTGTCAGTATTACCGAGGTAGTATAAACCCATACTCTCTCATGTTGTAGAGACATGATGGGTGGAAAAACTGCCCATTATGTTTCTACAAACCTGTTGATTTTCTAGCAATCGTCAATAATTAATGGACATTAGTGAATTTGTGCAACATTCCCTAGGACGTTGGCGATCGCAACGCAGCGCTCATCACCTAGCTTTTAGTCATTTTGAAGCAGTAAAGTCCACCATTGATATTGTGGCACTGTCAACAGAAGACCAAGGGGTTATTGACCTCTGTAAGTCCTATGACATCGATCCGCACACAGCAGTCAGTCCTTTTCGCATGAGTTGGGAAGGAGAATCTGATTGGGATGATAACGAGGTGATTGAGGGGAGCTGTATATTAGTACCTGTTCCCGATCCTGACACCCCAAACCGGGGTAAATTACTACGAGATCAAGGATATGCAGAAACCGTTGCTGCTGCTGGTAATTACCATCTCACAGAAGATGGCACTTTTGTATTAGTAACTGAATATGACAGAGCAGCAGCAGAAGAAAAAATTTGGTTTGTCAATCCAAATTTACGCTGTCGGGTATCTCTAATTAAGACTAGTAATGGTACGGGAGTTGTCACTGCTTCTTTTGCTTCGGAAATTCGTTCATTATCTGGTTCTTAATATTCAATTACAAGCAATATATTTTCAGATTAATTGATTAATAAATCACTTATTTTGACGTGATTCTTGGTAATTTTCATCATGACAACATCACTCAGTAACAATCAGTCAAAAGTCAGTGATTTGATAACGCTGGCACAATGGATGGCAGGGGATTTTAGTAATCAAAAACAAGCTTTTGCTAATCCTCAATTATTCGCTCATATACACATTTTTTTTCGCCCTTTACCATTTGATTTTTTTTCTGGGATTGGGTTTTATTCTGAACAAGTATATGATTATGATTTATGGAGTCCCTATCGTCAAGGAGTTCATAGATTAATTGATAAAGGTGAATACATTTATATAGAAAATTATAGTCTGAATGACCCTGTAATGTATGCAGGTGCTGCCCGTGAATTAGATATTCTTAAAACCATTACTCCAGATTGTTTGGAACGTCGTTATCACTGTTCAATGGTATTTAAAAGAGAGGGTGAAATGTTTCGTGGTAGCGTCGAACCTGGAAATCGTTGCTTAATTGAACGTCATGGTTGTCCGACTTATTTAGTTAGTGATGTTGAAGTCACCGAACAAACTTGGACTAGTCTTGATAAAGGGATGGATATTAACACCCATCAGCAAGTTTGGGGTTCCGAATTTGGTGCTTTCAAATTTGAAAAACAGGAAAGTTTTGCCGACGAAATTCCTGTATAAGCTGATTAATTCCTTCAATGTTTTTTCATTAGATGTAATATTAATTAGCAATTACAAAATATGAAATATATCAGTAAATTCAGAAACCATTGGAAGCAACTATGTTAGCAGCGATGTTGCCCCCACAAGCTCAAAAAAAAATGCAGTGCTGGATTCGTAGCCGTCACTTAATTTGTTCGGGTAACTTTTTCATCTTTGAAACAGTAGACTATGCTGCTGTGGAAAGATTTTCGGAGTGTATTACAGCTTTAGGAGGAGCTTTTATTTCAGTTGATGCAGTTGATAAAATTTGGATGGGTGACCATCGTCAAGTTATTCTCTATAGAGCTAAAGCTAGTTTACACACCCCTTGTCATGACCTCAAGCAATACTGGATTAAATATGGTAGCTTTCATACAAGATTCGATCAGAGTTTTTGATGATTGATGAAGATTGATGAAAAAATATTCATCAAAAAGATTTGTCAGATGGTGACCTGATCTGAGAAGATCGTAATCAGTAACAAAACAAATCAAAAGTAAGCATTTTAAGGAATAAAAAATATGACTGAATCCACAGAGACTACAACAACTAAGCCAGTAAATGCTCAAGAACTAGCAGAAGTAATTGCAGAATTCGAGCAATATCGAGAACGTCTGCTTAACGACACCATGGAAGCAGGGAAAAAAGCTAAATTGTCAAAATCCGCTGTTATGGCTCAACTTGAACCAGAACTTGCCAAAATTGATGGAGTAATTAATGAACTCCGTCAACAACAGGCTGCTTTAACTACAAGTAATTAGGTAATAGGTAATAGGTAATAGGTAATAGGTAATAGGTAATAGGTAATAGGTAATAGGTAATAGGTAATAGGTAATTGGTAATTGGTAATATGATTAACTCTGCAACTCAATCTGGGGATGATGCAATTTTGCAAGCACAGGCAGAGACAGATGCCTTAATTAGCACAGTCAACGAACAAATCACCCTCCACACCTTTGACACCAACGATCGGCAATTAATCAAGCGAATGGTAGAGAGTTTTGCCGATTCCCGGGGTATGACTAGGTTAAGGATCGCAGAAACATTGGGAGATATTGGCGAAGGAGCAACTCCAGTATTATTAGAAGCACTCGCAAATCACCCCAATCCAGTTGTCAGAAGAGCCTGTGCTAAAACCTTAACTCTGATTGCCGATCCTAAAGCTATTCCCACATTAGTCCATGCTTTCCTCAATGATGAAGACACCGTAGTTCAAGGTTCTTCCGTGGGTGCATTGGCAAGAACCGGAGAACCAGCAGTACCAGAATTACTCAAGATTCTTGAATCGCCAGAACATCCAGAAAGCATCAAAGGACATGCAGCTTGGGCATTAGCATTTATTGGTGCAGAAGCAAAAGAACATTTGTATAAAGCACTCTCTTCAGACTCCGATGAAGTACGTGCCGCTGTGGTGGGTGCGATCGCTAAAGTTGCTCAAGATGACCCCCAAACTGGAGCCTTTGATATCTTGATTAATGCCTTGGGAGATGCCGCAGAAAGCGTCCGCAGCGAAGCCGCAGCTGCTTTGGGTAATTTGGCTTATAAACCAGCAGTTCCCCATCTTTTGCCACTACTAGAGCATCCCGAAGCAGAAAGCCGTAAATCCGCTGCTTTGGCATTAATGAAAATTCGTGACACCACAGCCATAGAACCCCTAGAAACTGCATTAAGCAAGGAACAAGAAGCAGGTGTGCAATCGGTGATCAAGTTGGCGATCGCTCAAATTCAAAAACCCTCAGAAGCAGATGATTGGTAAAACGGTCAATGATGAGTGTACGTACCACATATTCTTGTGGGATGGGCATCCCTGCCCGTCCTAATTTCCCTATATTTTTTGATTTGCAAGTCCCTGAATCAGTATTCTTCTAGCGGGAAACTTTCTAACTTAAAAATAGGGCATTGCTAAATCAAGGGATGAATATGGGTGGGATGCCAGAAAATATAAGGAACGGGCAAGATGCCCATTCCACATAACTATTAAAATCATCCCCCATTTATGCAACGCGAAAATAGAAGTTTAAGTATTAGGGGTATAGTGCTGCTCGCATATCACATAAACTCTATTTTGTCAAATGCTTCTAATTATAAGATGAGGAGGGGGAGTGAAAATTGGTCTTTCTAGATGTCAGAGAAATTTGACTCTTGGGTTGGATGCTACGGAGTAAATAGGGTTTTGGCTGTTTTCACTGAGGAATGGTCAGGGGATGCCCAAAACTACTTTTTTTAACTATAGCATCAAACAACGCAATTGCGTGACTAATATGAAAAATATTTTTGATAAAAATTGGAAAAAAAATGAGTAAATATTTAAATTATTGAACCAAATAGCTTTGAAGATAATTTTTGATTATACTTGAGTCGTGTCAGCTAAGTATACGGTAAGTGCTAATTTGTCACTTCGCACTTATGAACCAGAAAAACTATTGCGGTAGCACAATGGTTTAGAGTTTGGGGGAAAGAATCCTTTTGCTAGTTAAATTTGTTTCATTGAGACTTAGCTTGTGCTTTTTCACTCATAGATACCACTTAGACGCAGCCAAGCTCGGTGATACCTTTCCAGTCCTTTATGGGCTGACACTGCGATTTCAATTGCTCCTTGAATATCTGCCATATTTAAGGATTATCTTGGTTGATTTTTCATTACCAGTTCTAACCTAGATAAAGCACTAGTAGCTGTTTCTCGCACGTAAGTATCCACAGATTCATCGTTGATTAATTGTGTCAGCACTTCTCTTGCCTGTTCATCACCAATAGACGCCAGTCCATTGACAATCGCCACTGCTAATCCTAAGTTGTCGGTTGTACTCAGTGCCTCTGCTAAAATATCAAAAGCAGGAGCGCCTACCTCCCCTAAAGCCATGGCTGATGCGATATGAACCACGGGATTAGGGTCATTGAGAGAAGCTTTTAAACCTTGTAAGCCTTCAACTGGGAAAGGAACATCTCGATAGTTAACAGCAATTTGTGCCAGGGCTTTAGCACAACTACCTCGAACAGTAACATTGTCGCTATTCAGTAAAGATTCAACTATCAGGGGAGTAGCATCAGTTCCAATAGCACCCAGGGTTTTTACCGCTGCTCGTCTATAGACTACATCTTCATCATCCAAAATATCCATTAATCGAGAAATAGTTGTTTCATCTCGGGTATCTACAATTTCCCACATAGCTCTTTCTCGGAGATTGGGATTTGGGTGTTTTAGTTGTTGAAAAAGTGTGTCTTGAGTCATATAATTGAGGGTTGAAAAGTTTTGTAGGGGTGCAAAGCTTGCGCCCAGGAATTATAATAAGACCTAAAGGCACAAAGGCACGAAGTTGAGAATTTGTAGGGGCGCAAAGCTTGCACCCAAAAGTTGTCAATTTTTAATTTTTAATTGTTGTTTTGCTTTTTCCCGAATCAACCAATCTTGGTCATTAGCAGCAATTTTGTAACCACTGGTGTCACCTAGTTTTTCTAAAGCCATCAAAGCAGCATATTTTAAATCCCAGATTTTCGTTTCCAAGCAAACTTTTAAATCCCGAATAGCTCGTTTATCTCCAAGTTCACCCAGAGCAATGGCTGCTGCTGTCCGGGATTTTTGAAATTGAGGTTCCCGGTTATATAAAGCTTCCACCAGCAAATCATAGCCTGGAGCATATTTAAGCCATCCCAGCAGTTTCATTACATGATAATGTGCCCCATAGTCATTATGTGCTTCTTGGGCATAAGTTGCCATCAACGCTTCCCCAGCAACCTCAGGATATACATCTAGTAAAGTTTGAGTCCCTAAGTAACAGCGTCCAAAATCAGTGTCGTATAGTTCGCGGATGGCAAATTCCAGGGTTGGAACCATATCATATTCATGCACTAAAGTCAAGTCTTGGGGACGATCTCTAATCACTTTATCTAAAGAGGGTTCAATATCTGCAAAGGAAATTTTGCCATCGGGAACCCCAAGTTCTGCTAACATGCGAATTCCCCGCAGTCGAAAGACTAGGGATACTGGAGATTTAGCAATTGCGGGAATGGCATCATAGTATTTGGCATCAATTAAATCTTGAATCGATAGCCGACGAGTATATACATTGGGGTGTTCCAGAAAAGCAACTACTTTGTCCATAGAGGAATAATCCCCACTTAACCGACAAATTGTAGCGATGGCTGCACTGGCTATTGTTTTGTCATCGGAGTCTACAAATTTACGAATACGCTCCAGGGCTGGTTTATAATCTAATTTTGCTAGGGTATGAATAATCACCCGATAGGTTTGCTGTGGTTTATCCAACAATTGGGAAATTTCTGACAATATATCTTCCTGTTGAGTACCAATTTCACCAATTGCCCAAACAGCATTTTCTACAGTGTAGCAATCTTCATCTGCCAGACAAGTTCTAATTACAGGCAATGCTTGGGTGGCTTGTAATCTTCCCAGTGATTCTACGGATTTTCTGCGTACAATCCGATTATCTAATGTCGGATCAGTATTTTGTACTGCCCTCATGAGAGCATTAATAGAAGCCTCTGTGGGGAAGTTGATTAAATGGGAAGCTGCGACGTAGCGAGAGTCATTTTCTCCCAGTTGATCTAAAGGAGTATCTAACAGAGCGATCGCCTCTTCTTCGGTAAGATTAAATAGCTTGAAAAAGCGTTTATCCATAAAATTGGTTGTTAATCTTTAACTATCCCACAATCAAACTTGCGATTGCGTCTAAGCTTCTAGAGTTATTTTACAATAGTTGGTAATTTATTCACCAATTACCAATTATAAATTACCAATTACCAATTATCAATTACCAATTACCAATTACCAATTACCAATTACCAATTACCAATTACCAATTACCAATTACCAATTATCAATTACCAATTACAGCAATCCTATTTGAATTGTGAGAATTGCTCCCTCCAGATCCCCGACTTCTCCCAGAAGTCGGGGATCTTATTTCTCACAAATGATTTGGGATTGCTGTAATTGGTAATTGATAATTGGTAATTGGTAATTGGTAATTGGTAATT
>JAAUYD010035653.1_pt1 | contig 15981 bp, 13 predicted proteins | sample 7278101 | NCBI WGS metagenome assembly JAAUYD01 (sample SAMN14350128, study PRJNA611818) | marine sediment metagenome | isolation source: surface marine sediment (0.6m) | place: French Polynesia: Moorea | collected 2018-08 | reverse complement strand
GATCAAGGTAACTGAAGTCGGGTTCGTCACCCGGCCTTGCAAACGGCTGGGGAATGTTCAACCGCGATTATACGATCAAACGGGAGCGCTCCGTTGTTGTTATAGGGCCGCGGCGACCAGGCTTCGAGCGAGTTCGTCAGCCAGTTCGTTGGTCGGGCGACCGGTTTCTTTTGCCTGCTCGAAGATATTCTTCAGCCGGTCCTTGATGCGACCGACATCGGCACGCACGTCGTCTTCTGAGCTGTTGCCATAGTACTCGGCGGCGACGTTGATGATGCCACCGGCGTTGATCACGTAGTCCGGCGCATACAGTATGTTTCGCTCGGCCAGTCGTACGCCGTCTGCCGGCGTGGACAGCTGGTTGTTGGCGCCGCCGGCGATGATCTTGGCGCGAATCTTCGGGATTGTCACCGAGGTCAGGATGTTGCCGAGCGCGCACGGGGCCAGCACGTCAACATCCGTAAACAGCAGTTCTTTCGGCGGCACCACGGTCGCAGGAACTTCATCGAGCGTCAGTTTCAGGTGATCTTTGTTCACGTCCGAGATGAATAGTTCCGCGCCGGCTTCGTGCAGCAGCTTGCACAGGTGGAAACCGACGTGGCCGACACCCTGGACGGCAACGCGCAGGCCCTTGACCGAGTCGACACCCAGACGTGCCTCGGCCGCGGCTTCGATGCCCTGGAAGCAGCCCAGTGCCGTCCAGGGCGACGGGTCGCCGCCGGCGTCTTTGCCGCTCTGTGGCAGGCCGGAGACGAACTCGGTTTCCTCGCGCACATAGCGCATGTCGTCAACCGAGCAGCCCACATCTTCGGCCGTGATGTAGCGGCCGCCGAGCGAGTCGACAAATCGACCAAAAACACGGAACAGATCGGGGGATTTCGGTGCATCGTCGCTGGCGAGAATGACCGCTTTGCCGCCGCCGAATTTCAGCCCGGCGACGGCGTTTTTGTAGGTCATGCCGCGCGCCAGTCGCAAAACGTCGGTCAGGGCATCCGCATCGTTGCTGTAGACCCAGCGGCGGGTGCCGCCGGCGCCCGGACCCAGCGCCGTGGAGTGAACGGCGACAATGGCCTTCAGGCCCGTCTTGTCGTCGTGGAAGTAATGCACAGATTCGTGGTTATCGAACTCGACGTGATCGAAAACGCCCATCGTGGTCCCCTTGGGAGCGTTGCATTGTTTTGACTAATATATCGCCAAAACATGGGGTTAAGTTTGCAAAACCTTCTATGTAAGTCCAAAAGCGCGCATAATTAATGCACTTCAGTGACTAACAGAGCATAAACTATGCAAGCAATTTCTCTGGACCATATCGACCGCAAGATTCTCGACCTGCTGCAGACGGAATCGGGCATCAACGCCGCCGGTGTCGGGGAGCGTATTGGCCTGTCCCAGTCTGCTTGCTGGCGTCGAATCCAGCGTCTGCGAGAAGAAGGCGTCATCAAGGACCGGCCTGTGGTGCTCGATCGCGAGAAGGTCGGTCTGACGACAATGGTCTTCGCGCACGTCAAACTTACCTCACACGGACGCAGTAACCTGTCCGCATTTGCCGAAGCTGTGAAGAGCTTTCCCGAAGTCCTTGATTGCTACGTATTACTCGGCAATGTCGACTTCCTGCTCAGAATCGTCGCCGAGGACATCAAGGCCTATGAGCAGTTCTTCTTCGACAAGCTGTCGCAGCTGCCCGGTATCCAGGAGGTCACCTCGAGTATCGTGCTGTCGGAAACCAAACACACACGCGCACTGCCAATCTAGGGGCTCCCTATACTGGGGGCCGTGTCCCGGGGACAGTGACCGAGTTTCGTTCGGGACAGTGACCGTATTTGGTCATCGCGCCGAGAATTGGCGCTCGACCCGTAAAGACAGGGTGCGGCAATCTGGCTTCGTATCCACAAACGAGAGGGCGAAGCTATGCCACGGACGGCAAGATTGGTTGTTCCAGGATTCGCGCACCATGTGACACAGCGCGGCGGTCGCAAGCTAAGAACTTTTTTTGACGATCTTGACTATGCCGCCTATCTGCGCGTGCTTAGGGACAGGCTGACTGAAGTCGATATCAGTATCTGGGCGTACTGCCTGATGCCCAATCATGTGCATTTCGTTGTTCTTCCGCGTGCCGAAAACGCGTTGCGGAAGTTGTTCGGATTCGTTCACGCAACATATGCACGCGGCGTCAACAAGGCTCATGATTGGCGAGGGCACCTGTGGCAAGAACGGTTCTTCTCAACCACGATGGATGAGGTGCACACGCTCGCAGCAATGCGGTATGTCGAGATGAACCCGGTTCGAGCCGGGCTTTGCGAGCGACCACAAGATTGGGTCTGGTCGAGCGCCAGGACTCACCTGGGACTCGATAGCGACGACCTTCTCGATCTCGAAGCTACCAAGCGGATTGTCGGTGATTGGGCAGAATATCTGCAGCAGATCGACGATACGGCGACACAGGCGTCAATCCGAAAATCTACTCGCACCGGCAGACCCGCTGGCGGCGACGTCTTTATCGAAATGTTGGAGGAGCTCACGGGCAAAGCGATACGCCCAGGCAAAGGCGGGCGCTTGCCGAAACAGGGTCACTGTCCCAAATGAAACTCGGTCACTGTCCCAATCGGCCGTCCCGGTCAGCTAGGCCAGCCGGTCGATAATCTCGTTGCTGGCGCGCTGTGCCGATTCGACGGCGCTTTCCAGTCCGGGTGCTGTAATCGACGTATGCTCGCCGGCAAAGTGGAGGCGGTGCCACGGTTGCGACATGGCCGGCTGCAAGCGGGTCGGCTGCCCCGGGGCGTAATGCGCGTAAGCGCCACGCGCAAAGGGATCGTTCGCCCAAGACACCATGCCAACGGGCTCGAGCGCCGCGCTCGTCGACGGGCGGATTCGAGCGAGTTCACGAAGTACCGTGTCGAACTGCTCTTCCTGGCTCATCGCATCGAGGCGGATCGCATTGGCACCATCCACCCAGCAAGTGAGACTCAGCACTTCGTTATCGGCTCCGCGATTCGGGAAGACGCGTTCGATCAGCGTGTCGGTCCACATCGAGACCGGCAGGCCGTCGTTCTCCCAGAATGCATGCAGCGGTCTGAAGTAGTACTTCGTGATGGCGGTGTAGGGCAGTTCCTCGACAGCCTCGCGCTGCACGCCCTCGAAACCCGGCTCGACTGCGATGTTGCGCAGCACGGAGAACGGTACCGTGACGAGGCAGAAGTCGGCGTCGAATGACGAACCGTCTGCGCATTCGACCTCAACACCGCTGGCAAGCGATCGCATCGCCGTGACCGGCTTGCCAAGCACCACTTCGCCCCGGACTGCCGCGAGCATCTTCTCGACAAGGCGTGAATTGCCGCCCTGTGTCGAGACGATGTTGTTGACCTTACTGTCGCGGCGGCGCTGAGCATTCCGCAGCGCCCAAAGTGCCGACGTGGACGCAATGTCGTTCGTGTTCGGCGCGACATTGATGAGACGCAGAGCTTCGTCAGTCGCACCGCGCTCGCGCAGGAACTCGGTCAACGGCACATCGAGCGAAGCATGCCTGGGATCGATCCAGTCATCCCAATCGCTGAGCGGATTGTTCGCCGTGGTCAGCGAGCCGAGGAGGAATGACGGCGGGAATTGTCGAAACGGAGGCTCGAGGGTGTTCACGGCTGCCGTGGGCCACTCATCCCCGGTCATGCTTACGCCATTCACGTACAGCATGGTTTCGCGTTCGAATCCGGGCCCCGGCCCCATCTCCGCTCCGACGGCAGCGGCGATGCGCAGTAAGCGTTTGTAGCTGTCTGCGATGACCGGCCCGCCGCCCTCGGGGCGACCGGGGATGTCGTCCAGCGTGACGATGCGCCCGCCGATCCGATCGCGAGCTTCGACGATCGTAACGTCGATTCCGCGCTCCTCGAGAAGCATCGCGGCAGTCAGGCCCGCGAGACCTGCTCCCACAATGACGACGCTGCCCGATCGCTCGAATGTCGAACGGCCACAGCCATGCAGCTGCGCCAGCAGCGACGCCGCGATGGCGGATTTCAGAAACGCACGCCGGTCAAGCCGGGTGCGCGGGGATTGCGTATTGACCATGATCGGCTCGCTCGCAAGACTGGAACGGTACTTTGCTACACGCTAACAGTCCCGCGTCTTCCCGGGCATACGGACTTCTACAAATGTCAGGTGCAGTCTATGAAAGAAGTCATTGTGAGCGGCGCGTCACCCGTTCTCATGCCGCGGGACGATCCTGCCGGAAAGATCGTATTCGTGGTGATCTTTGCGATTGTCATCATCGTGACCTTCACGGCGCTGATGACGCTGCTGGCCGCGCTCTTCCGCGGTCAGACCGGACGGGCGCGCGCGGCGATCGCCGACTCTCCGTACAAAAGCGTTCTCACCGGCCTGATCGGCTGGGCGGTATTTGCTGCGCTCGCCGCATGGTGTTACTCACGGGCGTTCGTTCAGCATCTGCTGGAGACCGAGATTGTGCATGGCTATCTGGTGGGCGCAGGGATTCTCACTGCAGTGCCACTGCTCATCTGTCTGCTGGGCGCGCCGGGATTGTATACGCACATCGGTCATCGCATCGCCGCGCTTCGGTCGAGCGAAATGTCCGACCTCGCGTGCGTCGTCGCGGGGTCCTCGGTGGCAATCGTCGCCGCCCTGTTCCCGTGGTTCGGCTGGCTCGTGGTGTTACCGCTGTTGCTATTCGCCGAGTTCGGCGCCGGCGTCCGCTCGCTGCTGCGCTAGCCAGCGCTCGATGTGGGCGCGCAGCGCCGGAAGGGGGATAGTGCCGTTCTCGAGTACACGATCGTGGAACTCGCGGATGTCGAAATCGTCGCCCAGCGCTTGCTCGGCCTCGCGGCGTAGCGCCACGATTTCCAGGCCACCCGAGTCGTAGGCCGTCAGCTGGCCCGGAAGGATGGCGATCCGGTCCACCATCTGGTCACCCATCGATTCCGGGAAGCGTCCCGCCTCCATCATGAACTCGACGGCTTGTTCGCGTGTCCAGCCGAACAGATGAATGCCCGGATCGACAACCATGCCGCGCGCCGGCCAGGCGCGCCGAAAGATCGGCCCCGTCGTCGTCATGTACAAGCCCATCTCTTCGGCCAGCGCCTCGGAGTAGCGTGCCCAACCTTCGCCCGGTCCCGCAAACCAGATAATCTCGGTGACCGGGTGTAGCCCCTCGATCGCCTTGCCAAAGGCGATCTGCAAATGATGGCCCGGCCATGCTTCGTGGAACGCTACGCTTTCCGCATTGCCGCGCGATTGCTCCCCGGGCTTGTGCAGCGGTATCCGATATTCGCCGGGCCGCTCATCGTTGCCGGGACGATAGTGCGCCGAGCGCCCGGTGCCTTCCTCATGTTCCTCGAAAGGCACGACCGCGACGGGCTGGTTCGGCATCGTGCCGACCCAGTTCGGCATCTCGACCTCCGCGCGCTTGACCATCTCGCGTGACGACTCGAGCAACTCGTCGCGATCGACGAAGCGATCTGCCGGGTCGGACTTCGCGCGCCGCATGATGTCGTCGAATTGGCTGAGCTCGTAAGCGGATCTGCCCAACTCGATGACCGCGGCTTTGTTCGCTTCAACCGTCTGTTTGCCCAGTTCGAAAACGTCCGCGCCCGAGCGTTCGAGGGTCGTGTACGAACGCAGCGACGCGGCGTAGCACGCGCGCCCGTCCGGATTGGCCGTGATCGAGAGCTCCTCGCGCGCCGCTTGGTAATAGGGCCCTGACAGGAAGTCCCGATAGCGCTGCAGCGCCGGGAGGATATTCGCTTCGACGAGTTCGCGGGTCGCACCGGCGAACGCCTCGTTATCGTCGCGAGCGGCCGGCGAATAGAACGGCGAGGCTTCGATGGCGAGTCCGAGAAGACCGTCCACCTGGTCGACGACACGCGCCACGACGGATTGCGGCGCGGAGTAGCCCAGCTCGAGGCCGGTTTCGAGGTTTGCGATTTCCCGTTCGATGTAAGCCGGGAACTTCGACCAGCGGGCGAGGGACTGCTCGCGGGATTCCGCCGAACCGACAGGCTGGAGTTGCGCAATCTGCCCATAACCCAAATGCCAGCCGCCCATCTGGTTGACGTTCCAGAGTTCGCTGCGGCAAACGCGCAAACCGACGCTCGCTTCAAGCTCTTCCATCAGATAGGCATGCGTGATCCAGGCCGCGCTACCGATAAGATAGTCGGCATCGACCGTTCGAAGCCGTGCCAGCATGTCATCGATTGCTGCATGCTGCGCTGCCAGCGCATCGAGGCTGTTATCGGCAAGCCCGTCGTGCCGTTCGATGTCGATGCCGGAGAAATAGGCAATCTCGGGGGACGTACCCAGAACATGTGCGTAGTAGTCATCCGCGATACTTTTGACCGTTGCAGCCGGGTCGGGTGCCTCGGGCTGAGACGGCGATTCGCCGCCGCAGGCAACCAGCAGGGACGCGATCAACACAGACACGATCACGATACATATCTGGCTGCGCTGCCAGGTAGTGAAGACCATAAAGAATTCTCCTGCTAAGGGTTCACCACTTGTCGGGCAAGTCACCAACCCGTTTGAATGGTGCGCCGATCACTACGCCAAGTTCGCGTTCCTCACCTTCGTCGAGGTGAATGCCCGGGCGGCCGTGTGCCCAGCGCCAGTTACAGACGACCGCTACGTCGCCGACGCTCCAGTTGATGGGCACCCCGAAGCGGTCGTAGACGTCGACAAACAGCTGCTTTTCCTCGCGCGTCATCTCGCTCAGGTCGCCGAACGTCAGTTTGAGCGGACGCTCGTCGTAGGGAATATGCTGCACCATCGGCCAGGTATCGAACCACGCGCCGTCGTCGGCGATGCTCGAATACAGGAGGTTCCGATCCAGCGGCTCGAAGTATTCGAAGGCCGACGCGAAATATCGCGTTTGCAGGCTGCGATCGGGGCCCCATTCCACTTCGAGCCCCTTGTCGCGCGCCATCTGCTCGGCGACATTCGGGTCGTCCGTCAGCATCGATTGCTGCCAGTGGTTGTACACGTTGATCGGGTCGCGGCCGCGGAATGCATCCCGGTCGGTCAGGCTGCGGTGATAGCAGAGCCCGAGCTCCCTGAGCTTCTGCCCGAACCCGGTCGCGAGAATCGCATCGGTTGCCTGGATGTTGTCGGACACAAAGGTCGGCCCCTTGTGACCTACCGCTGCTTTGGCCATGAAGCCGAGCATCGTCGTGCTTTCGCCGACGTACGCCATCTCGTGATGGTAGTGCAAATGCGCGACAAGCGGCGCACCAACCTCGTAGACGTTTGGTTCCAGGCTGCCGCGCGGATTGGCGCCGGCCTCGTAATGCATCTCCTTGTCGATAACGAGCTTCGCGGCGCGACGCATGTCCTGCAGGTCGGTCAGTCGCGTATTGACGAGATAGACGAGGCCGAGTTCGTCGAACGTAGCGTTCATGCGCCCCGCCAATTCGCTGTCGGTCGACAGATCGGCCTCGTCCATGCGATACGCGGAGCAATCGATCGTGAAAGACTCGGGTGCAACAGCGGGGGCGCCGGTCCACCAGCGCGGCAGAATCTGGTTTGGCAGTGGCTGCAGACTCGCACTCATACGAAATCCGCCTTTACATGGGCCTGCGCCGTCGCGCGCAGATCATCGGGTATCGTGACCGCGCTACGCCCGTCAAGGTCGAACAATACTATGACACTCTCGAGCCGCGCAGCCACCTCGCTGCTCCCGAGGTTGATCATCTCGTAAGCGACTGTCATCGATTTGCCACCGACTTTGACCAGCTCTGCGCGCACCTCGAGCAGGTCGCCGGCATTGACCTCGGCCTCGTAATCGATGACGTGGCGCACATCGACCCAGCCCAGTCGACCGTCCGGGCTTCGCGCACTGTTCCAACCGAACACATGATGCAGAAAATGATACGAGGCATCGTCGAACATCGCCGTATAAAAACGTGTCGTCATGTGGCCCATGATGTCGCACTGCCATGGATGTGCGATGTTCTTGTGGACCGTGATCATGGTGTGCGGAGTCCGAAGGTTGTGCGCGCTTCGGCCGGAGTCTGTACCGCTGCGCCCATTGACTCGACGATGACGCGGGCGCGCTCGACGAGCTGAGCATTCGAGGCGAGCACGCCCTTCTCGAGATACAGATTGTCCTCGAGCCCGACGCGGACATTGCCGCCGAGCAGTACAGACTGCGCAACCATCGGCATTTCCATTGCGCCGATCGCGAAGCCGGTCCAATTACAGCCCCCGGGTAACTCACCGACCATCGCCTGGAAGGTATTCGGCGTCGCAGGCGCTCCCCATGGAATGCCGAGACACACCTGGAAAAGGGGTGGCTCATCGACCAGTCCCTGCTCGATCATGTGTTTCGCAAACCAGACCTGGCCCATATCGAACACCTCGAGTTCGGGTTTCACACCGATCTCCTGCAGGCGCTTCGCGCCCAGCTCGAGCATTGTCTGCGTCGAGACATAGACGTAATTCTGGCCCATGTAATTGAAGGAGCCGCAGTCGAGCGAACAAATTTCCGGCAGCAATGCCTCGACATGTGCCATGCGTTCCATCTGGCCGACGCAGTCGGTCTCGTCGGCGAATTCGAGCGGGTCATCGTCCGGACCGAGGTACAGGTCGCCGCCCATTCCGGTCGTCAGGTTGATGATGACATCCGTGTCGCTATCGCGTATCCGGTCGACGACCTCCCGATACAGGTTGACGTCGCGAGAGGGTTTGCCCGACTCGGGTTCGCGCACATGGATGTGGGCGATGGCCGCGCCCGCCCTGGCCGCTTCGGTGGCGGCCGTTGCGATTTCCGCCGGCGACTTTGGCAAGTCGGGATGTTTGCCGGCCGTGTCGCCGGAGCCGGTCACCGCGCAGGTAATCACCGGGTTCCGGTTCACGCGCCGTCCCCGGCAAACGTGAGTACCTGCAATTCCGAATGGCTCGATACGCAGGCGCGCTTCATGCCCTCGGAGTTGTAAGGCATGGCGATTTCCCCGCGCCGGGTGACGGCGATCAGGCCGGCATCTCCGCCCAGGCGCTCGACTTCATCCAGCAGCTCCTGCGCGGCGATGTCGAGCGCCACACCCGAACGGAACCGGAACGCGATCGACGAGGCGCCACCCGCTCGAATGATGTGCTCGCCGATGCCCGTGCACGATACTGCGATGTGGTCGTCGGCCCAGGTGCCCGGGCCGATTAGCGGCGTGTCGCCGATGCGCCCATGCAGCTTGCCGAAAGTACCCCCTGTCGAAGTCGCTGCCGCGAGGCCGCCATGCGCATCGAGCGCGACCGCGCCGACGGTACCGTGTGCGATGTCGGTGACATCCTCATTCGTTACACCGACTGGCAGCTGGTAGTAGCTTGACGGGTCTGCGACTTCCTTGAAGCCGTGGGAGCGCGCGAATTCGACGGCGCCGTTTCCCGCCAGCATCACATGGGGAGTCTTCTCCATGACGCCGCGCGCGACACAGACCGGATTGGCGAAGTCCTGCAGGGCCGCGACTGCACCCGCTTCGCGGGTTGCACCGTCCATAATGGAAGCATCGAGCTCGACATGGCCGGCCGTATTGGGCGCCGAACCGCGGCCCGCGACATAGAGGCCGCAGGACTCGAGTTCCGCAACTGCAAATTCGACGACGTCGAGCGCGCCGGTTCCTGTGACCAGTCGTTCGCGACACAACGTCGCCAGTTCCTCGAGGTGCTGCTCGGTTTCGGCGTAGTCGCGGCCCGCTACCGCGCCGGCTCCGCCGTGCAGCGCGAGCGCCCAGTGCTGGTTGTGGTTTGGCATGCGGTCAATGTACACCGAATCGGTGCGGGGTTTCGAACGCGGAGCACGCGACCGGTCAGGCGTATCCGAGGCTCTCGCGCAGCCCGGGCGCGGTCACGTCGACAATGCGCTTCTGAACCTCCGGCAGTTCGTCCGGGACGTCGGCCTTCGAACCCGCCAGGTTTTCCCGCGCAGTGCCGCTCTGCTTGCGGTCCGAACCCGTCCGGACTCGTTCTCGCCAGTCGCCGGGCAGTGCTGCAATGCCGCACTTCGCGAGCAGCGCGCCGAAGTAGTCCTCAGCGTCAGGAGAATCGAGGTCTTTGAGATGATGGACGATGTCCTCGAAGCGGACGATGTGTGCCCTGGTGCCCAGCCAGCCGACGGCGTTGTGCAGGAATATCTCCTGAAGACTCGGTGCTTTCTGGTGAATACCGAGGATCATCATGTTCATGACTTCTTCGATCGACGCGTTGCCGCCCTTGAGGTGATCCATGGATCCTTCGAACGTGTCCGACAGGAAGAAACGGGTCCTCGCCAGCACCCAGTCATACGGGTCCCGGACCAGGACGGTGTGCATGACGTTGCGCAACGCTATCGCGGAGTCATCCGAAAACAGAAGATGCCCCCAGCTCAGATACGGCGGATTGCGTGAGAACGCACCCATGTGCTGTCGCAATACGGGGTACTGAATGAATGCAGCCTGGTACTGCTGCTCGACGGGAACGAACATCCGCACGATGTTCCGCATCAGGTGGGTGCCGCATTTGGGCACGCTGTTCAGGAACACGGGCTCACGCAATGGGGCCTGTTCGAAGTTGGCGTTCAATTCATTGAGATTGTCAGCCTGGGCAATTACACGCGGCATAGAGTGTCCGATCCGGCTTGGCGCAAAGTTTGCGGCTTCGAAAAAAAAGTGCCGGCAAAAGCCGGCACTTTATCAGGTGTTGCAATGAGTCGACTATTCCCAGGACTTGGTCAGATTGAAGAACCAGCGTTGCCCGAGCCAGTCGTACTGGGAGTAGAACGCCGAACGGCCCGCGGTGCTGAGCGGTCCTGCCAGCGTCGATACTTGCGGTGGCTCCTCGTCGAACAGGTTGGACACACCGAGAATGGCGCGCATATCCCAATCGTTCATGTAATACGTAACCGAGAAGTCGTGGTACCAGACGGCGTCGGCCTTGAGCACGCGGTACACGGTTTCGCCGCGATACGTTGCGGTCGGACCGTCGAAGTCCTCCTCGCTGTTTACGGACCCGGTGTATCGAGCCGACCAGAAGATCGACCAGTCGCCGACATCGTAGGTCGTCCACAAACGGCCGACGTTTTCCGGATGCCCGAAGCGTCCAAGGTTGTCGCGCACGTTATCGGCGAACAGCGCAGTTTCACGTTCCTCTTGCTTGGTGTACTGGCCATCGAACTCCAGCTGGCCGGGCCCGGCTTCGAGCGACCACTTGAACGACAGGTCGTAACCCTTGCTTCGCTGCGTGGCAACGTTGATAAACGAATCCTGCACGTTCTCGATGCCGCCGTTCAGGCCGCTGCGATCGAACAGGTCACACAACGGTTCGTTCGGGTAGAACTCCGAGCTGTAGCAGCCCAGTGCGATTTGTTGCGCTCCGAGCTGATCGACCTGGTCATTGACCTCGATGTCGAAGTAGTCGAGTGAAATGCTCAGGTCGGCAAACTCCGGCTGCCAGACTATGCCGATCGTATTCGACTCCGACGTTTCCGCTTCGAGCAGACCGAGGCCGCCGCTGCTGATGGCCGTTGCCGTAACCGTGCCACCCGTGAAGTCGCCCGGCAGTCCGCCCGGATAATCCGCTGCACTCGTATCGGCTGCGCAGTTGTCGGCAACGCGCTGCGTGATGTTGCCGGCATCCAGCTCCTGCTGCCACTGGATACACGGGTCGATGTTGCTCTGCCTGACGAACGATGTCTGGTCCGCAAGGTAGAGCTCGAACAATGCCGGCGTTCTGAACGACGTGCCCTGGCTCGCCCTGAACTTGAATTGATCGACGATCTGCCAGTTCAGGGTTGCCTTGTAGGTCGTGTCGTCACCGTAAGTGTCAACATCCGTCCAGCGCCCCGACACATTGAGATCGAGGTTCCTGGCACCCGCGACGTCCGCGAGAATCGGAATCTCGAATTCGGCAAACAGCGCAGTCGTTTCCTGGTCACCGGCCGTGATTCCGGCCGAAGACAGTCCCCAGCTATTGCCGGCAAGCGTCTGCTCGCCCGGTATGTCGTTGATCTCATCCGTGCGGTAGTGGAAACCGAAAGCGCCGCCGACTTCACCGGCCGGCAGGTCGAACAGGCCACCCGACACGAAACCCTCGATGGATTCCTGTTTGTAGATGGTTCTGCCGACATCGACACCGAACAGGAACTCCCGCATTTCCGGGCTGACGTCGCCAGCGAGGAACGCGGGGTCGAGCCATGGAATGTCGAGACACGGCACGCCGCGCGACGACGTTACCGAACCGACACAGCTGAAGCTCGTGCCGCCATAGTCATACAACCAGTTCTGATCCCAGATCGAATCGCCGTAGATGATGTCCTGCGTGTAGGTACCGTCCGAGCGACTGTTCTGATACGACAGGTCGAAATTCCAGTTCTCGTTGATGTCGCCGCGAAGCCCGACTACGTAGCGCTCATAGTCAACCTCGGTCACGTTGCCGAAATGGTCCGTAATCGGCGTCGGGCTGAGCCACTGGTCGCCCTGCCAGCCGACACTCAGCGGATTGGTGCCGAAGCCGATATCCGAGGCCTCGTTGTAAACGTAGCCCCAGTACTGGCGATAGCTCTGCGAGGTGGTCTCGCGTCGATTGAGCAGCACCTCCGCATACAGGTTCATCGTGTCCGTAATGTCGTAATCGGCATCACCGTAGAACGTCGTCTTCTCGACATCGGGAATCATTGACGACGCATCCTGGAACGGATGGTCCAGGTTCGTCACGGCATCGCTGGTCCGGTCGTAGTTGACCAGGAACCATCCCGGTGGTGTTACGAGGAAGCTCGGATTGTTCGGGTCGGTCGCGATGGCTGGGATGTAGTTGCCAAGGTCGCCGTCGTAGTCGAACTGCGCCAGCGTGCGGGTCGACGTCGGCACGTTGCCTCCGGCCCCCTGGTAGTCATAGAGCCAAACGTGGCCCCACAGGGTATCGCGGCACGCGGGATTGCCGGTGCGAGGGTCGATGACGTCGCGTCGGTTACCGCTGTCGTCGAAAATGTACTGCTCCGTACAGGCGAAATAATCGCGGTCGCCAAAGCGCAGTTCGTCGATGGCGTTGTAGTCCAGCGTCAGCCGGAAGTTGCCACGGCCGAAGTCGCGGCCCCAGGTTGCGCTGATTCGCGTTTCTTCACCACCGCTTTCGTTCGGCTGCATCAGGTAGCCGTCGACGCTACCGCCGTCGTCCTTGCGCGTGTAGATGTTGACGACGCCGGCGACCGCATCCGAGCCGTAAATCGACGACGCACCGTCTTTCAGGATTTCGACGCGTTCGATGGCGGCCAGAGGAATGACGTTGAGGTCGAAGGCCGAAACGCCGCCACGCGTTCCCGCAGGACCTGCGCGTCGGCCATTGATCAGTGTCAGTGTCCGGCTCGCGCCCATGCCACGCAGAGAAAGGGTGCTGACGCCGGCACCGCCGTTCTGGACGAATGCAGTCGATGTTGCGGCGGTAACCTGCGGTGCGCCGGCCGCGATCGTCGTCGTCTGTACCATGTCACCGAGGTTCGAGATGCCGGAGACTACGGCGTTCTCGGTCAGAATGACGTCAACCGGATTGGCACTGGAAAATCCATCGCGACGGATTCGCGAGCCGGTGGTTACGATCTCCTCGATCGGTTCGGCGCCCTCGGCCTGATCGTTCTGGGCGACTGCCTGAGACGTCGCGCCAATAGAGCCTACGGCAAGCGCAAGACTGACCGCTCTTGCCAACGGTTTGGGTGTGAACATAACGAACTCCCCCCTATGCTGTGATTTTGAATCGTAGAGTTTTTGTAACGTTGGATCTGTACATCGTATAAGCAGCCAGAGCGCGAGCTACTTGATTCCAGATCGAATCTTCTGTTATTTGATCGTGTAGTTTACACAACACTACCCGTGTTTCCTACCGGCGACCCGTTGCGTCGCTGCAACATGAAGGGTGAGGATGCGTAGCAAGAAAGTCGCGATTGTCGGCGGCGGCTCTGCCGGCTGGATGGCTGCTGCCTACCTCAATGCGGCCTTGAATCGGGGCGGGCGCAGGCGCGCCGAGATTACACTGGTCGAATCGCCGGACATTCCGCGCATCGGCGTCGGCGAAGCCACGATTCCCAATATCAACCACTTACTTGCTGTGGTCGGCATCGACGAGCGCGACTTCATGCAAGCCGTTGACGGGACCTTCAAGCAGTCGATCCGCTACGTCGACTGGGTGGACGGTAACGATCACTACCATCATCCGTTCTCGAGATTCGACCTCGTGCCGCTGGACCATTCCGCCATGGAATGGCTGGCCAGCGATCGTTCCATCCCGTTCATGGAAACCGTTTCGGCGCAACCGATCATCTGCGAGCTCGGATTGTCGCCCAAGCCTCTGGGCGGGCCGCCCTTTGCGACGCCGCTGCGATACGCCTTTCATATGAACGCGCTCAAGTTTGCCGACTATCTTGCAGCGCATTCCACGGCTCGTGGCGTGGAACATATTGTCGACAACGTTACGAATGTGGAGGTTGAGGAGAACGGGCACATCTCGGCAGTGCAGACACAAGGCGGTGCTCGCGTTGCCGCAGATCTCTTCATCGACTGCACGGGCTTTCGTGCCCTGCTGATGGAGCAGGCGCTCGGGGTGCCTTTCGTGGATTGCTCGAGGTGGCTGCTATGCGATCGGGCCGTGACCATGCACGTCGACTACGACGATCACTATCCCGGCTACGTGCGACCCTACACGACGGCGACAGCACTGTCGTCCGGCTGGGTGTGGGAGATCCCGCTGCAGAACACGCGGTCGCTGGGTTACGTGCATGCGAGCGACTTCATTTCCGAGGATGCGGCCGAGCGGGAACTGCGGGCGTTTGAAGGGAAACACGCTGCATCGATCCCGAGTCGCTTCGTGCACTTCAAGGTCGGCCGACGTGAACGGGTCTGGGTTGGAAACTGCATTGCCATCGGGCTTGCCGGCGGGTTCATCGAGCCGCTCGAGTCGACCGGCCTGTACCTGAGCGATCTCGCCTGCGTCATGCTGGCGGAACACTTCCCGCTGAATGACGACTACGAAGCGCTGGCGTTTCGCGTGAACCGGATTCTCGCGAACCGTTTCTACGAAGTGCTGGACTTCATTAACATGCACTACTGCCTGACGCGGCGTTCCGACACGCCATTCTGGCAGGAGATTCGTCGACCGGAGCGCATCAATGACAGGCTGACCGCGAAGCTCGAGTTCTGGCGGCAAAAGCCGCCGTCGCCCGCGGATTTCGAGGACCAGTTCTTCCCGGGACAACCCGCATCGCAAATCGCGGCGGGCCCGGGCGATGCGCGCGCGGCGATCGATACGGCAGGCTTGTGGGGTTATGGCAGCTACGAGGCGATCCTTTACGGGATGGACTTTCTGCGCGAGGAGTGCGACGCGTGGTTCGGCAAACAGCGGCCCAAGACCCGCCTGTTCCAGCAGGTTTTGAACTCGCTCGATGCGGCGAGGCATCGATTGCCGCCCCACGACAAGTGGCTGCAGCATGCGCTCGGCATGCCGAGCTACCGCAAGACGGCCTGAGACGATGACGGCAGGGCAGCGATACGAGTCTGCACGCAGATTGGTCATCGTCGGGGGCGGCACGGCCGGGTGGATGACGGCTGCGGCAATGGCCACAGTGCTGCGCGAGGATCAATGGCAGATCGAACTCGTCGAGTCCGACGAAATAGGCACGGTCGGCGTGGGCGAAGCAACGATTCCCGCCATTCACGATTTCAACCGCAAGGTTGGCATCGATGAAAGAGAATTCATGCGCCAGACTCGCGCGACGTTCAAACTCGGCATCGAGTTCGTCGACTGGGGGGAGCTCGGCGATGCCTATATGCACCCGTTCTCGCGCCATGGCTTCGACATCAATGGTGTGGCTTTTCATCATTACTGGGTTCGGGAACGGCAACGCGGCAATACCACACCAATTTGCGAGTACTGCGTGCCGTACGTCGCGTCACGGCAAAGTCGCTTCGCACTGCCCGACAACGATCCCCGGTCCGTCCTGTCGACCTACTCCTACGCCTTTCATTTCGACGCCGGTCT
>JAAUYD010134030.1_pt1 | contig 15983 bp, 13 predicted proteins | sample 7278101 | NCBI WGS metagenome assembly JAAUYD01 (sample SAMN14350128, study PRJNA611818) | marine sediment metagenome | isolation source: surface marine sediment (0.6m) | place: French Polynesia: Moorea | collected 2018-08 | reverse complement strand
GGCGAGCCGCGCCTTCTACGCCCCGCCCTCGTGGGTCGCGGGCATCGATCCCCGCGCGCAGCTCGACGCGTTGGTCGGAGATCCGCTCCGGGGGCTCCGCATGATGGCGTCGCAGCTGCTCGGCAACGCGCTCGGCTACGCCGATACGGCGGTCGGCTCACGCCTCGGCTCCCTCGACACGGCGGTCCCGTCGCCGATCATCCGTCTCCAGCAGCTCGCGCTGCTGGTCGGCGCGCTGCTCGCCGGACGCGAGGCCCGCCACATGCCGGCCTGGAGCGGGCGCCTCGCCGCGACCCTGGTGGCCGGCTCGGTCGCCGTGATCTGGCTGGCGATCTACCTGGACGGCACCCCCGTCGGCGCCGCGAGCGCCTACGGCGTGCAGGGCCGCTACTTCATCCCGCTGACGCCCCTCGTCCTGCTCGCCGGCGCGCGCCTCGCCCAGCGGCTCCCGGCGCTGCGCGACCGCCACGACCCGCGAGTGGATCGTGGCTACGCGTGGGCCGTGATCCTGCTCGTCTGCGTCGGCGCGCTGGGCAGCCTCGTCGCGATCCTGGATCGCTACTACGCTCCCGGGGCGTTCTCGTGATGCAGCGCTACCCGACGACGAGAAGAGACTTCCTTCGCGCTCTGGGCATCGGAGTCGGCGCGACCCTGCTGCCGGGCTGCGCGCCCGCACCCTCCGACCGCCCGAATCTCATCCTGCTGCTCACGGACGACCAGCGAGCGGATGCCGTCGGGTACGCGGGCAACGCCGCGATCCGCACCCCGCACATGGACGCCATCGCGTCGGAAGGAACCATCTTCCCGAACGCCTTCGTCACGACCTCCATCTGCCCGGTCAGCCGGGTCAGCATCCTCACGGGCCAGTACATGCGGCGCCACGGGATCATCGACTTCGTCGGAGCTCCCACCCGGGAGGCCATGCGCGACAGCTACCCCGCACTGCTTCGCCGCGCGGGGTACTTCACGGGCTTCGTCGGCAAGTGGGGCATCGGGACGACGCAGGCGGCCGCCGACGCCGGGGCCGCCGAGTTCGACTACTGGGCGGGCGCCGCGGAGCAGGGCAACTACTGGCACGAGTCGCGCTGCCCCTACGTCACCAGCGACGGCATGCGCGCGAAGACCGACAACGTCTGCACGTGTCCGCCCTCCGGTCCCAAGCCGCGGCGCGGGCGCGAAGGCCTGCTGGATCCGGTCCACCTGACCACGGACGTGACCCCGGCCCACTGCGCCCGCTTCCTCGACGCCGTTCCAGAAGGCCGGCCCTTCTGCCTCTCCGTCAGCTTCAAGGCCCCCCACTCGCCGCGCTCGGACTATCACCCGGACTTCGAGCCCCTCTACCAGGATGCGGAGCTGCCGCTGCCGCCGACGGCCACGGCGGCGGACGCGGAACGTCTGCCGCGCTTCCTGCGCAGCTCCCCGTCCAGCGCTGGAGATCGGCTCCAGCCCGACGCGCTGCGCAGCCGGCTCGAGCCCTACTACCGGCTCATCACGGGCGTCGATCGCGCGATCGGCGAGATCCGTCGCGCCCTCGCGCAGCGCGGCCTGGCGGAGAACACGATCCTCGTGTTCACGTCGGACAACGGATACCTCGTCGGAGAGCACGGGCTCACGAGCAAGTGGCTCATGCACGAGGGCTCGATTCGCGTACCGCTCGTGATCCTGGACCCGCGACTCCATGCGGGTGAACGCGCGGCCGTCTGCGAGGAGATGGCGCTCAACATCGACGTCGCCCCGACACTGCTCGATCTCGCCGGGATCGCGGCGCCCGAGCGGATGCAGGGCACGAGCCTGCGACCCGCCCTCACCGAGCCCGCGCCCACGCTGCGAGCGGACTGGTTCTACGAGTACCACTTCCGGACCGATCGCTATCCGATCGAACGGACCGAGGGCATCCGGACGCGGCGCTGGAAGTACGTGCGCTATCTCGACCAGAGGCCGCAGGTCGAGCAGCTCTTCGATCTCGCATCCGATCCCCAGGAACGTCGCGACCTGGCCGGCGACCCGGCGCACCGGGCCCAGCTCGAACGCCTGCGCGCTCGCTGGCGGGAGCAGCGCCGGGACCTGGTGTAGCCGCGGACGCCCGCGCTACGCGGAGCGCCTACAGCTCCTGGACGTCCGCCACCGTCCAGCCGTTGCCGGCCTGACGCAGCGCGCGGGCGCGCGCCGCCTGGGCGCTCTCGCAGCGGACGTTGATAACCTTCGAGACGGGTTTGCCACGCTGCTTGACGCGCACGCGGTAGGTGCGCACGGCGCTGGCGTCCTCGGCCGGGCCGGAGCCGCCGGGCGAGACGAAGGAGTCGAGCAGGGCCTGGAGCTCCTCGGTCGGATCCTCCACCACGAGCCCGACGCCCCCCGGCAGGGAGGCCTGGAGGCGGGTGGGGACCACGCGCTGGCGGGCCACCGAGGCCTCGAAGCGGACCTCGTCCGTGCTGCCCTCGGGGCGCAGCACCACCCCGACCTGGCTGCCCGGCTCGGGGCGGGCCCGGGTCTGGACGAAGAGCCCCGCCGCCGAGACGTCGTGGACGATGCCGGGCGAGCCCTTGCCGTCGATCACCAGCTCGCAGGTGATGCGCTTGCGCGTTCGAGGCTCCTGACGCTTCTCCACGGGGCCCGTTTCGGCCTGTCGTGAAGGCCGCTTGACCCCCGAACGTGCCGCGTGGCGGCCCCGGGGGCCCGCTAGACTCGCCGCCGCATGCCGCCCCCCGAGCCCTCCCACCCGCCCGCACGCCGCAGCGGGCGCCCCGAGGCGCTCGACACCTTCCGGCTGCCCTCCTACGCGCCCCTCTGGGTCTCCAACCTGATCCAGTTCATCTGCTTCCAGGTGCTGGCGCTCGCCATGCAGTGGCTCGTCACCTCGCTGACGCCGGTGCGCAGCGCGCTCGGCCTGGTGGGCTTCGTGCAGGGCGGCACGATCGCGCTGGCCTCTCCCCCCGCCGGCGCGCTGGTCGATCGGCACCCCCGGCGCCAGCTGCTCGCCTTCGCGCGCGTCGGCATGGCCTTGCTGGGCGTGGGGGTCGCGTGGCTGGTGTGGACCGACGTGATCGCCTACTGGCACCTGCTCGCGGCCGCGGTGGTCGGCGGCCTGCTGACGGCGGTGCTCCAGCCCGCTGCACAGACGCTGGTGGTGGACGTGGTCGGCCGCCACCGCACCGAGCAGGCGGTGGCGCTCAACGCGATGGGCACCTCGCTCGGCACGATGAGCGGCGGCGCGATCGCCGGCGTGCTGGTGGCGGGCGTCGGCATGATGGCGACCTACCTGATCGGCAGCGCCGGCGTGCTGCTGGGCGCGGTCCTGCTGATCTGGGTGCACACCCTGCCGCGCGAGCGCCTGACGCAGCGCACCTCCGTGCTGGACGACGTGCGCGAGGGCTTCGCCTACGTGCGCCAGCGACCGCCGCTGCTGCTCGCGATGCTCGGCTGCTCGATGGCCTTCTTCAACGGCGCCATGAACCCCATGCGCATCATCTTCGCGCGCAACGTGCTCGAGGTCGGAGCGTGGGAGTTCGGCGTGCTCTCGGCGACCAACGGCGTGGGCACGCTGCTCTGCGCCGTCGCCGTCACCCTGCGCCCGCCGACGCGCCGGCTCGGCATCCTGATCGTCGCCAGCATGCTGGGCTTCGCGTCGGGGCTGCTGCTCTACTCCTTCGGCTTCTCCTACCAGTGGGCGCTCGGCGTGGAGCTCTGGCTCGGCATCACGGGACAGCTGTGGAACGTGGTGGCCGTCACCGGCTTCCAGCTCGCGGTGCCCGAGGAGATGCGCGGGCGCGTGCTCAGCATGGTCTTCACGCTGGCGCAGCTCGGCTTCGTCGGGATCCTGGGCGTCACGGCGCTGGCCGACGCGATCGGCGATCAGCTGGCGCTCGGCATCTTCGGCGCCATCCCGACCGTCTTCCTCTCGCTGCTGCTCGTGTTCGGCTGGCGCACGCTGCTCGAGATGGGACGGGAGCGGGTCTAGCGCGCGCCCGGCGCGCGCACGCCCTTCAGCACGCGGCGCGTCTTCACCAGGCGCTCGAGCGCGTCGGTCTCGATCAGCAGCGCCGCGGCGGCGCCCGCCTCGACCCACCAGTCGTTGCCGGCGAAGGGCACCTCGAAGCGACGCCGGCGCTCGGTCATGCCAGTCCAGAGCTCCGCGAGGGTCGGCACGCGTGGCGGCGCCTCGAGCGTGTACGCGCCGCCCGGCTCCCAGGGCGCGAAGCGCAGCGGCGCGCCGGGCTCGAAGCTGACGTCGAGCGTGATGCCGTCCACGTCGCCGCCGATCTCGCCCGCCTCCTCGATCGAGCCGCGCGTCCCGGCGCGCACCACCACCTGGTGCACGAAGGTCTCGCCGCGCGCCACCAGGCGCCCGCGCTCCACGTGCGCCTCGCCTCCCACCGCCACGCGCTCGAGCACGATCTGGTGCGAGATGTAGAACTGCAGCGCGCGCAGCTCGTCCTCGGTGATCTCGTAGCGCATGCGCAAGTTCTCGGTGAAGGGCACGAATTCACCGGGCTTCGGCTTGGCGCAGCCACCCGCGAGCAGGCCCACCACGAGCAGTGCGCGCAGCACGCGACGCGCATGACGATGCGTCAAAACACCCCCCACTCGAGCGCGTGATAGTCTAGTCTTCGCGCCCCGCGAACGCCGTTCGCAATCGATTTCCCATGGGGCATAGTGCGCGCGTGAGTTGGCTGGCCCAGAACCGAACCCCCTTGATCGTGCTCGGCGTCGCCGGCCTGCTGCTCGCGCTCGGGCTGCGCGGCCTCTACACCTCCGAGGGCGCGGCCAAGGCCCGCGAGCGCGACGCGCGGCTCGCCGAGGCCCAGTCGAAGGGGCCGGGCAGCGGCACGCCCATCCTCCAGGTCGACGTGATGCTCGCGCAGCGCGCGCCCGACGCCGACGTGGTCGAGCTGGCCGGCGTGCTCGAGCCGATTCGCGCCACCTGGGTGGCGGCGGAGCTGGCCGGTCGGGTGGTGAAGGTCCCCGCCCAGGAGCACGCGCCGATCGAGAAGGGTGGCGTGCTGGTACAGCTCGACGCCTCGCTGCCGCGCGCCGAGCTGATCCGCTCGGAGGCCAGCCACGAGCTCGCGAAGGTCGAGCTCGAGCGGCAGGAGCGGCTCGGCCAGCGCTCGGTCGCGAGCAAGGCCGAGCTCGATCGCGCGCGCGCCGAGGAGCGGCGCAGCTGGGCGGCCGTGCTCGAGGCGCGCACCCGGCTCGGTCACACGCGCATCGTGGCGCCCTTCGACGGGCTGGTGAACGCACTCGACCTCGATCCCGGTGCCTACGTACAGCCCGGCACGCGCATCGCCGAGGTGCTCGACGTCTCGGCGGTCGAGGTCTCGGTGCCGGTCAGCGACCGTCAGATCGGCGCGATCTCGGGAGGCGACGTCGCCAAGGTGCGCGTGGACGCGCTGGGCAACGACGCGCTGGACGGCACCGTGGTCCGGGTGGCGGGCGCGCCCGAGGCGGCCAGCCAGCGCTACCCCGTCGTGGTCGAGCTGCCGAATCCCGACGGCCGCTATCTGCCCGGCATGCTCGCCCACGTCTCGCTCGGCGTGGGCAACGAGCCGAGCATCCGCATCCCCGCGCGCGCGGTGATCCGCGAGTTCGAGCTCGACTACGTCTTCGTGGTCGAGGCTCCCGACGTGGCGCGGCGGGTTCGCGTCGCCACGCGGCCCGTGCCCTTCCGGCCCGACCAGGTGGAGGTGCGCGACGGCCTGCCCGACGAGGCGAAGGTGATCGTCTCGGCCGTGTCGCAGCTCCGCGACGGCATGCGGGTGCAGGTGCCGTGACCCTCCCCGAGTTCAGTGTTCGCCAGACGGTCCTGGTGAACGTCCTCTTCGTCGTGTGCATGGTGGGCGGCTACAACGCGCTCCAGCTCACCGAGGTCGAGTACTTCCACGACGTCACGCTCAACGAGGCCGTGATCATCACGCGCTGGAACGGCGCCTCCGCCGACGAGGTGGAACGCCTGCTCACGGCGAAGCTCGAGGACGAGCTGCTCACCGTCGGCAACGTGAAGGAGATGCGCTCCGCGTCGCAGTCGAACTCCTCGTCGATCAGCATGGACTTCGACGAGACCCTGAACCAGCTCGACTACGAGAGCGCCATCAACGACGTGCGCAGCGCCCTCGAGCAGGCGGAGGACCTCCCACCAGACGCCGAGGAGCCGCTGCTGCGCGAGATCATCACCGCCGAGATCGCGCCGGTGATCTTCGTGGTGATCACCGACGAGACCGGCGTGGGCGAGCTCGCCATGCGCGACGTGGCCCGCGAGGTGCTCACCCGCGTGCGCGAGATCCCCGGCGTCTCCCAGGCCGACCTGCGCGGGCAGCAGGATCGCGAGGTGCGCGTGCTCGTCGACCGCGCCCGGGCCGCTCTCTACGGCCTCACCGTGGCCGACATCGCCGAGCGCGTCCGGCGCCAGAACCAGAACCTCCCCGCCGGCACCTTCCAGGACGAGTCCGGAGAGGCGACGCTGCGCGCCACCGGCGACTACACCTCGACGGACCAGATCCTCGACACGATCGTCCGGGAAGACGGCGCCGGAACGCGCGTGCGCGTGCGCGACGTGGCGCGCGTGGAGGTGGGGCTCGAGAAGGCCATCTTCCTCACCCGCTACAACGGCAAGCCCGCGCAGATCATCTCCGTCGGGAAGAAGGACGAGATGGACGTGCGCAAGCTCACCGGGCGGGTGCACGACTTCGTGGATGACTTCCGCCCGCTGGTGCCGGAAGGCATCGCGATCGGCACCACGCTCGACAGCGCCGAGTTCGTCACGCCGCGCATCCAGGTGCTGCTCGACAACCTGGCCACCGGCATGCTGCTGGTGCTGGCGCTGCTGTGGTTCACGATCGGCTTCCGCAACTCGCTGCTGACGGTGATCGCCATCCCCTTCAGCTTCCTCACCGCGATCATCTTCTTCCCGCTGCTCGACATCTCGATCAACTCGAGCACGCTGATCGGCATGCTGCTCGTCTCGGGCATGCTGGTCGACGACGCGATCATCGTGCTCGAGAACATCTACCGGCGCATCGAGCTCGGCGAGCCGCTGCGCGAGGCGGTGCTGAACGGCGCGAACGAGGTGCTCTGGCCGGTGGTCGCGGCGGTCACCACCACCGCGGCGGCCTTCGCGCCGCTGCTGCTCGTCGAGGGCACCGCGGGCAAGTTCATCGAGGTGCTGCCGAAGTGCGTAGTGGTCTGCCTGATCGCCTCGCTCTTCGAGTGCTTGATCATCCTCCCCGCCCACTATCTCGACTTCGGCAGCCGCAACGCGGCGAAGGCGCCCTCCCGCAGCGGCCTGCGGGGGATCTTCGAGCGGCTGCGCTACGGCATGGATCGCGGCTTCGATCGCCTGCGCGCCCTCTATCTGCTGGCGCTGGCGCCGGTGGTCCGCCACCGCTTCGCATTCGGCGTGCTGCTGATCGCCTTCCTCGTCTGGTCCGCGGCCTCCGCCGTGCGGCTCCCGATCGAGCTCTTCCCGGGTGAGTACCTGAACTTCAACATCAGCCTCGAGTCGCCGCCGGACTACAGCCTCGAGCAGACCTCGGCGCTCGCCGAGCAGATCGAGGAGCGGCTGGCCCGCTTCCCGGATTCGGACATCGACGACTACAACACGATCGTCGGGCTCTCGGTCGACCTCAACTACGACCGCATCCTCGCGCCCAACCTCTCGCTCACCTCCGTGGCGATCACGCAGACCGAGGAGAACCAGCTGCGGCCGCAGGACGTGCTCGAGCGGGTCCGCAACGACATGGAGGAGCTCGCGGCCGAGAACCCGGAGGGCGTGGTCGCGCTCCGCGTCGAGCCCGAGCCCTACGGCCCGCCGGTGGGCCGGCCCGTCGAGGTGCGCATCCAGAGCACCGACTTCGCGGTGAACAAGCAGATCGCCGACGAGCTGAAGGCCTACCTCGCGACGATCCCCGGCGTGTCGGCCATCGACGACAACCTGAAGGAAGGGCCGCGGGAGATCCGGCTGCGCATCGACGAGGAGCGCGCCGGCCGCTTCGGCCTCACCTTCGAGGATCTCGCCCGCGCGCTGCGCGGCGCCAACGACGGCACCATCGCGTCGAGCTTCCGTGCGCCGGCGGCGGTCGAGGACGACGACATCCGCGTGCTGCTCGAGCCGGGGCAGCGCGATCGCATCCTCGACCTGCTCGAGGTGGAGGTGCGCGGCGCCAACGGCGAGCTGGTGCGCCTGGCCGACGTCGCGGACCTCGAGGTCACGCGAGGCTACCTGGCCTACCGCCGCATCGACGGCAAGCGCGCCGTCACCGTCTTCGCCGACGTCGACGACGATCTCGCCACCTCGGTCTCGGTCAACCGCGACCTCGAGGCGCAGTTCGCCGACATCCGCGCGCGCTTCCCGCAGGTGGAGCTGCTCTACGGCGGCGAGTACCAGGAGTCGAACGAGGCCATCGCCAACACCCTGGCCGCCTTCCCCGTCGCGCTGCTCATGATCTACATGATCCTGGCCGCGCTCTTCCGCAGCTACGCCCAGCCCTTCATCGTGCTCACCTCGGTGCCCCTCGGCTTCGCGGGCATCGTCTTCGGCGTGGGCGTGATGGGCTACTCGGTGAGCTTCAACCTGCTCTACGCGTCGGTCGGGCTCGCCGGCGTGGTCGTGAACGATGCGCTCGTGCTGGTCGACTTCATCAACCGCGCGCGCCGCGAGGGCATGCCGCTCGTCGACGCCGTGCTGCAGGCCGGGTCCCAGCGCCTGCGGCCGGTGGTGCTCACCACGCTCACCACCGTGGTGGCGCTCATGCCGATGGCGCTCGGCATCCAGGGCTCGTCCAAGAGCTACGGCCCCTTCGCCGCGTCGATCGCCTTCGGCCTGCTCTTCGCGATGTTCGGCACGCTCTTCGTGATCCCGCTCAGCTACACGATCGTCGCGAAGCTGGGGGAGCGATCGAAGCGCGCGACGGCCTGGGTGGTGGAGCGCCGCCCCACCGCCACGCAGACCGGCGCCTAGCGCGGCGCCCCGAAGCGCTCGCGGAAGTCCGGCAGCGGCAGCACGAACTCGTCGGCGGCGTGGAACTCCGCGTCGCTCATCTTCGGCTGCTCGTGCTCGCGGTACCACTCGGCGTAGGTGTCCAGGTCGCTCGAGCGCGTCTCGTAGTGGCTCGAGTAGGTCGTCACCGCGATGCGCGGCTCGTCGCCGCCCAGCTCGAAGCGCATCAGCCGGTACCAGCCGTCGCCGACGCCGGGGCTCCCGCCGAAGGCGTCGGACTCCTGGCCGGCCACGATCGCGGTCTGGCCGCGGTCCTGGTAGTCGGCGAGCACCTGGTGCACCTCGTGGCCGGCGTCGTTCGCGTCGACGCGCCGGCCCTGGCCGTGCTGGTGGCCGCAGAGCACCAGGAAGATCTGGTCGTGCTTGCGGATCAGCTTCTGCCAGAGCTCCTCGGCGCTGTTGTGGTGATCGGGGTCGAGGCGCTCCAGGTCGACGATCGGGTTCGGGTGCCGCTCGCCCTGCGTGCTCAGGTAGTCGTGGGTGCTGACGATCGTGGGCTTGCCCGGGTGATCCGCCATCACGCCGCGCATCCACTCGAGCACGTCGTCGGGCGCCTGCATCTCGATGGCCAGGTGCAGGAACTCGTAGCCGCCGGCGCCGAACACCTGGGCGCTGTTCGCGCCGCCCTTGTGGTGCGCGACGTACCAGGGCTTGCCGCGGAAGAAGTCGGTGTCGGCGCCGAAGGCGGAGCGGAAGTTGTCGAGGCCGCCGATGTGGAACATGCCCAGGTCCTCGGGGACCATGCGGATCTGGCTGCGATCGCCGTTGCGCAGCTTCGCCATGTCCGGCGGGAACTCGGCCGCGCTCCACATCGCGTCGTAGTCGTGGTTGCCTGGCGCCACGCCGAAGGGCACGCCGGTGGCCGCCACGATCCGGTAGCCCTCGATCGCCTTGGGGATCTCGATGGTGCGCGCCTCCTCGCCCACCTTGAGCGCCGCCGCGAAGACCGGGTTGTGGATCGCCTCGAAGCCGCGCGCCCGGTGGTCGGCATCGATCTGCTCGGTCTGGTGCTGCCAGACGTCGCCCACCGAGACCACGAAGGCGACGTCGCCGCCCTTCGCCCGGGTGCGACCGGCGACGTCGCGCATCTGCGCGATGAAGAGCTCGGACGAGTCGATCGCGAAGCCCGCGTTCTTCTGCTTGGTGTAGTCGACGTAGTTCTGGGTGTCGGGGATGACGGCGATGCTGAAGGGCTCGCTGGGCGCGGGGCCGACGTGGGCGCAGGCCAGCAGGCCCACCAGGCTGAAGGCGGCGGCGAAGAGACGGAGCATGGCGACCTCCCGGGGCGTGGGGCGCGGACTCTACCACGGGCCGGAGGCGGGGTGACGTGGCTCCCCGGGGGGTCAAGGCCCGTGGCTCGCGTCACGAGGTAGTAGTATACTGACCACTATGGCGTACCTGTATCAGCGAAAGGATGGCCGCGTCGAGGTGCGCGAGGCCCGCGCCACCGAGCGCGGCCCGCGCTCCTACACCCTGGCGAGCTTTCGCGGCCCGCTCACCGAGCCGCTGCTCGACCGCGCCGCGAGCGCGGCCCGGCGGCCCTTCGACCGCGAGCGGCTGCGGCGCGCGGCCGCCGAGAAGGGCATCCCGGTCGCGCGCGCCGATGCCGGCGCCCAGGCCCGCGCGCTGATCGCGGCGCTGCGCGACGGCGCCGGGCTCGACCCGGTGCTGGTGGGCGTGCTGCGCGAGCAGCTCGCCGCCCACGCTGCCGCGACGGTGCCGGAGGAGCTGGCGGACGCGGTGGAGTGGATCGGCGCGGACCCCCGCAGCCGGGGCCGCACGCTGCGGGATCTGCTCCGGCTCTACGGACGCATCGGCGCATCGCCCGACGCAGCGACGCCGGTCGCGCGCGCGCCGCGGCCGCGCATCGTGCTGCGCTCCCAGGAGCGCGACAGCGCGTGATCCCCCTGGACGAGAAGGTCGTCCGGCTGGCGAGTGCGCTCGCGCGCGCCGACGTGCCCTTCGCCTTCGGGGGCGCGATCGCGCTGGCCTACTACGCCACGCCGCGCGGCACCCACGACGTCGACATCAACGTGTTCCTGCCCGCCGAGGCCTTCGACCGCGTGCTCGCCATCCTCGAGGGGCTCGGCGTGTCGCCGCCGAGCACGAGCGAGCGCGCGGGCTTCGCGCGCGACGAGCAGATCCGCCTCTACTGGGACCGCACGCCGCTCGACCTCTTCTTCTCCTACAACGCCCTTCACGACGCCTGCCTGCAGCGCCTGCGCCACGTCGCCTTCGGCGAGGTGCGCATCCCGATCCTGAGCGCCGAGGACCTGGCGATCTTCAAGGTGCTCTTCGCGCGCGAGAAGGACTGGCGCGATCTCGACGAGATGCTGCTCACGAAGACCGGCGCGTTCGAGACGCGCTACGCGCTCGACTGGCTGGAGCGGATCGTCACCCCCGACGACGAGCGCTCCATCCGCTTCCGCGCACTGCTCGAGGAGCGCAGGGCGCTGTGAGGGGTGAGCCCGCCGGCGCGCGGCTTCGCGTGCTCAGCTGGAACCTGTATGGGGCGCCGCTCGCGCCCGACCCGGAGGCGCGCATGCGCCGGGTGGGCGAGCTCGTCGCGCGAGGCGGCTACGACCTCGCGCTGCTCCAGGAGGTGTGGACCCGGTCGCAGTCGGAGGCGCTGCTCGGGCCGACGCGCGCGACCCACGACGCGTGGACGAGCGGTCCGCACCGCGCGCTCGTCGGCCGGCAGGGCGGCCTGACCGCGCTGCTGCGCAGGGACTCGGACTGGCAGCTCTCGCGCCACGCCTTCGTGGCCTTCGAGAACGAGGCCAGCGACGCGCTCTTCTGGCAGGGCGACGGCATCGCCGACAAGGGCATCCAGCATCTGCAGCTGCGAAGCCGCAAGGCGCGACGGGCGGTCGACGTCTTCCACACGCACCTGCAGGCGGCCTACGCGCCGAGCGCGCTCTTCGACGGCGCCGCGGTGCGGCGCGGCCAGCTCGGCGAGCTGGAGCGGCTCGCGCGCGGCGTGCCCCGCCCGAGCCTCGCCTTCGGAGACTTCAACCTCGTGCCGGGCTCCGCGAACTACGCGCGCCTGACCCGCGGCTGGGTCGACCTCACGCGCGACGCGCGGGCGGGCTGCGGGTGCGGGACCAGCACCGACGACGGCGTCGATAGCGGCCGCTGGATCGACTACGCGCTGGCGCGCCGTGACGCCCACGCACCGGTGGAGGCGATGGTCCGACGGCTCGCGCCGCGGGACGAGCTCGGCGCGCTCAGCGACCACGCCGGGCTCGACGTGCTGCTGGAGTGGAGCGACGCACCCGCATCCGGGGCGCTGCTCGACGGGGCCGCGCTCGGCACGCTGGCGGCATCCAGCAGCCGGCGGGAGCTGCTCGGTGCGGGCGTGTACGCGCTGTGCCGGCTCGCGGGGCTGGCCCCGGGCCGGGCGCGCTAGGCCTTCTGCGCCACCGCCAGGCGGTTCTCGGCGCGGGCCAGCGCCGCCGCGAAGTTGGCGTGCGCCTCGGGGTCGAGGTCCGGGTTGCTGTCGTCGAGCCCCTTCTGCGCGGCGTCGCGCGCCGCCTCGGCGCGGGCGACGTCGATGTCGCCGGCCAGCTCGCAGGACTCGACCAGCACCGCGGCCTCGCGGCCGTTCACGTCGGCGAAGCCGCCGCCCACGGCCGCATAACGACTGCCGCCGTCGGCCTTGATCTCGACCTCGCCGGCGCGCAGCGGGCAGAGGAAGCGCTCGTGGTCGGCGAGCACGCCGAAGTCGCCTTCGCTGCCCGGCAGCACGACGCTCTCCACGTCGCCGTGGAAGGCCTGCCCTTCCGGAGTGACGATGGTCAGCTCAATCATCAGACCAGCTTCTTCGCCTTGTCCGTCGCCTCTTCGATGGTGCTCACCATGTAGAAGGCCTGCTCGGGCAGCTCGTCGTGCTTGCCCTCGAGGATCTCCTTGAAGCCGCGCACCGTGTCCTCGAGGCGCACGTAGACGCCCGGGGTACCGGTGAACTGCTCGGCCACGTGGAAGGGCTGCGAGAGGAAGCGCTCGAGCTTGCGCGCGCGCGCCACCGTGAGCTTGTCCTCTTCCGAGAGCTCGTCCATGCCGAGGATGGCGATGATGTCCTGCAGGTCCTTGTACTTCTGGAGCTGCTGCTGCACGCCGCGGGCGACGTCGTAGTGCTCCTGGCCCAGCACCTGCGGATCGAGGATGCGGCTGGTGGAGTCGAGCGGGTCGACGGCCGGGTAGATGCCGCGCGCCGCGATGTCGCGGTTCAGCACCGTGGTCGCGTCCAGGTGGGTGAAGGCCGTGGCCGGCGCCGGGTCGGTGAGGTCGTCCGCGGGGACGTAGATGGCCTGCACCGAGGTGATCGAGCCCTTCTTGGTCGAGGTGATGCGCTCCTGCAGCTCACCCATGTCCGTCGACAGCGTCGGCTGGTAGCCCACCGCCGAGGGAATGCGGCCCAGCAGTGCCGACACCTCGGAGCCCGCCTGCGTGAAGCGGAAGATGTTGTCGATGAAGAGCAGCACGTCCTTGCCCTCTTCGTCGCGGAAGTACTCGGCCGCCGTCAGCGCCGAGAGGCCGACGCGGGCGCGCGCTCCGGGCGGCTCGTTCATCTGGCCGTACACCAGCGCCGCCTTGTCGAGCACCGTCGTGCCGTCGGAGAGCTTGGCCTCCATCATCTCGTTCCAGAGGTCGTTGCCCTCGCGCGTGCGCTCGCCCACGCCGCCGAACACCGAGTAGCCCGAGTGCTGCTTGGCGATGTTGTTGATGAGCTCGAGGATGACGACGGTCTTGCCCACGCCGGCGCCGCCGAAGAGGCCGATCTTGCCGCCCTTCGGATAGGGCGCGATCAGGTCGACGACCTTGATGCCCGTCTCCAGCGCCTCGACCGAGGTCGCCTGGTCGACGAACTCGGGCGGCTCGCGGTGGATGGGGAAGCTGGTCTCGGTCTCGATCGGGCCGCGCTCGTCCACCGGCTCGCCGATCACGTTCATGATGCGGCCCAGCGTCTTGGGGCCCACCGGGATGCGGATGCCGTCGCCGGTGTTCTTCGCGTCCATGCCGCGGACCAGGCCGTCCGTGGTGTCCATGGCGACGCAGCGCACGGTGTTCTCGCCGAGGTGCTGGGCCACCTCGAGCACCAGGTTGTCCGCGCGGTCGTCGATGCCCGGGTTGGTCGACACGAGCGCCGTGTAGATCTCGGGCAGCGCGCCGGGCTCGAACTCGACGTCGACGACGGGTCCGAGGACCTGGGTGATCTTGCCTGTGCCATTCGCCATGTGTGCGTTCCTCGTGCTTCGCTCGCCGCGGTCGCCTAGCCGTGAAGGGCTTCGGCGCCGCTGACGATCTCGACCAGTTCCTTGGTGATCGCGGCCTGACGGGCGCGGTTGTACTTGAGCGTGAGCGAGTCGATCAGCTCTTCGGTGTTGCGCGTCGCGGCCTCCATCGCCGCCATGCGCGCCGCGTGCTCGCCCGACTGGTTCTCGAGCAGTGCGCGGTAGATCTCGACCTCGAGCGCCCGGGGCACCAGCACCTTGAGCAGCGCCTCGGCGTCGGGCTCGATCTCGTAGGGCAGCGCGTCTTCCTCGTCGCCCTCGCCCTGCTCGCCGGAGGCCGCGAAGGGCAGCAGCCGCACGTCGCGCGGGGTCTGCGTCAGCGCCGAGACGAACTCGCTGTAGATGAGGATCACCTCGTCGACTTCCTCTTCCTCGTAGCGAGCCGACACGCCGCGGGCGATGTCCGCGGCCTGCGAGTAGTCCACCCAGCCGTCCTGCGGGTAGTCGCCGCCGAGCTGCTTGGCGTGGTCGCGCTTCAGCACGTCGAGCGCCTTCTTGCCGGCGGTGGTGATGGTGATCTCGGCGCCCGCCGCCTTCTTCTCGGCGATCAGGGCGCGCGCGTGCTTCACCACGTTGGCGTTGAAGCCGCCGCACAGCCCGCGGTCGGAGCTCACGATGATGAACTCGACCTTCCGGACCTGCTCGTGCTCGGCCAGCAGCGGGTGCGCCGAATCCTTCTGCGCCTTCGCCACCTCGGAGAGCGTCGCGCGCATGCGCTCCGCGTAGGGGCGCGCCGACTCGATCGCCTCCTGGGCGCGGCGCAGCTTCGCGCCGGCCACCATGCGCATCGCGCGGGTGATCTGCTGCGTCTTCTGGACGCTGTCGATCCGCCGCCGGATGTCCTGGAGAGTGGCCACTACTCCTCCGCGTCGGCCGTGCGGCTCGGCTGGAAGATCCCAGCGAAGGCGTCGAGGGCGGCGACGAGCTTCTGCTCGACGTCCTCCTCGAGCTTCCCGCTGTCGCGCATCGACTTGAGGATGTCGCCGTGGTTCGCGCGCACGTACTCGAGCAGCTCGGCCTCGTAGCGGCCGATGTCCTCGAGCTCGAGCTCGCGCACCCACGACGCGCGATCTTCCTGCGGCGTGCAGGCGTAGATGGCGACGACCTGCTCCTCCATGGGCAGCGGCGTGTACTGCGGCTGCTTGAGCATCTCGGTCTGGCGCTCGCCGTTGGCGAGCTGCTCCTGCGTCGCCTTGTCGAGGTCGCTGCCGAACTGCGCGAAGGCCGCCATCTCGCGGTACTGCGCGAGGTTGAGCTTCAGCGTACCGGCGACGGCCTTGGTGGCCTTCGTCTGTGCGGCACCACCCACGCGCGACACCGACACGCCGACGTTCACCGCCGGGCGGATGCCCGAGTTGAACAGGTCCGTCTCGAGGAAGATCTGTCCGTCGGTGATCGAGATGACGTTGGTCGGGATGTACGCGGAGACGTCGCCGGCCTGGGTCTCGATGATGGGCAGCGCCGTGAGGCTGCCGCCGCCCTCTTCGTCGCTCATCTTCGCGGCGCGCTCGAGCAGGCGCGAGTGCACGTAGAACACGTCGCCCGGGTAGGCCTCACGTCCCGGCGGGCGGCGCAGCAGCAGCGAGAGCTGGCGGTACGCGACGGCCTGCTTCGAGAGGTCATCGTAGATGATGAGCGCGTGCTTCCCGTTGTCGCGGAACCACTCGCCCATCGAGCAGCCGGAGTAGGGCGAGAGG
>JAAUYD010228501.1_pt1 | contig 15984 bp, 12 predicted proteins | sample 7278101 | NCBI WGS metagenome assembly JAAUYD01 (sample SAMN14350128, study PRJNA611818) | marine sediment metagenome | isolation source: surface marine sediment (0.6m) | place: French Polynesia: Moorea | collected 2018-08 | reverse complement strand
GAAACTTTTGTCTCATTAAAGTGCCTTTTTTTCCGGCCTTAGCTTTCCATCCTGCTAAGTTTTCAATAACGATTACTTTAACATTATTAAGTAAAGCAAACTCAATAATTTCTCTAGAAACTTGACGGGAAATTTCTAAGTTAATATTACTTGACTTCCGATAAAGCCCTCGACAAAAGCCCTTAACAAACTTTTTTCCTGTCTTTCGATGAGTCTGTTTTGACTTTTTAGTAATCATCATTTTCCGTTCAATTGGGACACAACGTCCGAGCTTAAGATGACACAAAAAAATTATTTTTGCAAGGAAAGGTTAAAAAAACTTAATTACTTACAAAGCTTGCGATCGCTTTCGGAAAATTGAGGATTATTTTGAAGATAGTCACGAAGATGGTCACAACCAGTGGTTAGGAGACGATCTAAATTCACATCCCACTGAATCACAATGTTATCTTTACTTGCACTCAAGAGAATTTGACCATCTTGGCTAAATTCAAGGGTCTTGATGGGTTGTGGGTATTGTTTGAGACTATCTATTTCTCTCAAACCATTATTTTTGACACGCCACAATTTAATGCTATTGTCTTTAGTTCCTGAAGCTAAAATCTGACCTTCAGAATACCCTTCTAAGCTGGTGATACCTGCTTTACGGTCTGCGCGTTTCGTCTCTACTTCGCTGATTGTTCTCCCATCAATGTGCCACAATTTAATGGTGCTATCGCTGGAACCAGAAGCCAATAATTTACCGTTAGGACTGGCCCAGAAGCTAGAAACCTCGCCTTTATGAGCTTCAATGGTGTTCTTTAATTCTACACTGTCAGACTCAATGTGCCATACTTTAATGGTTCCTTGGAAATCACCAGAGATTAACATTTGATTATTATTGTCAAAATGAAGGGTCGTGATCTTTGTTTTTTTGTTACTTTCTTGTAGTAATTCTCCTGTTGTCACTCCCCAGACTTTTATAGTGCGGTTTTTTAAAGCAGCAGCTAATTTTTGGCCATCCTGACTAAAGGTAATGGTATTAATGGATATCGTATTATTAATCGTTGCATTTTTTAAAGGAATGCCTTTTTGTTGTGTGAGACTTTCTGCAACATCCCACAGGGTGATGGTTCCATTGGATTTGACCGAAGCTAATATCTCTCCATTAGGACTAAAGGCCACCTTTTCAATATCACGGAAGGATGAGAGGGTTTCCAGGATAACAGAATCATTTTGGTCTAAGGTGGATAGGGTTAAATGTGAGCCAACTTTAACCACCTTAACCACCCTTTGACCGTCAGGGGACAATGCTTTGACAACGTCTTCTCCTTGTTGATATAGATAGTGAGGTAAACGCCAGAGTTTAATCGTGCGATCATCAGTTCCTGCAGAAGCAATCAGATTATCCTTTGGGCTAAAAGTAACAGTGGCTGCTCCGTTTCTATGTTTTCCTAAAATAACAAAAGCAAGTTTATTCTCCGATATAAACCACCCTAATTTAACTGTTCCATTGTCTACTGTAGAAACCAACATTTGTCCATCGGGGTGAAAATTAAGCCCTATGACACTACCTCCGTGTTGATAGTATTGGTTTAATTCCTTTCCTTGAAAATTCCAGAGTTTGATTGTTCCATTGTCGTTACCGGATACTAAGAGTTTCCTAGTAGGATGAAAGCTCAGTGTCCAAACTTCCCCCTCGGAATCACGCCAAGGTTTACCGAAAGGAATTAATCGATCAGAATTGACTTGCCAAAGGCGAATGGTGCCGTATTCGTCCGCAGAAGCCACATAGTTACCATCTTGACTAAAATTAAGACTATTGACAAATCCTTCGTGTTGCTGAACCGTATAGATGGGTTCGTCATGATTAACATCCCACAGCTTAATTCCTCCATTCATATCACCAGATACCACCTTTTGACCGTCGGGACTGATACCAAGACTAAATATCATACTTTTAGAATGCCATGATTTAATTAATTGATTCGTATCTAAGTCCCATATCTCAATGTTCCAGATGTTAATATTGTCTTGTTGCGTCTCCTTTGCCATAGAAACCATTCTTTGAGCTTGACTCGCACACCTAACAGTCACATCTTGGGAATAGCTTCCTAGGGTTTTTTTTAACAATTTCCCTTCCTTACTCCAGAGTTTGATGGTTTTATCCCAACTTCCAGAAGCTATTTTTTCTCCATTAGCACTAAAACAGACACTGGTAAGTTGTTGAGCATGGCCTTTTAAACGGTTTTGTTCTTGGACATTGTGAATGGTGTTAGTTAGGTTAGCTATGGTCTTCAATTTCAGCATTTTAGGAAGCAAAAACTGATTAATGAGATTATTTTTTAAAGTTTTACCAGCTTTAACGCTATCCATCAAGGCTTCCAGTTGTTCATTGTCTAGTAGATGATTTTTTGAAGATTCAATTGAAGATTCAATTGTTGTTTTAGGAGTATAATAACCTCTATAAAAGACAAATAAAACCAGAGCCAAAGCAAACAAAAATACTGAACCAATGCGTATTCCTTGATTGATCCTTTTACCAAAAATTTGCGATTTCCGATATTCAATACTACTTTCAATAAAATCGATTACCAATGGATTAAGTTCGGCTTTTTGTTCCTGATAGTATTTTTCTGCTTCTAAAAGGTCTTCCCCTCGCCATAATTTTCCTGTATCTCTATTTTTTTGCCAACGCTTGGCTTGAGTTTCTACCCTCTGCAACCATTCTAGAAAGTTACGACTATCCTTAAGCCATTGTCTAAATCTTTCCCAATCTCGCAACAAAGCTTCATGAATGAGTTCAACTTTGGCTGAGTCATTTTCTATCTTATCTTCGTTTAGATGAGCTTCAGTGATAATTAATCGTTTATCCGCTAGGGTTTTAATAACTTTTAAAACTTGTTTTTGTTGAGTTTCATCTCTGCTATACAATTTTAATAATTCTTTCAATTCTCTACTTCTTCTCGTATCAGGGATGTTTTCTTGACGATTACCCAAATGAACTAATTCCAGAAAAATTCGACGCACTAAATCCTTTAATTCAGGTTGTTTAAACTCTCTAAATGTTTTTTCAGCCCATCTCGATAAACTACCTGTAACGCCTTTCATTTCTTGATAGGTTTTATGGGTCATCACTCCATCTTCATGATCTTTCCAAAGTTGCGATAAAGCAAATTCTAATAAGGGTAAAATAGTAATAGGTGCATAGGATGTCTGGGTTTCTGTTGCAGAATTTTCTTTAATAATATCTCGAATAATCGTCTCAATTAACCCTTGTTCAAAGCTGAGTCCTAATTGTTTGGCTGGTTGTTTAATAATGTCTTTTAGGTTATTTTCATAAATGATCGGAGAAATATTAATTACCAGTCCTGCTCCTAATTGTTCCATTAATTGTGGAGCTTGTTGAGCAAGAATAGCATAAAAATCATTTCGCATCACGATAATAACTGTCACAGGAAGCTCGGAAGCAGATAATTTTAGTAAGTCTGCAAAAAATGGCTGGCGTAATTCTTCGGGACAACTGACTAAAATTTCCTCGAATTGATCGAGAATTAACACTAATCTTGAAGGTTCTTCATTCTCTGATAACCAAGTTTCTATCGCTTTGCTTAAGTCTTTTTGCGGATCTTTTAATCCTTTAGCGGTTAATCCTTGAAAGGGATTTTCTTTAGGACGAACTTGAATAAATTTCCAGCGATCGCTATCTGTGTAGACAAGCTTTTTTTCTTTGAGTTGAGGTACAACCCCAGCTTGAATAAGAGATGATTTCCCACTACCAGAAGGTCCGAAGATCGCTAACAAGGTGGGTTCGCGCTTCAATTGGTCTAACACTCGCTCTATTTCTTGCTTACGCCCATAGAAGTAGACTGCATCCTCTTCCCCAAAGGATTCTAACCCCTGATAAGGACAAATATCGGATACCTTCAAATGGGGACAAATTTTCCGAAGGATACTGGTTGGGGTGAGAAAAAAGGTTTCTCCTCCTTTACTTAAATGCTGATCAGGGTAGATAACAGAGTAGAGAACAGATGTGACGATACCAATCACCCGTTGTCGTTTACTATCAAATACAGGCCCCCCACTAAAACCTTGCGTAATTTGGTTGCTTTGGCCTTGCACCACATCATAACCATTTTCATCCCTAGTTAACCCGACAATTGTTCCTTTACCCCATAGTCCTTGTGTGGGGTTGCTCTCAGGGAAACCAAAGGCTCTGCATTGATGATCTTCTGTTCCTTTTTCTTCTCCTAATCTTAAGGGTTCTACTTCTGAGGGAAGTTCATGAGCTAGTTGTAAAATGGCTACGTCTTCAGTATCGCTAGACCTGAAAAATTCCCTGAGAATGTTAGCTTGGCCTGGTGTCTGTGTTTGATGGAAAATAAGCTCGACTGTTTCCCCTGAAAAATAGTAGTCTTCGACCACATGGGCGCAGGTAACAATCCATCCTTTCTCTTGGACGACTTCAACCACAAAGCCAGTTCCGGCAGTTTCTCCCTCTGGGGTTAAAATACGGACAATACCGGCTTGAAAATTGGAAGCCATCTATCCTTCTCCTTTGGCTTTCCAAACCAGTTTGATGCAGAAAGTTGCTCCTGCTTCAGATTTGGCGATCGCTATATTCCCCACTGCTCCACAGGCTTTTAACCCAAAGGTAAATTCCACTTCAGAGGGTTTTTCAGGAAGATGGGCGATCGCATTCATCAATGCTTTAGCGTTTTTCTTGACCACACTCTCCATGGCCTGTTCAAAGGTTGTTTTAGCGTTGGTTAATCCCTTTTCTACTCTATTTCCTAATCCTGCTTTAACAGCCCCAGGAGAGGGCTTAATTTCCTCGGCTTCAACTTCAATTAATATAGTGGTTCCGTCTTCATCGAGAAATTGTATATATGACATAATTAGTGGTTCAAGCAGTCACAAATATTATTTTCAATCCTAGCTAATACCTCAACAATCAGCTTGAATACCGTAACATTTTGTTAGGGTTTGACTAAGCAGGTGGTATTGAATAAAGGTAAGCTGGGCAATGTTAATAAAAAGTCTACAAACCTTATGCAGAGACTATTTTAGACATTGCCCACCCGACAACTTTGATCTTAATAACAACAGTTGAAAAAACTTAAATTTTTATTAATTTAGCACTGTAATTTTAACAGGAATTCTGCCTGATTTTAGGGAACCAATGACTCTAAAAGCACTTTGAGATAAATCTAGACTACAACGACACCGATCTACAATGCGGACAACAACGCTTTTTCCTGTTTTGCGATTGGTCACTTTAACTTGTGTCCCAAAGGGTAGACTAGGATGGGCAGCCATCATGGCATTATTATTAAAGCGTACCCCTGATGCTGTTTTTTGTCCTTGATAATGAGAAGCATAATAAGTCGCTGTTTGTGCCTGTGCAGGCATGGCAGCTAACGCTATCATCAAGATAGATAATGATACTTTCTTCACGGTGTACTATTCCTCACCCTACGATGTACGTTTAAGCTAATATACCTAGTTATTTTTCGTTTGTCTACTTGACAAATAGTAGGTTCTATGAGTAGAGACCAATAAAGTCAGGATAGAGTTCCCTTTAAACCCTTAGAGATGGCCAGTTAAAACCCTTTTAATAACCATAATTTAATTCAATGTTTAATTATTTGCATCAAGTCGTCAGATTTCCAATATTTTCTATCCAAGACACTGTGAAAAAAAAGAAGACTTTTTTTTACTTATCTTCATTATTAGTGATCGGTTTAATGATAGGTTGTCATCATCAATCCTCTTCGGTTCCCATTAAATCCTCCGTATTGACAGTGGATACGGTGGAAATGGTGCAGCAAGGCATTGAAAAAAGCCGTAAGGGGAATTATGAAGCAGCATTAGAGGATTTTAATCAAGTTATTGCCCAAAATCCTCAAGATATTAATGCTTATTTTAATCGGGGTTTTGCTTACAGTAGTTTAGGCCAGTTTGAGCAAGCGTTGGCTGATTTTACTCAAGCGTTGAAATTAGACCCGCAAATGGTTCAAGCTTATGTTAACCGAGGCAATGTTTATCTACAATTGGGAGAAGATGAAAAAGCGATCGCTGATTATGAAAAGGCGTTAAAAATTAATCCTAACGATGCCTTTGCTCAAAATAACCTAGGATTGGCTCATCTTAACTCAGGAAGCCCAGAATTGGCAAAAATTGACTTTACTCAAGCGGTGACCATTGATCCCTTGTATGGAGAAGCCTATTATAACCGAGGATTAGCCTTTATTGATCTCGGGGAAGACGAAAAAGCGATCGCTGATTTGCAAAAAGCAGCAGAAATTTGGGAAGAAATGGGAGAAAAAACCGCATCTGAGGCTGATTTAGCATAAATTAAAGATTTAAAAAAGGCCAGTAAATAAGGGAAACTCAAAACAAACTTTTTGTTAAAATATGCCAACTTGAATCCTGATAAAATTATGATCGAAGAGTAAAATGAGTCTCAATTAATTTATTTGTTATGACCATCACTTTAAAAGTTCCCAGTATTGCTTGCGGTGGTTGCGCTGATACCATTACTAAAGCTATTGAAGGACAAAAACCAGAAGCTAAAGTTTCCGTTGATGTTGAGTCAAAAATGGTAACGGTGGATACCGATGCTTCGACAGCAACCATTAAAGAAATTATTACCGAAGCCGGTCATACGGTTGAAGATTAATCTTGGCTAGATCACGATATAGAGTTTTGTAGGGTGGGCAAAGTTTCCTAAATGGTAAGTCGCTGATGTTAAGGTTATCATTTGCCCACCTTATAATTTTCAAGAGGAATATCTAGGACTCGCTGAAGAACTTGTCCCTAATTTTATTCAGAAATAATGATGGCAACTAACGCTTTTATTTGGCTACAAAATTGGTACACATCTCAATGTAATGGGGATTGGGAGCATACTTATGGGATTGATATTAAAACGTTAGATAATCCAGGTTGGCTAGTTGTCATTGATTTAGTAGAAACAGAATTTGAGAATTGTAAGTTTGATGAGGTATCAATTAAACGTTCTGATAATGATTGGATTGACTGTTTTGTAAACGATGGAAAGTTTCAGGGAGCGGGTGGTTCTTTTAATTTGTTAGAGATTTTGAATATATTTAAGGATTGGGTTGAAGCAAAAGATTACAAATAGGAAAAAATAAAGGATTATTTATTTTGTTAAATTTAAGGTATTCATAGCTTCTTTTATTATATCAAAATAGGGCTGTCTAGTTACATCAATTTCTTTGGCTTCTTGGCGGTTTATTCCTAATAATCCTTTCCGTTCTCCTTTACGAATGGCTAAAACTTTTCCTTGAGAATTTCTAATCCTTAATTCTTTTTCTTTTTCTGAATAATGACAAATATAATCCTTTCCTTGATAAGTAAAACTATTTTTAGGGTTTATTTTTGCCGAAGCAGGTAAACGAAGCCCCACTATTTCTAATTCTATATTAATGTTACCATTCCAATGATTCTCTGTCAATTTATAAGCAATATCTAAGCGTTTTGGTAAGGGAAAATAGGAACCAAACCGCCAAGCGATCGCTTTCATTTCTTGACCATCATCTTGACTTAATACTAATTTTAAATGATTTTTGCCGACGGTTCTTTGTTCTAAGATTTTCACATCAGGAGTCCAAAATACAGGAAAGGCATTTTCGATGCCCCAAGGTTGTAAACTATCAATATGTTGATATAACTGAGGGTTTAACTCTTTAAAATCCGCTTTTCCATCAATTTTTACTAAAGGTTTCAGATGATGAGGTTCTAGTAATTGATGAGCAAATTCACTCAATCTTTCCTGAAAAGCCATTAAATTTTGACTCGGTAAACCGAACCCACCGGCTGCTTTGTGTCCTCCATATTTTCCCAATAAATCATCACAATATACCAAAGATTCAAAGATATTAAATTCTTCAATTCCTCTCGCTGATCCCCTAATTTTATTGGGTTCATTTTCTTCATAAGTACCAATAAAAACAGGAACACCATAACGCTCAACCAAACGAGAAGCAACAATACCAATGACTCCATGATGCCATTGATGATTAATAACAACTAAGACTCTATTTTTTTTATAATCGATAGGGGTTGTTTTAATCAAATGAATCGCTTCTTTTTCAATTTCTTCACATAAATTTTTTCGTTTACCGTTAATTTGTTCGCATTGCATTGCCCTTTCTAAAGCGATTCCTGGATCATCTGTTGTTAATAGTTCAATGGCTGTTTGTGGCTCACCAATTCGTCCAACTGCATTAATTCTTGGTCCCAATTTAAAGCCAATATCATCGGGTTTTAATTGCTTTTGTTCTTCGCTCACTCCTGCCACTTGCATTAAAGCTTGAATACCTGCTAATTGGGAATTAGGTAACTGTTTTAATCCCTTTTTTAACCAACGACGATTAACCCCAACTAAAGGAGCTAAATCGGCAATAGTTCCTAATGTAAATAACTCTAGTAAAGAGTCAATAATCTCCTCAGTTTTATTAAATTGTCCAGCAAGGGTTACAGCTAAAATATAGGCAACTCCCACACCAGCTAACCCCCGATAAGGAGATTGAATCGGTAATAATTTGGGATTTAAAATTGCATCAGCAGGGGGTAACTTTTCAGGTAAATCATGATGATCGGTAATAATAACAGTTAACCCTAATTCGACAGCGAGTTTTATGGGATTATAGGCAGCAATGCCATTATCAACAGTTAAAATGACTCCTACACCTTCTTCAGCAAACTTTTCCACAATTCTTTCATTAATCCCATAACCATCTTTCATCCGACTGGGAATTTCATAATAAGCATCTCCTCCTAAATGATTAAAAGCTCTTAATAATAAAGAAGTGCTAGTCATTCCATCTGCATCATAGTCCCCACAAATGGCAATTTTTTCCCCTGTTTCAATAGCTTCTTTTAATAGCTCAATACTAGGGAATAAATCAGGAAATTCATCTAAAGGATCGGGTAAATTTTCCACATTCGGGTTAATATAAACTTGTGCTAACTTAGGACTATCAATCCCTCGATTTAAAATTACCTGAGCGAGTAAAGGAGACAGTCCAGTTTCTGCTACTAATGTTTTAACTTGATTCGGGTTAGGAGAGGCAATATACCACCGTTGATCTGGTAATTTCATGCAAACGTATTCTATAATTTAAGAAGACTATTGTAACAATTATCGAGATAATAGAGTCTAAAACCTGGCTTTTAAAAGAAGAATCTTGATCTGTAGTCTTACATTGCAGAATTGGTATAAATACTCTCCTGCTTTCAACAACTTCTGTGCGATAGCACCGGAACCTAGTGAAGAACTTCTGACTTCGTTAATCCTATGCCTTTGATTCAATGGTATCCTGGCCATATTGCCAAAGCAGAAAGACAACTCAAAGAACAACTCAACCGTGTCGATGTGGTCTTTGAAGTCTTAGATGCTCGTATTCCTTTAGCATCCCATCATCCAGACGTTGCTCAATGGATAGGGGACAAACCAAGACTTGTGGTCCTCAACCGTATGGATATGATACCAGAATCGGTTCGCCAAGGCTGGTTAACCTGGTTTACTGCTCAGGGAGAGACACTTTATTGTACCAATGCTAAACAAGGTAAAGGCATTAAATCCTTAAAAAAAGCAGCCCAAACAGCAGGGGTACAAATGAACCAAAGAAGACGCGATCGCGGAATGCGTCCCCGTGCGGTTCGAGCGGTGGTTATCGGGTTTCCTAATGTGGGAAAATCAGCCTTAATTAACCGTTTATTGGGTCGTAAGGTGGTAGCTAGTGCCAGACGCGCTGGAGTAACCCGTCAGTTGCAATGGATACGGATTTCTGATAGTTTGGAACTATTAGATGCACCTGGAATCATCCCAGCTAAGTTAGAGAATCAAAAGGATGCGGTAAAGTTAGCTATCTGTGAAGATATTGGGGAAGCAGCTTATGATAATCAACAAATTGGAGCAGCGTTAGTTGATTTATTAACTGAGTTGAACTTTGAGAAAATTTTGTCATCTCGCTATCAAGTTGATCCCCGAAACATAACAGGGGAAGAATATATCGAAAGCTTAGGAAATATCCGATATAAAGGGGATAAAGAACGAGCAACGATGCAGTTGTTAAACGATTTTAGAAAAGGAATTATGGGACAAATTCCCTTGGAATTACCCAGTTTTTCTGAGTTAAGTAATTAGTTTTTTTAGGCGTTAGTTATATGGAAGTATGACAGGAGAAAATATTGTGATCGATGGTAAATTTATGGTACAATAATTTTAAGATTAACTTATCATTAATTGCAGAAAAAGGAGAAAAAAAGACAATGAAAATTGTGTTAGGTTCTGATAGTTATGGATTTAATCTTAAACAAACCGTTAAAAGTCATCTCCTCAGTAAAGGATTAGAAATTGAAGACATAGGGGTTAAGGAGGCTAATGAAGAAACCCCTTATTATGAAATCGCTACTAGAGTAGCACAGACTGTAGCAACACAACAAGTTAATCGAGGAATTTTGGTGTGTGGTACTGGTATGGGAATGGCTATTATAGCTAATAAATATCCAGGAATTTATGCTGCCGTTTGCGAAACAATTGAAACTGCACAGATGTCCCGTTCTATCAATAACGCTAACATTTTAACCTTGGGTGAATTAATAACAACCCCTCACTTAGCTAAAAAAATTATTGATATTTGGCTAACGACTGAATTTACTGAAGGTTGGGAAACCCCAATTCAAGAATGGTTACATCAGTCTATGAAAGATATTGCACAAATAGAAAGCCAGAAATTTATTAACTATAAATAAATATTAATAATTAACAGTTATTAAACAAAACGGACTTCTTCTTCAATTTCCCTTAAATGAGCAGTATCTCCTCCTAATTCTATCTCCCATTTTTGCTTAGTTTTTACTAATTTTACCAAACAACATAAGGAAGCTTTAAAGGAAGGGGTTTCCTGGGTCAATCCTTGGGTTAATCCTATCACAGAAGCTCCATGGCCAACTAATAATATATCTCCAGAATAATCATTTACTAATTTCTCAACAACCTCTGCCATTCTTTTCATCATTGTAACTTCCATTTCTGGGTATTTAGGAACCAGATAAGAAGCATAATTCCAATCAATATGAGGATAGTCCTTTTCTAATAATTTTTTAGGGTGAGTTTCAGGATGTTCACTCATCCAATGGGGATTATGCCATTCTCCAATACCTGCTTCTAATTTTATCGGCAGATCAAGCATTTTTGCCACTTCAGAAGCGGTTTGAATGGTTCGTAAAAAAGGAGAAGCAAAAATATGACCAATATTTTCTTTTTCTAGGCGTTTTCCTAATTGTTTAGCCTGAATAAAACCATCTTCTGATAAGGGTGGATCATAGCGTCTTTTGGCAGTATTAAACCAGTTTGGGTTAACAAAATCAAGACGATTTCCATGACGTGCGATCCAAACAGTTTGAGGAGAGGACATAAAGAATCAAAGTTTAGGGTTTAGTATCTATCAATAAGAATCCCTACCCCTCTATACGGTAGGGTTGTTCAATCAAGAATAACATATTTAGCATTGGGAGGAAATTGTAAAGAAATTTGGGAGCGATTCCTATCTAGTTGAACCGTTTGTTTAGGTAATCCATTAGGATCTAATATGATAGCTTGGGTGAGTTTTGAATTATCAAGGGTTAAATGAATATCATTATTTTCTAGTCTCCAAGGGGCTTTTCCATAGTTAATAATTTCAAAACCTTTTTGTAAATTACCTTTCTTATCTTTCCAAGTGGTTGCTTGTTGTTTCCAGTCTGTTGGACGGGCAATTGTGCCTACTTGTAGCAATATTTTGTCTGATTGTTTGATCGGTTTATTATCCATAGATACAACGATAATGGTTGCATATTGATTATTAGATTTAATGATTGTATCTTTTAATTTAATCTCTCCAACTTCCCTTAAAAATCCTGTTACTCCTTGAGCTTTTGCTGTGTTTAAAAAACAGATACCTTTTTGATAGTTCCAGATTATTTCTCCAGTGGTAGAACGAATAATTTTGTCTTTTTCGTTAATATATTTTTTAAGTTCAACAATTTTATTGTCTTTATTACTTCCATAAGTTACTTCTACTGAACCTACTAAAAAAGCTAAAGGATGAATTTCGTTGCTGATTTGATTATTGTTATTTTGAGAATCTTGATCACGGTTGGGATCAAAACTTTTAGTTTCGGAAATAATTGGTATTTGACGATTCCATAAATCTGTTAATTTTCGATGTTCTTTGATTACTGTTTCTCCTTGTTTAATGTAACCTTGACGATACATCAAAGCAGCAGCGGGAAAATTCCCTAATAATTCTGGGGTATTAATCACCCATTTACCCAAAGAAGGACGATAACCATTAGCAGAAGAAGGTTGTCTCCATTGTGGTTCTCCCATAGCAAACCAATAGAACCCATCAATACCAGTTAATGATTGAAAAATACTCACTAAAAAAGGACTTTCTGATTGATAACCAAGAGGAGGAACCCAAGAACTTTCGGGAATAATAATAGGATGATTAGCAACTTGTTTGAGGTTTAATGGAAAAGAATAAGGGTCAAATAAAACGGAACGATTCGTAAATTTATCTCCATTAACAATTGCCCAACCTGAGTGTTTTCCTTGATGACTTCCACCATTATAATAACGGTTAACTCCTATCACTTCTGTTGTGGTATAAGAATAGCGTTCTGCATCGTTTAATTTAAGGGAATCTGCTGTTTTCCAATTTCCTGCATTAATTAATTGTTTGGCACCAATTTCTTCTCGTAAAAACCGTTTTATTTCTTGATTAAAATTGTACATGGTTTCGGTCAAGAATTGCGTTTGATCTGCTAATCTTTTTCCTTTGCCACTGTTAAGATTTTGTTTTTGGGTTAAATGCCATATATCATAAAATTTTATTTTACCTTCTTTGATATTTTCTCCTTTAATGGAAACACTTTTCCAAACCTTGATAACTTCTTCTAGGGAACCGTATTTCTTAATCAACCAATCATGGTATTGATTACTCAATATGTCCAAATCTCGTCCTTGCAGATTCTTAAATGTCCAGAATAATAAAGAGTCTTCATTTTGTAATTGAATAATAGCGATCGCAGCTTCATCTTTTAAGGCAATTCCTGTGTAGGGATTAACAGGGATCAATAACTCTTTTAACCAATTTTTATAGGCTTTTTGTAACTCTGGATCAAAAAATAATAAGCCACTAAAACCATTACTATCACGGGGAATTTGCCAATTTTCTTGAGGTTTTAGAGCATTAGCATAATAGGGAGATATAGTTAAATAAATCCCTTCGTTTTTCATGGCTGCTACATATTGCCAAAGTTGTTGACGGGCTTTTTTATCAATATTTTTGAGCGTTTTATTATCATTTTTATCAACAATTTGACCATGCCAACGTACCATATTAACCCCTCGCTTTGATAAAAAACGTGCATGATCTTCTAATTGTTCATAGCTTTTTCTCCAAACATAAGAATTAACCGCCCAAAATCTAATAGGTTTTCCATCTGCTCTAACAAAGTCTTTACCATTAGTAGATAAACGAATAAATCCTGTTTCCCCTGCTATTTTTTCATTGAGATAACGTAAGTCTAGAAGTGAATTTTTATTGTAGCTATCCCTGTCTGGTTCAAATGGCCAAGTTTCAGGTTTTATATTATTAATTGATTCAGCTTTGGTTATAATTTTTTCTTGAGAAAGTTGATTGTTTTGCCATTGACAAGAACTCAGAAATCCTATTAATAGAGTAAAAGCTAGGTAGTTGGTTTTCTTCATTGGTTTCATTCCATAAGATAATTGAATTATTTAAAATTCTAAATCTTCGTCATTATTGGTTATTGTTGGTCTTCCTATTACTTTTTTTGAATTAAGACTTGTGGTTTGGGTTTGATCATCTAAGTGATTATTATTCATATTATCATCTATTGCTTGTTCTAGCTTCAATTCATTCAAATTTTGTTCTGAGAGGTCTATATTATCATTTGAATCTGATTCCTGAGTCGATAGATTATTCTCTTCCTGTATAAAATTTTCATGGTTAGTGATTATTTCTCCTTTAAAAAATTTAGCAAATTGCTCAGCTACTTGTTGAATTTTGTCTTCAGAAATTTTTATACTATCAATATTCTCTTGAGTTAGGGTAGTTGGTAAAATTGTGGAAAGACTAGGAATTTCTTCTGCTTCTTTTTGGTTATTTTTACTATCATCTGTTTCGGGAGTGGTCACAGGTTTATGATTAAGATTACTCAAATTATTATTGTCCAAATTTTGAGAATTTTTAGGTGGATTATTCTGGTTATTTTGAGAAGATTTTAGAGGAGAATTAGCAGAAGATGGAGGGGTTTTAGAGGCAGTTCTAACTTGTAAATTAACCTTAACTTTATGACCAACGACTTTCTGAAAAGCTGATTCAATTTGAGGTAGTTTATCCTGTGCAGCTTTGAGAAGTTTTTGTACTTTAATTCCTACTGTTGCAACGGTACCTTGATAACTAATTAAATAGCCATGTTGTTTAATTAATGCTGAGGAAAGTAAAGGCAGTTTATCTAAGACTAATTGCCAAGTTTTTTCTAGATCAATATCATCATTATTAATCGATGTTTCTGGCTGTTTTGTAACAGGTTGATTCGGTTTGGATATCTGTTCTGTTTTCTCTTGAGGTGAATCTTCAACAATTTTTGACTGTGGTTTTTGTGGTGGTAATGTAGTTGGTTTAGATTCAATATTATTCTTAGTTTGAGGTGGAATAGTAGATGACTGAATGATAACTTCTGGTGTGCAAGCACTAGGAAGTAAACCTAATAAAGTAACTTCTAACCATAAACGAGGTTGGGTGGTATTTTTTAACTGGACTTCGCTTTCTTTAAGCTTTTGTTGACCCCTTAAAATTGTTTCGGTTTGCCACTGTTTTGCTTCTGTACATAAATCATCCCAAGTGGTGGAAGTTACTGCTACTAAATCAGACCTTGTTGGAGCCGTTTTCGCAATTAATAAGTTAAGATAAAATCCTGCTAAATTTTGTAAAACAACTAAGGGTTCTCTGCCTCTATCCATCAATTTCCGACAGCATTCAATCACGATTTCTGGATTATTAGAGTTGATCGCTTGTAATAATAATAATAAATCTCTTTCAGGAACCGCACCCACTAAATCCCAAACTTTTTCTGGGGTAATACTTCCTGATAATAAACTTAATTGATCTAATAAACTTTCTGCATCTCTTAAGCCACCGTTGGCAATTTGCGCCACCAAGGTTAAGGCTTCTGCTTCAATTTCAATGTTTTCTTTTTGAGCAATTGCTGTTAAATGTTTGACCATCGCTTCTAAAGGAATACGGCGATAGTCGAAGCGTTGACAGCGAGATATAATAGTAGGTAAAACTCTTTGGGGATCGGTGGTGGCCAAGACAAAAATGACCCGTTCTGGCGGTTCTTCTAAAGTCTTTAATAAGGCATTAAAAGCAGCCACACTCAGCATATGGCATTCATCGATGACATACACTTTATAGCGACATTGTACCGGGGCAAACTGCGATCGCTCAATAATTTCTCGAATATTATCCACCCCTGTGTTACTAGCTGCGTCAATTTCAATGACATCTAACGCCGAACCCCTGGCGATCGCTCGACACACTTCGCATTGACCACAAGGAGAGGCTGTAGGCACCTCAACCGCCAAACAATTAAGCGATTTTGCTAAAATTCTAGCACTAGAGGTCTTTCCTGTTCCCCTCGGTCCGGTGAATAAATAGGCCGGAGCAATGCGTTGACTGGCGATCGCATTACTTAGGGTGGTGGCGATCGCTTCTTGTCCCACTAAGTCAGCAAACGTTTGTGGACGATATTTATGATGGAGGGGTTCATAGGATGACATAGTTTCAGCAAGTGAACTACCAACACCGAATCAAAGATTACGGTGTGGGCTTCCTACCCAATAAACTGCTCTCTATGACCCGAAGGTATAGCGAGCCTTACGTTCAGGCGATAGGCTTT
>JAAUYD010154226.1_pt1 | contig 15984 bp, 11 predicted proteins | sample 7278101 | NCBI WGS metagenome assembly JAAUYD01 (sample SAMN14350128, study PRJNA611818) | marine sediment metagenome | isolation source: surface marine sediment (0.6m) | place: French Polynesia: Moorea | collected 2018-08 | reverse complement strand
TTAGGAATATCGCCAAAATCGCCACCGTAAGCAAAATATTTAACGCCATTTTCGGTTGTTTTTCTAAGTCCGCGATCGACCCACTCCCAAATAAAACCTCCTTGCAATCTAGGATATTTTGGGTTTTCAATTAAATCCCAGTATTTGTAAAAGTTACCTGTAGAATTCCCCATAGAATGAGCGTATTCATTTAAGATAACCGGTCTAGTCGGGTCTAATTCAGTTAAGTAAACTAGATCTTCAATGCCAGCATACATATTAGAAATAAAATCAAATTTAGGTAAAGTTCTCATCTGATAAGGTTCTCTACCTTCATAGTGAATCGGACGGCTATCATCGATTTTTTTAATTTCTGTTGCCAGATCGATAATTGCTTGACCGATACCCGCTTCATTTCCTAGCGACCAAATAATAATAGAAGGGTGATTTTTATCTCGTTCTACCATCGCAATACCGCGATCGATAAACGAATTATAATAATCGGGATTGTCAGCTAAAATTATATTTTTACACTGCCACAGTTCATGACTTTCAATATTAGCTTCATCCATGACATAAATACCGTATCGATCACAAAGTTCGTACCAACGTGGAACGTTTGGATAATGGCAAGTTCTGACAGCATTAAAGTTATGCTGTTTTAAAAGTTTCAGATCCCGAATCATATTTTCAACGGTGATGACTCTACCTCGATCGGGATCGAATTCGGCACGATTTACCCCTTTTATTAGTACGGGAACTCCATTAATTAATAATTGACCGTTTTTAATTTCTACAGTTCGGAAACCAATTTTTTTGCTGACTGCATTAGTTATTTCCCCTTTTTGATTTACTAAGCTTAAAGTTAAGTGATATAAGTTAGGTTGTTCCGCGCTCCAAGGTTTGACGCGATCGCACTTTTTATTTAAAGTTAATTTGACTTCACTCTGAGGATGAATTTGCTCGGGTACATTTACTATTTCCGAAAATAATAATTGATTATTAGCTTGATAAAGACTTATTTTAACTTGATATTCTTCAGCTAATTCTAATTGATAATTACGAATATAAATCGCTAAATCTAATATTCCATTTTGATAAGAACTATCTAAAGTAGCTTTAGCAAAAAAATCTCTAATAGCTACTTGAGGAGTTGCAAATAAAAATACATCTCTATAAATACCGCTCAATCTCCAAAAATCGAGATCTTCTAAATAAGAACCATCCGACCAGCGAATTACTTCTACTGCTATTTGATTTTTTCCTTGTTTCAAATAAGAATTTAATTTAAATTCAGCCGGAGTCATACTACCTTGGCTGTAACCAACTTTTTTACCATTTATCCAGAGATAAAAAGCAGATTCAACTCCCTCAAAATGGATAAATACTTGTCGATCGCTCCACTCAATAGGTAATATAAATTCTCGGCGATAAAGACCAGTTTCGTTATTATCGATGGGTACGCGAGGCGGATTAGCTGGAAAAGGATGCTTAATATTAGTATAAATTGGCGTTCCGTATCCTTTTAATTGCCAGTTAGAAGGCACTTCAATTTTTGACCAACCATCTTTTTGATTATAAAATTCTGGATTTACTTGCAGGGGACTTGCTTTAAATTGGAAATCCCACTGACCGTTTAAAAGGATAAAATTGCCCGATTTATTGCGATCGCAGCTCAAAGCATCTCGTTCGTTATTAAAGGGGATCGAGGTTGAGCGAGCTGGTTCTTGGTTAATTCCAATTATTCTTGGATTTTGCCACTCTAATTGTTCAGTAGCGATTCTCACGAGCGATCTATTTAGAAAACCTTACATCTTCAGTTTAGCGAGGAACAGCAATCTATTGTTAATAAATTAGTTTATTATTGAAGTATGAGATCTTTGGTTAGTACCTTTTCATACCAATTTCTTTGTTATTTACTACAGAGCGAGGGTCGCAAATCTGAGGTCAAAGCTGTTTTAAATCGATCTACATTATCTTATCTGTAGCCAATCTTGAGAAAATCGGTATCAACTAAAATACATCACAAAAAGTAAGTATTAGTTTTGCTGGTTAGCAGGATCTTCGAGTTATCAATCGCTTCAGCAAAGAAGATATTAACCAGCCAACTCTAGGAAAAAAGGGTTTGAGGCTCTACTATTTTGAAATAATCCTTGCTTAAGCCAATACAAACAGAATAGATTGCAAGCCTTTCGCCCCCATCGCAACGGAAACAAAGAAGATGAAAACAGTTCGGGAACGATCTAGCCAGCGAGGGAAGATTTGCCAACCCACTTCAAATACGCTGCCCATTTTTAAAAGATACGATCGCAAACAAGACGGTCGCGATCTGTTTATTTATGGAACAAAATGTCATAATTTACCTTGGCAAAAGGAGTTACCACCGCTCTCAGATAAGCCCCAATCCCATCTGAGATGGCATCCTTTACGTCAAGAATGGGTTTGCTATGCAGTTCATCGCCAAAATCGCACCTTCAAGCCACCAGCAGCTTATTGTCCCTTTTGTCCGACACGCACCGATATCTTGCCTACAGAAATACCGTATCGCGATTTTGAGGTTGCCGTATTTGAAAATCGTTTTAGCGCGTTTGCGGCACAAGCAAAAACTATCCCTCAATTATCTATCGACAGTGCTCCAGCGATCGGAAGATGCGAAATAATTGTTTATAGTTCCGTTCACGAAGGATCTTTAGGTACTTTACCTTTGAAGCATCTAGAACTGATTGTTAGAGTTTGGCGCGATCGCTATCAAGATTTAATGGCCCGCGAATCGATTCAATTTGTGATGCCTTTTGAAAATCGAGGGGAAGAAGTTGGCGTTACTTTACACCATCCTCACGGTCAAATATACGCTTTCTCTTACATTCCGCCCGTAGTTGCCAAAATGCAGCAAGCTTTTAGAGAAAAGCCAATTTTGCAAGAATTGCGGCAAACAATGGGTCGAGAATACTATCTTTTTAATGACGATCGGGTGTTAGCCTTCGTGCCGCCTTTTCAACGCTATCCTTACGAAGTTTGGCTGACAACCCACCAGTTTCATCCCGGTTTGTGGACGTTTTCTGAAGCAGAAATTACCTCTTTAGCTAACACTTTGAGTCAGGTAGTCAGATTGTACGATCGCCTGTTCGATCGACCTTTTCCTTATATCATGCTGCTCTATGCTGCACCTAAAGGGGAAGAAAGCTACTTCCAATTCCACATCCAATTTTTGCCTTGCCTCAGAACTGCCGATAAACTCAAATATCTAGCTGGATGCGAAACGGGAGCGGGAACATTTTTAGCAGATCTTTTACCAGAGGAGACAGCAGCCAGACTGCGTCAGCTTCGCGATGAAGAAAAACTTTGAGACTATTTTCGGACTTGCAGCGCAAGTATCGGCTAGTGCTCCCGGACGAGTTAATTTGATGGGGGAACATACCGATTACAATCAAGGATTCGTTTTACCAACTATTTTGCCTCTAAAAACTACAATTTCGATTGCGATCGATCCCTCAGTTGAAGGAAAAATAGATTTATTTAGTGTCAATTATCAGGAGCGAATCAATCGCTATCTGGAGAGTCAAAAATCAAAACACTGGAGCGAATATCTTGTCGCGTGCCTGCAACAACTCAAACAGCGTCAGATTGTCATACCTGGTTTAAAAGTTTTAGTCGAGAGCGACATCCCGATCGGTGCTGGTGTTGCCAGTTCAGCCGCTTTAGAAATTGCCCTACTTAAAGCCGTTGCCAGATTATTGGAACTTAATTTGAGCGATTTAGAGATTGCTAGGCTCGCTCAAAAAGCCGAAAGTGAAGGTGTAGGAATGCCCTGCGGGATTATGGATCAGATGGTAGTCTCTTTGGGTAGAAACAACCAGGCTCTTTTTTTAGACACGAAAAATTTATCTTTTGAATATGTCGATCTGCCAATTAATTATCATTTTGCTGTTATCCATAGCGGTCGAACTCATACTTTGACTAAAAGTGCTTACAAACAAAGAAGGCAAGAATGCGAAACAGCCGCAAAGCTGCTCAAAGTTGCTAGCTTGCGCGAAGTTTCTTTGTCAGATCTTAACTTTTTAGAACTACCCGATACCCTAAGAAAAAGAGTATTACACGTAGTCACCGAAAATCAGAGAGTTTTGGATACTGTTGCCGCACTTAAAGAAAACCGATTTGCGGATTTGGGTCAATTAATGAATGCCAGTCACCTATCTCAAAAAAATCAATTTGAAGTGACAATTAAAGAGACAGATCTACTTTGGCAAAAAGCCCTTAATTTGGGCGCGCTCGGTGCTCGTCAAACAGGAGGTGGTTTCGGCGGTGCAATTGTTGCTTTAGTCCCATCTCACGTTCTAAAAAGTTGGTGGCACTCTCTTGCTCGCGATTTACCTCAAGCGACTCCGATCTCTTTGAATTGGTCTGCTGACACGGCACGAAAAATTGCAATCTCATAGCGATCGTTCAATTATCATTTGGGTCTTGTTGTCTTCTTTTATAGCAAGCAAGGCTACACCTTCGATGTCTTACGATCGCACTGAGTTTGTTTCTTGAAAGAGAGTTAATTAATACCAATTCCGTAAAATAATACTACAGATTACTTTCCTCTCTTGCCTTCTGCCTTTTGCCTTCTGCCTTCTGCCTTTTGCCTTCTGCCTTTTGCCTTCTGCCTTTTGCCTTTTGCCTTTTGCCTCTTGCCTCTTGCCTTTCTTCCACAAACTGTAGCAACCTTAAACAGAATTGATATAAGTTGGAAAAATTGCTCGTGAAAAGTCTTATTAAAATATTTAGCTTAACTTTAATACTACTATCATTACCGTTAATATTATCGCCATTTAATCTAGTGTTGCTAACGGAAATAATTATTATGGGACTATTTGCCCTAAGTTTTAATCTTCTGTTTGGCTACGCGGGTTTACTAAGTTTCGGACACGCTGCTTTTTTTGCTACGGGGGCTTATGTTTGCGCTTATTTAGTTAAAGCAAATATCTCTTTACTTTTAGCTGCGATCGCAGCAGTAATTACTGCTTTTATCGTAGCGGTAGTGCTGGGCTATTTCAGCGTGCGCTTGAACGAAATTTATTTTGCAATGCTAACCTTAGCCTTTGGCATGATGGTATTTACAATTATTTTCCAGTGGCGAGAAGTAACTGGAGGAAGCGATGGTATTACCGGAGTAATAGTAGATCGTTTAGACATACTCGGTTTATCGATCGAAATTCAAAATTTTCGCAATTATTATTATCTTTGCGTCTTGATTGCAAGCATAGCTAGTTACTTAATCTGGCGAGTTGTCAACAGTCCTTTTGGAGAAGTGTTAAAAGCCAGTCGAGAAAATTCAGAACGTTTAATCTTTGTTGGAGTCAATTTGCATCGGCTACGCTGGATTAGTTTTATTATCGCCGGAACTGTTGCCGGAGTGGCAGGAGCTTTATGGTCACCGTTTCAAAGGGTAGCAAATCCCGAAATAGCTCATTGGACTTTTAGTGCGATGCCAGTGTTAATGACAATTTTAGGCGGTGCCGATAGTTTTTTTGGCCCTTGGCTTGGTGCGACAATATTCTTATTATTAGAGCATCTGATTCAGTCAAATCAACGCTACTTTTGGGGATGGGTAGCAAACTGGCCTGTATTTCCTCCTAATTGGGGCGCAGGGCAATTAGATTTATGGAATTTCTTTCTCGGTTTGTTATTGATTCCGATAATTTTACGATTTCGGGGCGGTTTCCTAGTATATATTCAGAAAATAGTAGCAAGCAGCATTTTAAAAAATAAATATTTAAAGAAGTAGTGGCAGCAAAAATTCTCGAAGTTAAAAACTTAGTTAAAAATTTTAGCGGTAATAAAGTTGTCGATAACGTTAGTTTTAGTTTGGAAAATGGCACGATTACTGCGGTTATCGGGCCCAATGGTGCGGGTAAAACGACTCTTTACAAACTAATTAGCGGGCAATTATTGCCAACATCCGGCACGATCGAGCTGAAAGGTAAAAAAATTACAGGTTTAGCACCCCATCAAATAGTCAAGGCTGGAATCGGAAGAAGTTTTCAAATTACTAGCGTTTTTGAAGGGCTGACAGTAAAACAAAACGTCCGGGTGGCGATCGCCGCTCGAGTGGGACAACAGTTCGATTTGTGGCATTCCCTCGAGGGAAACCGTCGTCTCAATCGATCTGTCACTGAAATTTTAGCAGCGGTGGGCATTCTAGATCTGGCCGATATTTTAGTTCGTAACCTCAGTTATGGCGAACGAGCTTTAGTAGAAATTGCGATCGTACTGGCTTGCAAACCGAGTTTAATTTTATTAGACGAACCAACGGCAGGAATGAGCCATGTTGAAACAACTCGCGTAGTCAAACTAATTAAGGATTTACAACAAAAAACCAGAGCTACTTTTTTAATGACCGAACACGATATGGAAGTTGTTTTTAACCTGGCTGAAAATATAATAGTCATGTCTCGAGGTAAAATTCTTGCAGCAGGTCAACCAGAAGAGATTCGTAACAATTCAGATGTTCGTCGTGCTTATTTAGGAACGGCATGAAAAATCCTTTACTCGCAGTTAATAACATCCATACTTACTACGATCGCAGCCACATCCTTCAAGGCATTAACTTAGAAATATATTCTGGAGAAGTAGTAATCTTAATCGGCAGACAAGGTGCGGGAAAAACAACCACCTTGCTGAGTATTATGGGGATTCAACCGTCTAAAAATGGCAGCATTTTATTTGCTGGCAAAGAAATTGCCGGTAAACCTAGCTGGGAAATTGCTCGTCTGGGGATCGGTTTAATCCCTGAAAATAGACGAATCTTTCCCGATCTTACTGTCGCAGAAAATTTAGAAGTGGCAATGAAATCTGCGATCGACGGCTATAACAAACGATCGGCTTACGGCGATTTTCCCGAACTATATCCCCTACGCGATCGCCCAGCAGAAAATCTTTCGGGAGGAGAACAACAAATGCTTACGATCGCTCGTACTTTAATGGGCAATCCAAAACTGTTATTGATGGACGAACCTACTGAAGGGTTAGCACCGTTGTTAGTCAAAAGAATTGCAGAATCGATGGTTCGTTTGCGCGATCGAGGACAAACTCTTTTAATTACCGGACATAATATTACTTTTGCTTTCGATTTAGGCGATCGCGCTTACATTATCGATACCGGAACGATCGAATGGTCTGGAGAGATGAAACAATTGCGCGAACAACCGGAAATTCTAGAACGTTATTTAGCTCTATCAAATTGAAATTAAGATCGCGACTTGCCAAATAAACCGCGAGGACGCAATAAAAGCACGATCGTCATTAAAATAAACGGGAAGGCAACTTGCGCCCTTTGTGCGATTAAAATACCAAAAGAATTGACCTGACCGATTGTTAAAGCCCCTACTAGCGAGCCGGGTAAATTGCCCAATCCGCCGATGACAACGACGATAAAGCTCTCAATAATTATATTGTCTCCCATAGCTGGATTGATAGTACGTAGAGGGGCGGCTAAAACTCCGGCTACTCCGGCCAACCAAGTCCCCAAAATAAAAACCAGAGTAAATAAACGGGGCACGTTAATACCCAAAGCACCAGTCATAACCGGATCTCGAGCTGCTGCTCGCATTAGTTTACCCCAACGAGTCCGCTTCAATAACAGCCACAAACCGATCGCAATTGCAGGAGTTATTAAAATAATAAACAGGTTGTAAGTCGGATAAGGATCGCCGAGTATTTGAGTAGTTTGTTGGAACAGCTCGGGATTGAGAATAGTTAGAGGAAGATTGCCCCATAACAATCGTACTAAGTCGTTAATCAGCAGTACGAACGCAAAAGTCAATAACAGTTGGGAACTAACATCTCGGCCGTAAATGGGACGCAAACAAAGAATTTCGATCGCTCCTCCTACTAATGCAACTATTACGGGTGCTATTATCAAAGCTAACCAAAAACTTAACTTTCCTTGCACTGCAATGGTATATGTTAAATAAGCACCGAGCATATACAAACTGCCATGAGCGAAATTTAATACTCCCATCACCCCAAAAATCAAATTTAAACCAAGGGCAATTAAAAATAGCAACAGTCCGTTGGTCAAACCATTCAGAAAGAAGAAAAGTAAGGTAGTAATTGACATAACTCGGTTAATTTTGACAGCCGGTTAATGAAGGTTGGCGGGCGATCGCATCCCCTTTAATTACTTTAATCGGATCTAAGACTCGAAAATTGTAATCGGAACTCGCTGCTGTTTTACCCCAAGTTACATCGACTACAGCTTGGCGATCTTGCTCTCGTAAAATTAATTGACCCATCGGTGCTTGATAAGATCTTCCCTTTAAAGCCTCAATTACAGCCGCAGTATCGGTCGATTTAGCCTCGTTAGCCGCAGCAGCGATTAAATGCAAGCCGACATAGGCGTTTTGCGCGTTATAACTCGGATAAGTATTGTAGCGATCGCGAAACTTTTGCACGAAGTTACGATTGATCTGAGTATCTGGAGTTTGCCACCAATAGCGAGTTCCCACCCACTGTCCGAGGGGCATTTGTTCTCCTAGTGCGGTCAAAACTTCCATTGCTGCCCCCAATTCCATATAAACTGGGAATCGCTCGAACAAACCGAAATTGTTAGCCTGACGAATAAAATTAACTAAATCGTTGCCCCAAAGACTGCACCAAATAGCATCAGTGCCGGAATTCTGTAATTTAGTGATAAAACTGTTATAGTCTTGAACTCCCAATTTAGGAAAAGCAGTTGTTTTGAGAAATTCTACCCCTTCTTTTCTTTCTTGTAGGGCTTTTTGAAATAATTCCCAACTTTGGCGGCCGAAAGCATAATCTGGCCCGATAGTCGTCCATTTTTGATAGCCTTCTTCGGCTGCAACGATCGCCCCTGCTGTGGAATTTTGGGGGCTATTTACGCTACAACGAAAGACATATTTATTGCACAAACTTCCGGTTACTTTCGGAGAAGCGGCATGAGTTATCATTAATATTTTTTCTAATTCAGGAATAATCGGAACTAAAGCCTCTGCATTTCCAGAACTATCAATGCCTAGCAAAAAATCTACCTTTTCTTGTAAAACTAACCTTCTTGCTGTTTGAATCGGCGATCCTTCGTGTTCAAAGATTATTTCAACGGGCCGGCCGTCGATCCCGCCAGTTTGATTAATTTCTTCTAAAGCTAGATTAATTCCATCCCGCGCAAATTCACCGTAAGTGGCAAAACCACCAGTTAAAAGATACATTGCGCCTATTTTTACTGTTTTGTTTTGCTCTGCATTTCGCAAATTACAAGCTGTTAGAAAACCGGTTGCTGCGCCAACTATTTGCTTGAGGAAGGAGCGGCGCGAATATTGATAATACATTAAACAAAGATTGAATATTCGATTTTGAATTTAAAATTCTTAGGTATCGATCTTAATCTTAATTATTTCTCTAATTCTTGGGAGTAATCCTGTTAAGAAATTTAAACAATGCTATAGCAGTAGACGATCGAATTAGGACAATTAAAGTTACTGATTCGGAATTAGCAAGTAGCAAAGATTGCTTTAACAATGTTCTGACAGTTTTGCGTAGTGCCATATCTGATTTTTTCCAGAATAAAGGAAAAAAAGCTTTGTTTGCTGCCCTAAAATTACTACTTCAATCAAAAATACTACTAATCGCTCCAGGACTTCCCAACACTAACCGATGCAAGGGTTGGATTAGATTGATGGCTATTGAGAGCCAAATCTTAAGCTGGAAAATTTAGCTCAATTGCTCGACACGGGTCGATTCGATTTAGCTCCCTAGAATAACTAAAGCCAAGCCATTTACTAACGGAATTATTGATTCCTACTCAGGCTTCTTTGCGACAATAAACACCCCTTTAAATTTAAACGCCCCTTTGCTTATGCTTTTGCTCGGTTGCCAATGATAGTCAATTGTAAAACCAGCATCGGTCAAACTGTCTGACAATTCTTGCGTAGTAAAAACTTTAACCAAGGGCATCAAACCCAAAAATATTCCAATCGGCGCGAGAATCTTAAACCACTTCATCGTATCGCCAAGACACACCGTACTGGTGACGAAAACTCCCCCTGGTTTGAGCATCTTGTAAATTTTGGTGATTACCTCTTCTTTGTTTTCTAGTAAGTGTAAAATATTTAATCCTAAGACTACATCCAAAGAGCGATCGGACACAGTTAATTCATCAATGCTCGAACATTCAAATGTAACATTTTTGACGTTGTTTGCCTCAGCTTTACCTCGGGCAATTTCAATCATTTTCGATGAGATATCTATGGCACGAATATGTTTAACATAGGGTGCGTGAACGATCGCCGTCGATCCAGTCCCACAGCCAAACTCTAGCACTTCCATATCTGGCTTAAAGTATTCTCTTGTAACCTCTAGTTTTTTCTGATAAGCTGCTTCGTCAGCAATGGGTTGTTGGGAATATTCTTCGGCAATTTTGTCCCAAAATTTAACTGAATAAGTCATGATGCTCCTTTTTGTTACGGTATGGAATTTTTGTCAAATTTATAGTTGTTCGCTCGCTCGATTACAATTTTCTTTTTTTCAAGGCAAGAGGCAAGAGGCAAGAGGCGTTTTGTAAATTACTTAGCGATGCGATTAACTATAGATTGATATTTATGCTTCCTGTTTGCGCCACTGCCATGCGAGCCAAACGATCGCTCCTAGAGCGATAATTTCTATAGTGGTAAAAAACACGTCATCGAGATCTATTGGTTTGTTTGCAATAATAGACGTAAGGGTGATGCTACCGGCAATGATGTTAGCCCAGCGATTGAATCGATAATTTAACAACCTAGAGAGGAGAACCATAGAAATCGGAATTTCTACCATGATGCCTCCTAATAACAATAGTTCGTCAGTGACTTGAGTACCATTGACGACACCTGTCATCATTTGCTCTAGAAGTCCGGGCCTAAATAGATCGTGAATGTCGCGAAAAATCAGATTCAAAAGGAAAAATATCCATAATGTTGAAAGCTTTGCTTTCATATCCATTGCAACGATCTTTTTGTGAGAAATCATTTTGATACTCCTACTCGATGCGGATGTTTATTGATTTGAGATCTAATACCAATTCTGTTTAAAGTTGCTACACTTCTGCGATCGAGGGCAATAGGTAGAACGTCAAAAAAATTGGAAAATAGATCTGTGGCATTATTTTGAGGAATTGGTGTAATTGAGCGATCGCAAATCTAGATCGACCGTTTGCTGGCAAATCGGAAATTGAATTTCTATAACAAAATCTTCATCCCCAGGATGCTCGGGCAATTCGAGAAAAACTAAGCGCGCGGGGCCGGCAAAAGCATAGTGATTGGCTTCAACCCATTCACCGATCGCGCTGTAGCCGAGAAGCTTAGCACAGGAACTCGTTGGCGGAATGAACGTTGCCATTGTCGCCTCTGGAAGCAATCGCGTCGCGAGGGTCAGACCATTATCGGTGCTAAGGTGAGCGCAATCGGTTTTATGGAACAACCGTCCCATTTCAACATCAGCGCGATCGCTGCTTATGCCATCTTCGTGAAGAACAATTGTCATAGCTCCATAAGTGCTATTATTGCCTCCAGGAAGAGCGTTTATAACAGACCAAAAGAAATTATCCCCTGATTCAGCCGTTGGTAACACTTTGCGTATCCCAATTAGCTTTTGTTGAGGAACTTGCTTGACCACTACATCCCGCACGTAAGTACCTCGATCTTTAATTTGCTTTAAGCGGGATTCGATGGTGCGAATCCGTTTGAGTTCGTCGAGAACCTCTTGCTCTAGTTCGGCTTTTTTCATCAATAACATCCCCTGAATTTCTTCGAGGGAAATATCGTCTTTGATAAACCGTCGGATTCGATCTAAGGATAACCCCAACTCTTTGAGTGCGAGAATGCGGTTGAGTGCGGGTAATTGGCTGGCACTATAGTAACGATGTCCGCTTGCAGAATCGACTTTAATCGGTTGAAACAGACCGATCTCATCGTAGTAGCGCAGTAGACGTTTAGAAACCTGGGCGATCCTAGAAAATTCCCCAATACTGTACATGATGTCTTCGTTTCTTTTTTTCTAGATATTCATCAAAATAGGGGATGCCGTAACGTGAAGATCGAGCCAGGTTAAAAATTTTTAACAATTTGACAATTTAGGTTTAATCAAAGTCGGTTATAAATTCTAAAAACGATACAATTAACTAATTGTGCAAATGTACTGGTAAAGATAAAATAAACAGGTTGCCAGCCACACAGAATGATTCCACTGCAATTAACTTTAAAAAACTTTCTGAGCTATCGAGATACGACTCTTGACTTTAGAGGACTGCATACGGCTTGTATCTGCGGTGCAAATGGGGCCGGGAAGTCATCCCTCCTAGAAGCGATCGCTTGGTCAGTTTGGGGGCAATGTCGCGCTGCAACTGAAGACGATGCGATTTATGCAGGAGCGAATACTGTTAGGGTAGATTTTGAGTTTATTTCTAATTATCAAACTTATCGTATTATCCGCAATCGCACGAGGGGCAGAAGTAGTTCTTTAGAATTTCAAATTCAAACAGATAGTGGTAAATTTCGCTCGATTACAGCAAAAGGGTTGCGGGCGACTCAACAAAAAATTATTGCAGAATTAAAGTTAGATTACGATACTTTTATTAATTCTGCTTATTTGCGTCAGGGTAGAGCTGATGAATTTATGCTCAGAAAACCTAACGAACGCAAAAAAATCTTAGCAGATCTGCTCAAACTAGATCGCTATCAAGAATTAGCCGATCGCGCTAAAGATAAATCGAAAGAATATAAAGTCGAAGCGGATCTTTTAGATTCTAGTTTGCAAGGGACTAAAGCAAAGATAGCTCAAAAAAAAGCGATCGAATCAGAAAAAATCCTCGTTCAAAAACAGTTAAAAGAACTGCAAAAATTACAAAATCGCGATCGAGAAAAATTAGAAGGGTTGCAAGCGATCGAACACCAAAGAAAAAGTTATCAACAACAATTAACTTTTCATAACAATCAATATCGAAACTTAATTCAAGATTGCGATCGCCTGGTGAAAAATCGCTCTAAACTCGACGAAGAAATTAAAGATCTAACATCTCTACTGGCGCGAGAAAATGAAATTGTTGTTTCTTATCAAAATTTTCTTGAATTACAACAAGAAGAAGCAACTTTAATCGCCAAATTTAAACAGGATCGCGATGCAAAAGAACGCAAACAAAAACTAGTCAAGCAACTCGATCGCCAAATCGACGAACTTAATTTAAAAATCGGTAAAGCTCAAACTCGTTTAGAAAGTTTAGAAGAACAAGAAAAAACGATTCAAAAAACTATCGATGACGATCGAGAAGTGGAAGCTAGTTTAGAAAAATTAGACCGCGCTCGTCAAAAACTCGATGAATTAAACAGACTCCAACATGAAGTATCTCCTTTAATTAAAAGAAGAAATACTTTAATCACCGAAATAGAAACTGCCAAAGCAAGACTGAATGTCAAACTTGAAAGATTGCGTTCGGAAAGCATCGAACTCTGCGATCGCATCGAAACAGTTCCCAAAACTAAACAAGTTTTATTAACAGTAGAAGAAGCAATGGGGGAGTTAGATAAAAAACGAATTTATCAGCAAAGAATCGAAGAAAAAGGCACGGAAAAAAAAGATTTTCGGTTTAAATTACAAGCAAGTCAGCGTCAGTGCGAGTTACAAATAGAAAAGTTACGACAAAAATTAAAATTGTTACAAACACCCGACGCAACTTGCCCGCTATGCGAGAGAGAATTAGATGAAAATTATCGTCAGCGAGTAATTGAAAAAACAGAAAAAGAACAAGAAGAAATTCAAGCCGAATTTTGGTCTGTTCGCGAACAATTGGCTGTGTGTGAAAAAGAACTTCAAGTATTAAGAGCGGAGTACAAACAATTAAGCGAAGATCTTTCTAAATACGACAATTTACAACAAGAATTGTTTAGGCTCGAGAATCAATTAGATGCAACTTGTCAAATATCAGAACGACTGCGAAAAATAGAAACTGATATCGAAGAGTTAGAGCGATCGCTGACTGTAGAAAATTATGCAAAAGAACTACAGTTAGAGTTAAAAGAATTAGATTTTAAATTGCAAGATCTCAATTACGACGAACAAACCCATGCTTTACTTCGAGGAGAAGAAAAACGCTGGCGTTGGGCAGAAATAAAACAAGCAAAAATCGAAAGTGCGAAGAAACAAAAATTAGAAATTGCAGCGCGCAAACCCCAATTAAGCGAAACTATTATTAATTTAAATCGCCAAATAGTTGCACTGCAAGAAAATTCTCCGATTCAGCAACAATTACAAGAATTAGACCGAGAAATTGCTAACTTAGGATACGATCGCGACACCCACGATCGAGTTATTTCTGCCTTAAAAGAAAGACAAAACTGTCAATTTAAATATCAAGAATTACAACAGGCTAAAAAACAGTATCCTCAGAAAAAAGCCGAACTAGAACAATTAGAATCAATGTTAATAACTCGCGATCGAGATAAAGCAGCAACGCAAAAACAAATCGATATTACGATCGCACAGATTGAAAAAGTTGCAGATAATCGCGATGAAATCAATGCCTTAGAAAAAGAAATACAGCAGCGCAGAAACAGTTTAGATGAAGCGATCGCAAAAGGAGGACAAATAGAACAGCAACTCAAACAATTAGATAATTTATCAATCGAACACCAAGAAAATATCGAAAAAGTAAAAGATCTCCGCACGCAGCATAGAATTTATCGCGAATTAGCGGCAGCTTTTGGCAAAAATGGCATCCAAACATTAATGATTGAAAATGTTTTACCTCAATTAGAAGCAGAAACAAATCAGATTTTAGCTAGATTGACCGGCAATCAATTTCACGTCCAGTTCTTAACCCAAAAAGTGAGCAAAAGCATCTCAAAGAAAAAACAAGCCACTGCGAAATTAATCGATACTTTAGATATTGTAATTTCCGATGCCAAGGGAACTAGACCTTACGAAACATATTCAGGAGGAGAGGGATTTAGAATTAATTTTTCGATTCGTTTAGCTTTAGCAAAACTATTAGCTCAACGAGCGGGAACTGCTTTGCAAATGCTAATAATAGATGAAGGTTTTGGCACTCAAGATAGTGAAGGATGCGAGAGATTGGTAGCAGCAATTAACGCGATCGCCGCCGATTTTAGTTGCATTTTGATCGTTACTCACATGCAACAATTTAAAGAAGCATTTCAAACTAGAATCGAAGTTTTTCAAACTAATAATGGTTCTCAATTAAAATTATCCAATTAAAAAAATGAGCTTTCTATCGGAAATTATTATTTGTCCTGTTTGCAATCGAGCCTTAAATACTATTGCTGAAAATTGCGAGTTTTGCGCTAGCTTCGATCCCAAACAATTAGAACAAGTTAATAGTTGGATCGACCTAACTCCACCAATAAGTATCCAGAAAAAACCATTACGGACTGAAATATTCCGTAGTTTCTGGATTTCTTTTTTCTATGAGAAAATTTTACCGCCAATTTGGGCTTTAGGATTGCGTAATTATGGTGGTGGTATCGACCAGGAAATTAAAGAAGTATTAAATTATTTTGGCTCTAATTTAAAGATAGTATTAGATTTAAGCTGCGGTACTGGAATTATGGCGAGATCCTTAGCTCAAAGCCAACTCTACGAGCATACCCTGGCGATCGACTACTCAGAAACAATGTTAGCCGTATTGCAACAAGAAATAATCAAAGCAAACATATCGAATCTTAATTTGACTGCAATTAGAGCTGATGTAGAAGCATTACCTTTACAGGATAACTCGATAGATGCCATTTACTGCGGTGCTGCAATGCATTGCTGGGAAAATCCCGATCTAGCAATTCAAAATATTTATCGAGTGTTGCGATCGGGGGGTAAACTATATTTGACGACATTTTTACAACCATTACCCAGTCTGATCTTTCGCTTTTTTTCTCCACAAGAATTAAACGAAATTTTTAGTAATGCTGGATTTTTAAAAGACTCTTTAGCAATACAATCTCGCGGAGTATATGGGATAGT
>JAAUYD010011766.1_pt1 | contig 15984 bp, 16 predicted proteins | sample 7278101 | NCBI WGS metagenome assembly JAAUYD01 (sample SAMN14350128, study PRJNA611818) | marine sediment metagenome | isolation source: surface marine sediment (0.6m) | place: French Polynesia: Moorea | collected 2018-08 | reverse complement strand
TTTTTTAACGAGAATACGATATGCCAGAACCACCATGGCGGGATAGTCCGTACGGCGTTCGCACAGATTGTTAAAATACGCTTCGGCTTCCTGGGCGCTGGCAAAAGTTTTGCGCTTGGCCTTTTTGGCGTTTCCGATTCGAATCATGACAGAATACATCAGCAGCGATCCTTTTTATTCGCATATTGTTCGATAATGGCGTAAACGCCGGGTTTATTGTCCTTGATCTCATCTTTAGTTAAACCATCTAACTCATGCGGAAAGATGAGCCATTTATCGGTGGCATTAACATAGTAGTCCGGGGTAAATCCCACTTTTCTTTTTTCGGGTTTATAGTAAACGGTGGCAGTGCGGAGGTCTTCAGGAGTGTTTCGCCGGGCTTCTTTTTTTAGCGTTTTTATTACCGCCTCAATACTGAGCCCCGTATCAAAAACGTCATCGACAATAAGCAGGCGGTCTTCGGCATTGATATTCTCTATGATGTAGTGAAGGCCGTGAACCCGAATTTCTTTTTTCATTTTTTCAATGCCCATGTAAGCCGAGGTGCGAATGGCGATGTGGTCGGTTTTTACGTTGAAATAGTCCAACAATTCCTGGACGGCGATTCCTACCGGTGTGCCACCGCGCCATATTCCGACTATAAAATTGGGCCGAAAACCGCTTTGAAGGATCATCATGCCGAGTTTGAACGAATCTTCCAAAAGTTTTTTGGCATCAATGTAAATTTTTTCCATCATTTCCATTTCTCTTTGCGACTCCGCTTCGATTTACAATCTTTTCTGGCGCGTCCATTCTATAAATCGATCTGTAGGGTTTAAATTCTTCCGGTTGGGGGTGTTGCGTCTGTCAAACACTGACTACCCGATGATTGGTCCTTGGCTATCAGGCCCCGTGATGGTATTCTTTTTTCAATCATAACGGGGTATGGCCATTTTAAATGGCGGGTCTATTTGAGCGGCCGGACGAATTTAAAGGTTCTCAGATTGCTATCTTTTTGGTTAAACACCTCATATTGTTTTAACCGATGATTGTCAATCAAAAGGCACATTTATCGCGGAAAAGGGGTTGAAAATGGCATCGCAAGATTTGATCTTAGCCATTGATAACGGTACCCAAAGCCTAAAAGCTCTTGTATTTGACTTACATGGCAACATTAAAGCCAGTGTCAAAGAAACCTTTAAACCATATGTGGCACCACATCCCGGGTGGGCGGAGCAGGATCCGGATTGTTTTTGGCAAGCCCTTTGCAGCGCGTGTCGCAAGCTGTGGGATCGTCACCCCGGATTATCAGATCGGGTTGCCGGCGTGGCCCTGACCACTCAACGGGCTACGGTTGTCCCGGTGGATTCCGATGGAAAACCTTTACGGCCGGCCATGATCTGGCTGGACCAACGAAGGAGTCATGGCCTTCCGCCCCTTGGAGGATGGTGGGGGATTTTGTTCCAACTGACGGGACTTTCCAAAACAATCGCCTATCTCATGGCTGAAGCCGAAGCCAATTGGATCTATCATCATGAACCCCACGTTTGGGAGCGTATTAGTAAATATCTTCTTTTATCGGGTTACCTTTCTTACCGTCTAACCGGCGAATTTACCGACTCCATTGGATGTCAGGTTGGGTACGTCCCCTTTGATTACAAACATTTGCGGTGGGCTTCAAACTGGAGTTGGAAATGGCGCTGTCTCCCTCTGCGACCGCGGATGCTGCCACAACTAGTAGCACCAGCCAAACCGCTGGGTCTGATCAGTAAATTGGCATCCGGACAAACAGGAATTCCTTCAGGCATTCCACTCATAGCAGCGGCGACTGACAAAGCTTGCGAAGTGATTGGCGCCGGTGCCTTGGAACCCCATATCGGCTGCTTGAGTTACGGGACAGCCGCGACTTTCAATGTGACCTACAAACGCTACATCGAACCGGTTCGGCTGTTGCCGGCTTATCCATCCGCGGTTCCCGGACATCATACCATGGAGGTTCTGGTCTATCGGGGGTATTGGATGGTCAATTGGTTTAAAGAGGAGTTCGGTTACCTGGAATGCCAACAAGCTTCTAAACTGAAACAAGTTCCCGAAGCGTTGTTCGAAACCTTACTGGCTGATACGCCGGCAGGTAGCATGGGATTGATGTTGCAGCCTTATTGGTCTCCGGGACTCAAATTCCCTGGTCCCGAAGCGAAAGGAGCTATTATCGGATTTGGGGATGTCCACCAGCGACAACATATCTACCGGGCCATACTGGAAGGGCTGGGGTATGCCTTACGAGAAGGTAAAGAAAGAATTGAAAAACGCAGCGGAACCACCATCCACAGTTTACGCGTATCCGGAGGCGGCTCACAGAGCAACGGGGCGTTGCAATTAACGGCCGACATCTTTGGGTTACCCACCGCACGCCCTCATATTTACGAAACCTCCGGTTTGGGTGCCGCCATTGATGCCGCGGTTGGGCTCGGGTTTTTTGGTGATTTTGCTTCAGCGGTTGATGCGATGACAAGAACAGGTGATGTCTTTGAACCTGACACCCGCCGTCACCGGCAATATGATGCGCTTTACCGGCAGGTTTACTTGAAGATGTACCGTCGGCTAAAACCCCTTTACGATAAAATCAGAGAAATTGTGGGATATCCCGAATAAAGTTAATTTAAGGGCCTGCTACGCCGGTGGTTGATCCTGGCTGGGTTGATCCAGGCTGGCTGGTTTGTTACGGGTACTTAAGAACGTGTATATCCCAAGCCCGACACCGCAACATGTAATAATCGAGCCCAAGATGACCCACCATCCGGCATTATACGTCCTGATATACGGAACGCTTACGAGCTCAAAGGCGTAGTATAATACCGCCAAACCGGACAGAATCAGCCCTAATACAATAAGAATAGTGATCGATCTTGGCTTCATTTTCATTATCTTTTCCAGTGTGAAGATATCGTCGGTGCTTTCCATATATGCTATAGTTGAATCCGGCGCGCGTGACAAGCCATAAGAATAAAGGTTAAAAACAGTGAATCAATCCAGACTCCATTTTTTCGCAGGATCAAGGGCGTTAGAAAAGATCCGTGACAATGGCCTGCAACCGGATGATATTATGACCATGACGGGTGCGGCCGGAGGGCCCAAATGGCTCATTCTCGGCGGACTGGATCAAGCGTTGTTTTCTTCCTGGTTTAAAATGCGCAGAAAACCATTGTTTTTAGTCGGTTCATCTTCAGGGGCATGGCGATTTGCCATGGTCGCTCAAGACGATCCTATAGAAGCCGTCAACCGATTTGCGGATGCTTATACCAACCAGTTTTACACGGACAACCCTACGCGAGAAGATATTCACTTTGAGGCCTGGCGAATTTTAAAAACCGCCATTCCCCCTAAAACAGCAGAACGAATTCTGAAACACCCTTTTTTACGAATAGCCATTGTGGCGGTACGGTGCAACGGTTTGGCCGCAAAAGAGACCAAACTTATTCAAATGGCGGGCATGTTGGTCGCAATGGCGGTCAATACCATTCATCGTCGGGGATTGGGCCTGTTTTTTAAACGTTTTATATTTCACGATTCCAGGAACCGACCACCGATCCGTCAAACAGGCGCTTTCCCGCCACATTGGGTGCCGCTCACGTCCGCCAGTTTGCCTCAGGCGTTGCTGGCTTCCGGGTCTATTCCCTTGATGATGCCCGGTGTGACGACCATTGAGGGAGCACCGGCCGGAATTTATCGAGACGGTGGCGTTATCGATTACCACATGAATCTGCCCTGGAAGGTAAATGGCGGGATTGTTTTGTTTACCCATTACACCGACCGAATCATCCCCGGTTGGTTGGATAAGAAATTTTCCTGGCGCCATCCTACTGAGGCCGAATCGGCCGATGTGCTGATGGTAGCCCCCACCCGGCAGTTCCTTGCATCGCTTCCTTACGGTAAAATTCCCGATCGAAACGACTTTTATCAGCTAAAAGGCAACGATCGTCTTCGAGTTGCCTATTGGCAGGAAGCCTTTGAAGCCGGAAAGCTATTGGCTGACGATTTTATGGAGGCGGTCTTATCTGGTAAGATCAAATCACGGGTGCAACCCTTTCCGTGGAAAAATTCACTTGGTTGGTGAGACAATGGTCAGAAAGATTGGACGCAACCCTATATGAAACCTGTATCCGACGAAAACCGGCATCAAGATTATCTAATGACGAAAAAATAGAAGATGGTGGTGTTATGGCAAAACAAATGGATCCTGCCATGCATTCGGTAGAGCATATATTGAATCAAACCATGGACCGGCTATATGGATGCGGGCGCTGTATCAACGCACACATCGAGAAGAAAAAATCCAAGTGTGATTATCGCTTTAACCGGGATTTGACCGAAAAAGAAACAAGTGAAATTGAATCGGCGGTCAATACCATCATAAACCAGCACCTGGAGATTATCCAAACGTGGCTGCCTCGGAGTGAAGCTGAGAAAAAATTACCGCTTGATCGCCTGCCGGCCGAGGCCGGCGATGACATTCGGTTGATCAGCGTTGGGGATTACGATATTTGTCCGTGTGTCGGTGCACATGTTCAAAACACCAAAGAGATTGGACGGTTTTATATCACCACCACTAGTTTCAACGCTGATGTGCTTCGAATCCGATTTAAACTGGATCGTAATAAACCCTAACCCGGCTCTACTCGCCTTTTCCGCTTATCACAAACCCCTGAGGTGCCAATCCGGTTGAAGAGGGGGTACCGGCCACTTTGGCCAGGTAGGGCCCGTCGAGCTTTTCAATGTGGCTGTTCACGTTTTCAAAGTAGTTAAGATGGGTTTGCTCGTCATCGATAATTTCTTCAAATATCTTGGCGCTGATGCTATCTCCATTATCTCGGCACACTTGGGCGAAACCATTGTATGCTTCAATGGCGCCATCCTCTAAATCGATGTCGTATGGAAAGATGGTTTCAACATCCTGTCCACGCTCGACCTTGTCGGCCGGTGCGGCCACTGGCTCACCGCCCAGTTCTTTTACCCGTTCGGCAAACGCTTCGGCGTGTCGCATCTCGTCTAAAGCGATGAGCTTGATGTTGGCCGCCATCTCACCATAGTCCATATCGTCCAGGCCGTAATGCTGGTTCATGTATTGTATAATGGCCTGAAGTTCCATGGCGCGGGCCTGGTTCAGGACTTTTATCACCTTTTCTTTTTTATCATGTCTTGCTTTAGCCATAAGGATTCCCTCCAAATTTAGTGATAGATGCAAGCTTTATGTATGAAAAATTCTAATAGCTAAATTATGATTTAGCTCAGATCTTAGCCAATTCCCGTTAATCAAACTTAATATTTATTATTTAGAAGACTGTCAATGGACATAAGGTCCCCTGACTAAATCGTATTGCCGTCAATTACACAATCCTCATAATGTTTGGATGGATGGCCGGTTACCGGACTTGACAAAAACCCTGTCCGTTGTAAATTGGTTGCAATCGAAAAACAGGAAACCAATCGCCAATTGATCATTCTCGATGGGCGGCGATGTTCGTCCGTTGGTTGTCGCTTAACGCTACCGAAGGAGACATTTGTGGATCTAAATCGGTTGTTTCACCCCCAAACCATTGCAGTTATCGGCGTGTCGCTTTCCAATGATCGTCACCCGGCCAATGTTATTTACGATAAACTGAACCTGCGGTATCCGGTGACGGTTTACCCGGTCAACCCCAAGGGAGGGAAACTTCACCGGGACCCCGTTTACCAGGATATTTCAGAAGTTCCTGGGCCAGTGGATCTGGCGGTTATTGCTACCCGTTCCAAATACGTTCCTGCCATTGTCAAAAGCTGTATTGCGAAAGATGTTGGCGGAGCGACCATTATTTCGGGAGGTTTTGCCGAAGTGGGCAACCAGGAACTACAAGACGAGATTGTTGAACATGCCCAGGCAGCGAATTTTCCCTTTATTGGACCCAACTGCCTGGGGATTTACGCACCCAAGCGATTTGATACGTTTTTCTTGCCGGGGCAGCGTCTCATCCGTCCCGATGAAGGCGGTGTGGCCGTTATCAGTCAAAGTGGGGGCGTTTTGGTGGACCAAATGGTCAAATTTAAGGCTCAGGGTATCGGCCTCTCATTGGGGGTGAGCATTGGTAATAAAGCACTCATTCGTGAAACCGCATTACTTGAATATCTATCGCAGGATCCAGCCACCCGGGTAATAGCGTTTTATGTTGAAGGCTTCGGCAAGGGAGAAGGACGCACTTTTGTTCAGGCCGCGCATAATTGCCCCAAGCCGGTGGTGGTTTTAAAGGCCGGAAAAAGTAGTGCCGGTAGTCGCGCCGCTTCCAGCCACACAGCTTCTCTGGCAGGTGATTATACCGTTTTCTCCCAGGTTTTGGGACAGCATTGTATTGCCGAAGCAAAATCGGAATACGAACTATTGGCTTTTTGCGAGGCTCTCAACAGCTATCCGGAAGGTATCGATGGTCAGGTCGGAATCGTTACCGCCAGCGGTGGCCATGGGGTGTTGGCAGTGGATATCCTGTCCGATCATGGTTTGACGGTACCACCTTTGTCAGAAATTACTCGAAAAACTATTTTCGATCGATTGACACCCAGTGTGCAACCCATCGCCAGTGTGGGTAACCCGGTGGACTTGACCGGTAGTGCCACCGATGAAGACTTTATTGGTACCGTAATCGGCATGAGCCAATCACCGGAGGTCGATTGTATCCTCATTTTAATTCTACCCTATTCACCCAGCCTAAGCCCCGAGTTGGGCGCCCGGTTAAGTCAAGTCTATCTGTCGGACAAAAAACCGATGGTCGCTTATGTTCCCCATGAAGATAAATACCGCATGCTAATTGAAGGGTTTGAGTTAAACAAAATACCGGTTTCCGATTCTGTTGAGGGAGCGGCCCTCATGGTGGAGGCTTTGAGGAGGTGTCAACCATGTTAACCGATGAAATGGTCGCGATACTCGACGCTGCCGAGGCGGATGGCTGGGTCCTGGAACCCGAAGCCAAGCGTTTGTTTAAACTGGCTGGACTGACCGTTCCCAATTTTCAGCTTGCCGAAACAGAAGACGGGGCGGTGGCAGCCGCCGAAAAAATCGGATACCCGGTGGCGGTGAAAGCCGTCTCGCCTGCGGTGGTTCATAAAACGGATTTTGATGCGGTCCAAATCGACATCAAAAGTGCCGATGCCATCCGGTCTATTTTTACTCGTTACAGCGGATTTGATAAATTCAAGGGAATGCTCGTTGAGGAAATGGTGTCCGGAGTGGAGTTGATCGTGGGGACCAAAATCGACCATCAGTTCGGCCCTGTGGTTCTTTTAGGAATCGGCGGTACGGGGGTTGAGCTGTATGGTGACACTGCCGTACGAATGGCGCCGTTGAATCAATCCGACGTGCGTTCCATGGTTCATCAACTGAAGGGACGTCAGGTATTGACAGGATTTCGGGGTTCCGAACCGGTTGATATGGTGGCTCTTGGAAATGAGGTGGTTCGATTTTCAGAATTGGTGATGGCTCTGGCAAACCGTATCACATCAATCGACCTAAATCCGGTAATGTGCAGCGCTTCCGGCTGTGTTGTGGCCGACGCACGTATTATGCTGACCGAACACGGCTACAAACCCAATTAGCCATCATCACTACACCAATATCGATTACCTGGTACCGACGCTATGATTGCTAAACGATTAAACCCATCTGGCCTGCTATCTTTTGGAAAGGTAAAAATCGGTTGGTATCAGATGCTTGCGATAGCTGTTATTCTGGCGGCTTCATCTATTGACTGTAGGGCCGAAACCCCAATCCCTATTGCCCAAATTCCGTCACTTCTTTCGGCAATAAGAAACATCGATCGTCTGACTTTTTGTGGTGAGCCGGCACCCTTGGAAGACGCCCTAATCAGGGAACGATTTGAAAAGGAGCTTTTGTTGATCCTCTGGAATAGACCCCAGGTGTTGTTGTGGATCAAACGAAGTGCACGCATTTTTCCGGAGGTGGAAAAGATGCTTAACACCGCGGGTCTGCCTGATGATCTTAAATATGTTGCAGTGGTGGAAAGCGCATTACAGCCCCATGTTCGTTCATCCAAAGGGGCGGTGGGATTTTGGCAATTTATCAAATCAACTGGAAAAAAATACGGTTTACGTATCGACCGGCACATTGACGAACGGCGCAACCTGGTAACCGCCACCCGGGCGGCCACCGCCTATTTTAAAGACCTTTACGGCATTTTCGGTAGCTGGACTTTGGCCGCAGCGGCCTATAACATGGGAGAGCAGGGGCTACAGTCGGAGGTACTGATACAGCAGATCGATGATTATTATAACCTCTACTTGCCAAGGGAAACCCAACGCTATATCTTTCGCATCCTTGCAGCCAAGATGATCATTGAAAAACCTCAATATTACGGTTTCTTGATTGCAAAAGATGATTTGTATGATCCTCTGGTTACAGACCAGTTCTCACTCAGCATGACCGATGAAACGCCAGTTCAAGCGTTGGCTTTGGCAGCCCGTACGTCGTTTAAAAGGATCAAAGAGCTCAATCCGCAAATTCGGGGTCATTATCTGGCGCCGGGCACCCATAACCTTTCGCTGCCGGCAGGTGCTGCAAAAGGATTTAATCGGCGTTTGATGAAAGAGAAGAAAAAAATCACCAATGCTCAGAAAAATCGAATCTACATTGTTCGCAAAGGAGACAGCCTTACGGGTATCGCCAAACAATTTGGTGTCCCTTTGCCGGCCCTTTTGATATGGAATCGACTGGATTATCGGAAACCGATCCACCCTGGGGATCGTCTGGTCATTCATCCTTGAAACAAGGTCTTCGTATTGGTTGCACGAACCACCCAAAAGAGACATTTGTGTTTTTTTACCAGGTATCCTCGAGCCGGTGTCACCAAAACACGGATGATACCATTGCTCGGTGCGGCTGGTGCGGCCGACCTTCAACGCCAAATGACGACCCATATGATAGACCAGATTCGTCCCCTGGCGAAGCGATATCATGTTCAGGTATCGGTTTGGTATGAGGGAGGCGATGAAGATCGGATGGTGCGATGGCTGGGCGCCGATTGGTGCTTTATACCCCAGATATCCGGTGATATCGGTCAACGCATGGCCTATGCGCTCAGGCAGTCGGCCGCCTCCGGTTTTGATTCGGTGATTCTGATAGGAGCGGATATCCCGGATTTGACCACCGCAATTTTGGTGGATGCGTTTGACCGTCTGCAGCATGATGAAATGGTTTTCGGGCCGGCCGAAGACGGTGGCTATTATTTGATCGGTTTACAAACCAAATGTCTTGGTAATGTCGATCCCATGATATTCAGTCACATCCATTGGGGGCATTCATCCGTGCTGACAGAAACCATCAATCGTATCGAACATTCCGGTTTGGCCTATTCCCTCTTGCCCTGTTTGGGAGACGTTGATCAGCCTGAAGATTTATATCGCTGGGAAGCCGCTGTGGGAAAGAAGACCGGGCATTGAAAAAAAGAAAAATTACCGCTATTATCGGCCATTCATTTAAGGCAGAGATACAAGGCATCAATTTCAACCAAGAACAGGACCCCGTTTGAAGTTTAAGCAACCTGACGAACCGGTATCCGATCCCAAAACCTGGCTGGACCGATATGGGGACTACTTATACGCTTTTGCACTCTCCAGGGTGCGAGATCCGGCCGTGGCCGAAGAAGTCGTCCAGGAAACCTTTTTAGCGGCCCTTGGCGCAAAATCTCAATTTAAAAGACAATCGTCAGAGAAAACATGGTTTACGGGCATTTTAAAGCATAAAATCATTGATCATTTCCGTAAAACTTCCCGAGAGAAGAAGTATTTTCAAAACGATCCTTCCAAAGCCGCAATGGAAGCATTTTTTAACAGCAAGGACAAATGGCACGAAAAGCCGGTTCGTTGGACGGATAACCCCCACGAATTGTATAAGCAAAAAGAGTTTATGGCTGTATTGTATTCTTGTCTCTCACAGCTCTCCGAGCGTCAGAGCGCGGTTTTTTCTAGTCGTGAAATGGATGGGTTGAGCACCGACGAGATCTGTAAGCTTTACGACATCACAGCGACGAATTGCTGGGTGCTACTCCATCGGGCAAGATCGCTTTTGCGACATTGTGTCGAAAAAAACTGGTTCGACAAAGCACTCGAATAACAGGCGTGAGCCAAAATATTCACTATTTTATAGAAGATAAAAAAAATACAGGTTACCTTAATGAACCACTGGATGATGAATTGTCGCAAAGTATCTCGGATGGTATCTGATTCGATGGACCGCAAGTTATCGCTTTATCAACGCCTGGGAATCCGCATGCATCTTTTGATGTGCCGCTACTGCTATCGTTATTACAAGCAGCTGTTCTTTTTACGTAAAGTAATCCAAAAAACAACCGATTGGAGCGAAGAGGTCGGCACCAAAACTCCAATGCCTGAAGCGGCCAGAGAACGCATTCATGCATCGCTTCTTCGACATCTGGCCGGCTAACCATGTTTTTTATAAGGTGTTCTAGTGAGGTAGGATTTCTTCATTGGCTTTGTAAGGTCTTGAACGCACTGGCGACCAACCTCTAAAACTTGGACAATCTCACTTGAAAAATTTCATCAAGGAATTGCCCGATTATGAGTGATTATGACTACGATATCGGCGTCATTGGTGGCGGTGCCGCCGGTCTTACGGTGACATCGGGAGCGGCCCAACTGGGTGCAAAAACGCTTTTGGTGGAAAAAGAGCCGGTTCTGGGAGGCGACTGCCTGCATTACGGGTGTGTTCCCAGCAAGACCCTCATCAAAAGCGCCCATGTTTACCATCAAATCAAGCACGCCTCTGAATTTGGATTGCCATCGGTCGAACTCCCCCCGGTTGATTATAAGCAGATCGCCCGGCGTATTCAGTCAGTGATCGATGTTATTCAAAAACATGATTCCGAAGAACGTTTTTGCCGGTTGGGTGCTCGGGTGCAATTTGGTGAACCCGAATTTATCGATCCTTATGCCATTCGGTTGAACGGAGAAACGATTTCCGCTCAAAAATGGGTAATCGCCACGGGATCGTCTCCAGCCATGCCTCCCATAGATGGCCTGGAAAATCTGGATGTGATTACCAACAAAGAGATTTTCTCTTTAGAACGACTCCCAAAGTCGATGATCGTTTTAGGTGCCGGCCCCATCGGGTGTGAATTGGGCCAGGCTTTCGGTCGTCTGGGTTGCCATGTCAGTATTGTTGATCGGGCCAATCAAATTCTAGGAAAAGAAGATATAGAGTTGGCCGAGATTGTCAAGACCTCCCTTGAGGTTGAAGGCATCGATTTTTATCTGGAAACAGAAATCGAGAAAGTAGGCGATATAGGAAGCGGCCGAAAAGAGGTTCTTTTAAAGGATAGAAGTGGTGAGCAACTGAGCCTGAAGGCGGAGGCGATTCTGATGGCTATGGGAAGGCGCCCCAACGTCGAGAACCTTAATCTGGCTGGAATTGGTGTTGATGTGGGGAGAACCGGTATTAAGGTAAATGACCGGCTGAGAACCTCGCAAAAACATATTTATGCCGCAGGCGATGTGGGTGGCGGTTATCAGTTTACCCATGCGGCCGGTTATGAAGGCGGCATTGTTGTCAGCAATGCTATTTTTCGCCTACCCCGTAAAGCGGACTACACTTACATGCCGTGGTGTACTTTTACAGACCCGCCCTTGGGAAGTATTGGTATGAACGAAAAAACGGCCAAAGCGGCCGGAATCAACTATCAGGTGTGGACAGAATCTTTTAAAGATAATGATCGCAGTCTGGCCGAAGGCGAGACGTCAGGGCTGATAAAAATGATCTTGAATGAGAAGGAAAAACCCATCGGTGTTCAGATTGTGGGGGCTGGCGCTGGGGATTTGCTGTCTGAATGGGTGGCCGTTCTAAATGGAAAGGTAAAGCTTTCAACGCTGGCAGCTGCCATCCACCCATATCCAACCGTTGGTGAAATCAATAAAAAAGTGGCAGGCACCTACTTTTCCCCCAAAATATTTTCAGATAAAATAAGAAAAGGGTTGAAATTTTTCTTTCATTTAAAAGGCCGTGCTTGCGATCCGGAAGACTGTTCTATCTAAATATTAGAGCAGACCCATCCATTCACGTAATGCTTTTATACCAAAGGAGCTATTATAGATGGAGACCTACTACAACCCGGAAGATCTGCTAAAGTTTGAAGAGGTTGGCAAGGAAGCCCCTGAGCTGGCCAAGAAATTTTTTGATTACTACGCGACCGTTTTCGCCGATGGCGAATTGACCGAAAGAGAAAAGGCTTTAATCGCCCTTGCCGTAGCCCATACGGTCCAGTGTCCCTACTGCATTGATGCCTATACAAAAGCATGCTTGGAAAAAGGTTCAAACCCAGGGGAAATGACCGAAGCGATTCATGTGGCCACTGCCATTCGTGGCGGTGCTTCTCTTGTACATGGTGTTCAGATGCGAAATATCTCCAAGAAAATTTCCATGTAAGCAAACAAGAAACGTGATTGCCATGACCTCATTATCAAATACCACAAAAGCGCATTCACCGGATCCGGGACCGATTGATAAATTAACCCCTTTCAGCCTCGCTTTGGCGAAGAACAACCTGAAACTGGAACGGGCCAAAACCACTACCTTGCAAATCAATGTGGGCTTGCTGTGTAATCAGGTTTGCAAACATTGTCATTTGGATGCCGGACCCAACCGCGTTGAGATAATGGCCCCAGATACCATCGCCGCCGTGGTGAACTACGCTTCCGCAAACCCATTTGAAACCATTGATATCACCGGTGGTGCCCCAGAGATGAATCCGCATATCACTGAATTGATCGACCAGTTACGGCCACTGGCGCCCGCATTGATTTTACGGTCTAATCTTTCCGTTTTAAATGACGGTAACCATCGCATCCTGATGGAGCAGCTTGCCGAATCGAAAGTGACCATCGTGGCATCGCTTCCAGCCATTCATTTAGGCCAGACAGACGCCCAGCGCGGTAAAGGGATCTTTGATGTAAGTTTGGACGCTTTGAAAAAGTTAAACAATTTGGGCTATGGCGTAAAAGGGTCGGACCTGGAGTTAAATCTCGTTTCTAACCCCACGGGGGCGTTCCTTCCTTCATCGCAGGAGCAAACCGAAAAGCGGTTTCGTGAGGTGCTAGCTGATAAATGGGGCATCGTCTTCAATAACCTTTTTGGCTTCGCCAATGTCCCTTTAGGAAGATTTCGTCAATGGCTGGCCAGATCAAATAATCTAGAAATGTATTTGGAAAAATTGGCGGCCGCTTTTAATCCATGCGCCATATCAGGCGTCATGTGCCGGACGTTGGTTTCGGTATCCTGGGATGGGTACCTTTTCGATTGTGATTTCAATCTGGCATCCGGAATTCCCCTGGGGGGACGTAAAACCCACCTATCCGAATTGTCCAGCATTCCCGCAGACGGCGCGCCCATTGCCACCGCCGATCATTGCTATACTTGTACCGCCGGTGCCGGATTCACCTGAGGGGGGTCCATTGATGCCTGAGGATTCAGGCTGTTAATTCTCTAATCGAATCTAAGAATATACCAAAAGTGAGGCAGCTGGCCACCTTTCTCAAGTCCCTGCCTGCTGATGCCGACAAGCTCGCTTTTGCTAATGCCTTCTGACATCCCGGTGCAGATCTTGTTGGCCAGCATTTGTTCATTGTTGATCTTATCCAGGACAACGCTTAGTTGGTCCCAACTATTGCTGACCTGAACTGCTTTTGCTTGGTCAATTTTCTGTTTTTTCAAGTCAGTTAAGAGGGTGGCCATTTTTTCAGTGAGGAGGGGGGCGGCTTGACGTATCCGGGTGCCATTCGTTTTCACATCGTTGCAATAATCGTTTTTCAAACGCCTGATACGTTCGCTTTTCGAGAGGCCTTCGTAGCCATCTGGGTAGTCGCTGGTATCAATGCCCTGCTGTGGTTTTAAGCGTTGACATATCGCCTGTTTGGATTGGGCATGGCTCGATAAAGCAGCGTTCAGCTCAGAAAGAGGGGTTGTTGCTTGTTTTGCTGTTGTTGCGATCGAAGGTGCGTTGCTTTGAGCCGCTTTGATCAAGCCGTCAACATCAAGTTGTAATTGTTCAAATCGGGTCAATTGAGCCCTGGTTCGCGTAACATCATCTGTGCAATTTTTGTTACGCAGCCGTTTGATTATTTCGCTTTTGCTCTCTGCATAGGCAAACTGGCAGATAACACTTCCTGCTAAGAGCCCAATCCCGGCAAAAAAAATGACCGTTTTCTTAAGTGAAGATGGCATTTGGTACCTCCTGATATTACCTGATATACGAGTTTGCGCCAATTCTGCATAATCACGTTTGTTGTTGTGGTGAAGTCGATTAAAATTAGTATGATACCGGTTGTATTGTCAAATGCAGGTTTCCGTTTTTGATAGAGACAAAAGACGACCAATAAGGGAGGTACAATCAGTCTTGAAATACCAAAAAACGATAGCATCTTCTATGATAGCCGCCCATTGAACGCCCCTGTTCACCATTGTTGGTATTGTGTAAACGTGGCCCTCTTTAGTGGTTTGGCCCAAATAATTTGAAAAAATGCAATCCGGAAAGATTCGATGTGTTTACATTAATTTATGGACGAAATGGCCCCATTCTTAGAAAGGTTTTAATCTTTATGGGATGGCTTTGCTTTTTCACCGTCATTTATTCTCCATGGGTCTGTGCAAAGGAACTGGTTATGCCCTATTCAAAAAAGTTACAACAAGCAATTGAAAGCGCTCTAAAAGCCAAAGGAGGCGATTATCGCCCCCGCACCAAGCATTTGCTGGAAGATGGTACGCCCAAGTACACTAACCGGTTGATAACAGAAGGGTCGCCCTATTTATTGCAGCACGCCCACAATCCGGTGGACTGGTATGGTTGGGGTGATGAAGCATTTGAAACCGCCAAAACCCTAAATCGTCCGGTATTGCTGTCGGTGGGGTATGCCACCTGTCACTGGTGTCATGTCATGGAAGAGGAGTCTTTTGAGGATGAGGAGATCGCTCAATTTATCAATGCACATTATGTTCCCATCAAGGTTGACCGGGAGGAGCGCCCCGATGTGGATGCAATTTATATGGCAGCTGTTCAAGCCATTTCAGGCAGGGGTGGTTGGCCCATGACAGTCTGGCTGACACCCGATCGCCTCCCGTTTTATGGAGGCACCTATATGCCACCCAGAGACGGCGACAGGGGTGTGTCGGCGGGCTTTCTTACGGTGTTAAAAAAAATATCGGCCATGTATCACACCGAACATGTAAAAATAAAAGAAGCAGGGGATGCATTGACCTTAACGATTCAAAAACAGTTGCGGCCGATTTCCGGCTCAGAGCAGCCGGGTGCAGACCTGATTCACCGGGCCATGGAAGGAGTCAAAACCTTCTACGATTCGCAAAATGGCGGGATGAGCGGCAAACCCAAATTTCCCAGTAATATGCCTGTCCGCCTGCTGCTGCGCTATTACCGTCGCACCGGTGATAAAACGGTTTTAGACATTGCCCGTAATACGCTTGAAAAAATGGCTGCCGGCGGCATTTACGATCATGTCGGTGGTGGCTTTCACCGCTATGCCGTCGATGCCATTTGGCTGGTGCCCCATTTTGAGAAGATGCTTTATGATAATGCTTTACTGGCCATGACTTATCTGGAGGGTTTTCAGGCAACTGGTGATGACCATTTTAGGCGGATTACCGAGGAGACCCTGGATTATGTAAATCGGGATATGACGTCTCATGAAGGGGCTTTCTATTCGGCCACAGATGCCGATAGTTTAAACCTTAAGGGCCAGCGAGAGGAGGGGTATTATTTTACATGGATGCCGGAGGAATTAGACACGGTATTAGGGGAAGATCGTGCGACCATTGTAAAATCGTTTTTTGCCGTGGGCAAAGGGCCCAATTTTGAGGGGCGACATATACTCTATACCCCCAAATCCACTGATAGCGTTGCCCGCGCCCTCGGCGTAGAAAAAAAGAAGTTGATGAAAACCGTTAAC
>JAAUYD010262753.1_pt1 | contig 15990 bp, 17 predicted proteins | sample 7278101 | NCBI WGS metagenome assembly JAAUYD01 (sample SAMN14350128, study PRJNA611818) | marine sediment metagenome | isolation source: surface marine sediment (0.6m) | place: French Polynesia: Moorea | collected 2018-08 | reverse complement strand
CAACTGTCAACCGTCAACTGTCAACTGTCAACTGTCAACTTACTTCTTACTCTTTCTCCACCCTCCTCCGGTGCTCCCCTGCCCCTGCCTCTTCCTGACTTGTTAAAGCAAAAATATATTTAAATTTATATTTGCGGGATAAATTTTATAAGCAAAAGTTATATTTAGATATAAAAAAATTTTTATAGAAACTTAATCTTTTATTTACGAACCGTGATAACATTGATCCAAAGATATCAATCTATACATAATATAGTTTGCATAGATAAAAATCTATAATTAGAATTTGTTTAACAATAAACAAATTCACTTCAAATCTGGTATAGAGCCTGGTGTCAGCTCTTGTATTACATTTATATACATTTTTGCATCTGCTCTGTAGAATTTTAATCCAATTCGCTCATTTAATATAGGTAGGTATTCTACCCATGCAACTTACCAACAGAATTCATTTTCGCAACATACGGGGTGACATTTTCGGGGGTGTTACCGCCGCTGTTATTGCCTTACCAATGGCCCTAGCCTTTGGTGTTGCCTCCGGTGCTGGTGCAGCCAGTGGTTTATGGGGGGCGGTTCTAGTGGGATTTTTTGCCGCCTTATTTGGTGGTACTCCCACGTTAATTTCCGAGCCAACAGGTCCAATGACAGTAATTATGACCGCTGTCATTGCCAATTTAACAGCAACAGCCAGCAGTACCGAACAGGGTATGGCAATGGCATTTACCGTTGTCATGATGGCCGGAATTTTTCAAATTCTTTTTGGCTTACTGCGGCTAGGTAAATATATCACAATGATGCCCTATACTGTGGTTTCCGGCTTTATGTCCGGCATCGGCATCATTCTGGCCATATTACAAATTGCTCCATTCTTAGGACAAGCCAGTCCCAAGGGAGGGGTTATCGGCACACTCCAAGCCATACCAGATCTACTGGGTAACATCCAACCAGTAGAAACCATCTTAGCAGTCATCACAGTGGCAATCATCTGGTTCATGCCCTCAAAGCTGAAACGCATTGTACCTCCCCAGTTAATTGCATTGGTTGCTGGTACAGTTTTATCCCTAATATTGTTCCAAGGAGTAGAAATTCGGCGGATTGGGGAAATTTCCGCCACCCTACCCGCCATGCAACTGCCAACCTTTGAGATTCCTCAACTCCGGCTCATGTTCGTAGATGCAGTTGTGTTAGGTATGTTGGGTTGTATTGATGCCCTACTCACATCCGTAGTTGCGGATAGTTTGACCCGTACAGAACATAACTCCAACAAAGAGTTGATTGGGCAAGGCTTGGGCAACTTAGTTTCTGGTTTATTTGGGGGCATTGCCGGTGCTGGTGCCACCATGGGAACGGTTGTGAATATTCAATCTGGTGGCAGAACCGCCTTATCTGGCTTGACTCGTGCCCTTGTCTTGCTAATTGTGATTTTGGGTGCAGCGAATTTAGCAGCAACTATTCCTCTGGCAGTGCTAGCAGGTATTGCTCTGAAAGTGGGAATTGACATTATTGATTGGGATTTCTTAAAACGGGCCCATAAAATTTCCGTTAAGGGTGCCCTGATTATGTATGGGGTGATTCTGCTGACAGTTCTGGTGGACTTGATTGTAGCTGTGGGTGTGGGGGTTTTTATCGCCAACATTCTGACAATCGATCGCATGAGCCAGTTGCGCTCAGAATCTGTGAAAGCCATTAGCGATGCAGATGACACCATCAATTTAAATGCTGATGAAAAACGCTGGTTAGATGAAGGGAATGGTCGGGTTTTGCTATTCCAATTGAGTGGTCCGATGATTTTTGGAGTTGCTAAGGCCATCTCCAGGGAACATAATGCCATCGGGGAATGTGATGTCATAGTTTTTGACCTCAGCGATGTTCCCCATTTGGGTGTTACAGCCTCCTTAGCCCTAGAGAATGCCATCGAGGAAGCAGTTGAAAACGGCCGTCATGTCTTTTTGGTGGGAGCTGCTGGACAAACCAAGCGTCGTCTTAACAAGCTAAAAGTCTTCAACTTGATTCCACCCCACCACCTCTATACCAATCGCGTGGAAGCACTAAAGGATGCAGTCAATGCAATTTTCTCAGCATCAAGTACTCAAGAGCAAACCCCAGATGCATCAAGCGATCAAGATCAAATCCTAGATTTTGGTACATCAGCAACAAACTGAATTTCCTAGGGGAAATGAAGGATTTAACCTCCTGAGCTTTTGGAAATATATAGGAGTTTCATAACCATGAAACTCTTAATCCAGCTGAACTTAACTACTTTAATTAAGGTTTTTTATGATGCTGAATTTAGATTTCAATATACCAATGACAAACTTAATGGATACTTGGCAGTCTTCGCCTTGGGTAATGGCGACAACGCCACCACCAGAATCTGGTCCATGGGTACTTACAGGTGTTTTATTCAGTTTGATTGTAATTTACCTCACCAGTAAACTGGGGGGCGAGTTGTCTAAGCGTGTCAATTTACCACCAGTTTTGGGAGAGCTAATTGGGGGCGTTGTTGTGGGAATTTCGGCCCTACACCTGGTTATGTTTCCAGAAAATAGTGGGGCCGCAACAGATTCAGTTATCATGAAGGCGTTGCAATCCCTGGGTAATTTAGACCTAGAAACCGTCACCCACGTTTTTGAAAGCCAAAGCGAAGTTATTTCCGTGCTGGCGGAATTGGGGGTAATTGTTCTCCTGTTTGAAATTGGTTTGGAATCAGATTTACGGGAACTGGGTAAAGTCGGCTACCAAGCAGCGATTGTAGCTGTGATCGGTGTTGCTGTTCCTTTTATATTAGGAACTGTTGGTTTAGTAACCATTTTCCATGTTTCTACCATCCCCGCAATTTTTGCTGGGGCTGCCTTGACAGCAACGAGTATTGGTATTACATCCAAAGTTTTGTCGGAACTGGGACATCTCAAATCGACGGAAGGACAGATTATTGTTGGTGCTGCGGTAATTGACGACGTGCTAGGTATTATTGTCCTGGCAGTTGTAGCCAGCTTGGCAAAAACCGGTGACGTGGATTTACTCAATGTAGTCTATTTGATTGTCAGTGCCAGTGCCTTCCTCCTGGGAGCGATTTTTCTGGGTAAATTTTTTAACAAAAGCTTTGTGGCGATCGCAGATAAATTACAGACCCGTGGTGCTTTGGTAATTCCCGCCTTCATCTTTGCTTTAGTCATGGCTGTGTTAGCAAATCTGATTCACCTAGAGGCGATTTTAGGTGCTTTTGCGGCTGGGTTGGTGCTGGATGAAACCGACAAACGTAAAGAACTCGATCAACAGGTAGTGCCCATTGCTGATATTTTAGTCCCAATTTTCTTTGTTACAGTTGGTGCCAAAGCAGATTTAGGGGTATTGAATCCAGCCATTGCAGAAAATCGAGCCGGTTTAATTATTGCAACCTTCCTAATTACAGTTGCCATTCTTGGGAAAGTAATTACTGGTTGGGGTGTGTTTGGTAAGCCTGGAGTGAATCGTTTAGCCATCGGTATAGGTATGATTCCCCGTGGTGAAGTAGGCTTGGTATTTGCAGGTATTGGTTCAGCCAGTGGTGTTTTGGATAAGCCTTTGGAAGCAGCTATTATTGTTATGGTTATTCTCACAACATTCCTGGCTCCTCCTTTATTACAGTGGGCGTTGAAAGGACAGGAAGCAGAACCATCCCTAGCAGTAGAAGAAGCAACTCAACCAGTGATTGAAAAAGCAACTCAACCAGTGATTGAGTAGGTTTAATTTGTGACCCCTAACAAAAATTTCCAGAATTGAAATTTCCACGGAAACTATCCACGGAAAGTATCCATTGTCAGGGCGCAAACATTGCGCCCTTGTTACTGGTAAAATTATTTTCAGCAATTACCAAAGCCCTTTGGGCTGAAGTAATAAGTAATAAGTAATAAGTAATAAGTAATAAGTAATACAGATTAAGTCAGAACAATATGGGGTAAGGCTTCTTCATGAATGAAGAAAAATCTGTCAGCCAAACTAATTTTTTTGAATACTTTGCCTAAAGGTCAAGGGTAACACTTAATTATTGATTACTTCATTAAACTTATTACTTGGGAACTCATGCCTTAAGAATACCAGCCTCAAAAAAAATTATTTGTAGAATAAATTTTTTAATCTAAAATTTAAAATCAACAACGGATTATCTGCTTTTCAAAATTTAAAATTGTTTGACTTATTGAAGCCTGTATAAGCAATGTCCATATCCATTTTAGAAGCCTGCGTTTTTGCAACTGTCCTCTGTGGTTTTTTCGGCATCATCCTCAAACAGAATTTGATGATGAAAATCATTTCTATGGATGTCATGAGTACTGGGGTGATTGCTTATTATATTTTGGTAGCAGCGCGGGGGGGATTATTTACTCCAATTGCTAGTACACAAAAAGTTACTTATGCAGATCCGGTTCCCCAGGCGGTTATTTTGACTGCAATTGTGATTGGCTTTTCCATCCAAGCTCTGATGTTGGTTGGAGTTATGAAACTGTCAAGGGATAATCCGACCCTAGAAACCAATGAGATCGAGAAGAATAACACACCATGAATACGATGACAATCGCCTGGATTGCCCTACCGTTTTTTGTGGGGTTCAGCATTTACCTCCTTCCCAAACTCGATCGCTACCTCGCCCTAGGTGTGGTAATTATTTCTCTTGGTTATGGGTTACAGCGAATATTCGACCCCTCACCCCTGAAGTTGGAGTTATTGGATAGTTTTAGTGTCACTTTAGTTGTAGACTCCCTCAGTGGCTACTTTATCTTTACCAATGCCATAGTCACAATGGCGGTTATTTGTTACTGTTGGCACAGCAATAAAACGGCTTTTTTTTATGCCCAGGCAATCATTTTACATGGCAGTGTCAACTCCGTATTTATTTGTGCAGACTTTATCAGTGTATATGTGGCATTAGAGGTTATTAGTGTTGCTACGTTTCTTTTGATTGCTTACCCTCGTAATGACCGCTTAATTTGGGTTGGCTTGCGTTATCTATTTGTCAGTAACACAGCCATGCTATTTTACCTGATTGGTGCAGTACTAGTTTATCAGGCCAACAACTCCTTTGCCTTCGCTGGTTTGGCTAATGCTCCCACAGAAGCGATCGCTCTAATATTTCTGGGACTATTGACCAAAGGGGGGATTTTTGTATCTGGTTTGTGGTTGCCTTTGACACACTCGGAATCGGAAACCCCTGTATCAGCATTACTATCAGGGGTTGTGGTCAAAACCGGTATTTTTCCCCTTGTACGTTGTGCCTTGATGTTGGAAGGGATAGATCCCATTGTTCGTATTTTCGGTGTTGCTACCGCACTCTTGGGAGTCGGCTATGCAGTTTTTGAGAAAGATACGAAGCGGATGCTAGCGTTTCACACCGTTTCCCAGTTAGGTTTTGTCCTTGCGGCACCAGAAGTCGGTGGATTTTATGCCCTAACCCATGGCCTAGTCAAAGCAGCTCTGTTTTTGATTGCAGGGAATTTACCCAGTCGCAATTTTAAAGAATTACACAATCAACCAATTTATACTCCCATGTGGATTTCCTTGGTTATAGCTAGCTTCTCGATTTCTGGCTTTCCCCTTTTATCTGGTTTTGGAGCAAAGGTGTTAACCATGAAAAATTTACTTCCTTGGCAAATAATTGGCATGAATTTGGCCGCTGGGGGAACAGCCATATCTTTTGCGAAGTTTATTTTTTTGCCCTATGGAGGAGCACAAAAAAAGGAATTAAAACCTAGTTTTTGGCTAGCAATAATTCTCTTGCTCGGTGGATTATTTGCAGCCAACGTAGTGTATTACGAGGCCTATACCCTTGCCAATACTATCAAGCCCTTAGCAACCATTGCTCTGGGATGGTTGGCGTACCTGGTAATTTTTCGACGAATTTCCCTCAAGTTACCACGGGTAGTAGAGAAATTTGAGCATCTGATTGGTGTGATGAGTCTGGTATTAACCCTACTATTTTGGATGGTGCTGGCATGATTGGATATCTGGATTTACTGCTACGATTAACCATTTGGTTTCTGTTAACTGCTGATTTGAGTTTGCCAAATATCATCATTGGTGTTTGCGTTTCACTATTAATACCGCGAAGTTATACCAAATTTGCTGTTTTGCAAGATTGGCTAGGGGTACTGTGGGAAATTATTGTAGCTATCCCACAGGCATACTGGGAAGCCTTTGAAATTATGTTTCGCCCCCACACTGAAGAAGAAATAGTGATGGAACGAGTCAAACCCAAACGCACACCTGGACTTATATTTTTAGATATTTTTGTGATTACATTTACACCAAAAACTATCGTTGTCAAATACCACGAAGATGGCTGGTATGAAGTGCATCGGGTACGACGGAGGAGGAGGGAAAGAGTGGGAGGAGGAGGGAAAGAGTGAAGGAGTGAAGGAGGGAAGGAGTGAGCTCCCCGACTTCTTGAAGAAGTCGGGGAGCTGGAACCACTAGTTTTGTAAAAAATCTAAAATCTAAAATCTAAAATCTAAAATTGTTTGACTCCAAAAGATAATGAACTGGATAATAATAGCCATGATTTTGGCTTTACTAATTCCCATTTATGAAGCTTGGCAGGATGAGAATATTTGGCAAACAATGTTGGCTTTTGCCAGTATTTCGACCAAAACATCCATGATGATTCTGGTTGTATCTGTCTTGCGGGATGACTGGATGATAGGGGTAGTTGGTGTACTTATTTTAAGTGTGGGGAATGCTGCTTTAATGCTGTTAGCTCAAGTAATCAGGCGGATAAATGAAATATGATTAATATTCTTAGTTATATCTGTATAGGAGTGGGAATTATCTTTTGGTTTTGGGGAACATTGCCTCTAATTGGTGATCGCTCCGTCCTATTCAAGCTCCATAGTCTTTCAGTGGCAGATACCCTAGGTTCCATGAGTATTATTGTCGGGTTACTCCTGAAAATTCCCCAAGAATGGCCCCTATTAATCCTGGCACTGATTTCCTTGGCAATTTGGAATACGGTTTTGGGATACGTGTTAGCTTACTGTTCGAGTAGTGGAGGTGGGAATGACTGAGGATTCATATATTGTCGCAATTACAGTACTGCTTCCCTTAACTGCTTGCATTTTAGTTTTGCAGGTTAACCCATATCATGCCCTAGTAATTCGCGGTATCCTAGGAGCTGTGGCAGCATTAGTCTATGCTCTGTTTGGAGCTGCGGATGTGGCATTAACAGAAGCCTTGGTGGGCACCATGCTATCTATTACACTATACGCCGTGGCGGTGCGGTCATCCTTAAGTATGCGCCTTGGTGTGCTCGAAGATGAATCCAAGGCAAACACCCAATCTTTCGAGGAATTGCTTGGTGGTTTACGCAAAACTTTGAGCAAATACCATATGCGTGTGGAAGTATTAACCTATACTAATATTCCAGCTCTACAAACAGCTTTAATGGCAAAAGAGATTCATACAACCTATGTTTCATCAGAGCACTTGATTGACTGGGACTCTCTTCAATCCCTCCCTTTACCTGACAAACCCCTTAATCAGATCCAGACGCGCATCCAACGTCTTTATGACATTATGCACAGAGAACTTTCACCGGATTTGGCAAATTTGACCTATCTCCAACCAACCAGCCCCAGTCAACCCAATAATCATGGCATACCTGATTCAGTGGAGGCTCAACAATGAAGTGGATCTACATAGCAGCAGGCATATCTTTGTATATTAAAATGCTTGTTTTTCCTAATCCAACCATAGATTCAGCCGATGTCTCCATCGTCGAATCCATTGTGCGAGATAGCGGGGTACCTAATGCTGTTTCCGGAATAATTTTCAGAAATCGACTCTACGACACAATCTTTGAAGTTGTAGTTTTTACCCTCGCAATTATGGGAGTACGTTTCCTGCTAGCTAACGAACAACCATCTTGTACAATTTACCAGTTTAGCGATCGCCCTTCGATTATTCTGGCAAGATTGGGAGCTACCATTGCAGCCCTAATTAGTGTCGAACTGGCAATTCGCGGTCATTTGAGTCCTGGTGGTGGGTTTGCGGCGGGGGTAGCAGGAGGAACGGCTATTGGTCTAATAGCAATTACCTCTTCTACAGAATTGATGGAAAAAATTTACAAAAAATGGCGAGCAGCAACTGTAGAAAAAATCTCTGTGCTAATTTTTATCGTCTTGGCAGTAATAACACTGATTGGTTATGAGTTACCCCATGGTGAAGTTGGCACATTGTTTAGTGGTGGGACAATTCCATTACTGAATATTTTGGTGACAATTAAGGTCGCTTTAGGTTCTTGGGCAGCGATTTTACTGTTCATTCGTTATCGGGGTTTATTATAGCAGTTGATAGTTGATAGTTGATAGTTGATAGTTGATAGTTGATAGTTGATGGTTGACAGTTGATAGTTCTTGAGTCGAACAATACTGTACTAACCAATATGTCCATTGCTATATAATCAGCTGATTGCAATCAATCCAAAATAGACAACGGATAACGGATAACGGATACAAAATTCAAAATTGATTGACATTTCTTCATTTTGATACTGAGTGATAATGAATCTCTTTAGCGGCCCTAATTCCAGATTCTAATGCTCCCTGTAACCATCCTCTTATAACAGAAGTATGGTCTCCGGCAAAATAGATTTTTCCTTCTGTAATTCTGAGTTCATCAAACAGTTTTTCTTCTTGAGATTCAGTGGGATATGCCCAACCAGCCAAGGACCAAGGGTCATTTGTCCAAGAATAAGTTACAGCACTCACCGTATTTTTATAATTATTCACTCCAAATACAATTTTTTCCCATCTTTGTAATAACTCAGTTAATTGTTGCTTTGATGGGAGAGCATCCATGGCCAGAGCATTTTCCCCTTTGAGATAAGCATGTAATATTCCCGTTTTACTGGAACTATTCCAAGTAGGGTGCCATAATTCTTCTTGGCGATCGGCAATAATACCCCAACCATTTAAACCGTCTTTTTCCCAGAAACGTTCAGGAAATTCTACAAACATTCGTGTAGCAGCACGATAATCATAACCACCGTCAACAGCAATCTGTTTTGGTGACGAGAGGGGAGGATTAAAACTGATTTTTCCTAATACAGGTAACGGAACAGTGCAAAGTACACAATCACCATAGTATAGTCGCCCAGATTGACAAACAACTTTAACTCCTAAAGAGTTTTGTTCAACGCGAGTAACTGCATCTCCCAGAAATATTTTCCCTTTTAAAGATGAAGCAAAAGCTGTTGGTAACAAATCTGAACCTTGAGCTATTTTTTTCCATTCCAACATTTTACCTCTTGCTCTTGCTCTTGCTCTTGCTCCATTTCTATCTCTATTTCTATTTCTATTTCTATCTAGTTCACCAGCATCAACTAAGGTGCGTTGACCATTTTTTAATTGAATGTAAAGCCCTTTATCTGGATAAAAAGACTTTAAGCCTAAACCAAAGTGTTGAATATAAGCAAGAGTTAAATCATGGGAAGGAGGGATTCTTGCTGCTCCTGCTTCCACTAAATGCCCATCACTAAATCGATCCCGCAAAGTCAAAACCCTGCCTCCAACTCGCTTGCGGGCTTCTAAAATTCTCACCTGATGCCCAGCTGCGGCTAACTCATATGCAGCGACTAAACCAGACACCCCAGCTCCTATAATTATCACTCTTTGAGGAATTGCTCCTTTTTGTAATGCGCCTGGAGTCTTGAGTGTTTGAGCTTTAACTTGAGCATAGCTTGTTGTCGCAGCCAACATCAAAGCACTACGCAAGAAAAATTTGCGCCGGTTTAATTTAAACATGAAGTTTGCGCGGAACTAGTAATGAGATAAATTTATCATGAACCTTTGTCCACAAATACAAATCCTCTCGTCTTTCCAGAAGCTGAATCTTTAGTATTCATTGCCTTCCACAAATCTGCTGTTTTTACCCACACAGGGGGATACTTATAACGAGAAACATCAAGAATTAAAAATCTATCCATCTTTTCGTTATAAGCTGCTAAGGGGGAAATATGCCCACCTGTTTTTTGACCAATGGCTTTGCGTAAGTAATTAACAACCACATAATTGCCTGGTTGCTTTAAATTTTCAACTACTTGGCGACGAAACTCTTCTAAAGTTATTTCACTGCCATGGACAATCTTGACTTTCACATTGTAGCTAGCAAATAACCCACCTAACTGTTCCAAAGTCATTCCTCGCTGGGAAACAATTTCTTTGCTTAAGACTTTCTGGGTAGCTGAATTACTAAAAAAATTCTCTTGGGTAAACACCCGATACTGTCGATACTTAGGTGTGGCTGGTGCGGGAATCCCTAAACTATTCAAAACCATAACAATACTGGCAACCCCGCAATATGCCAAATTATCTTGAGTCGTAAAATGCATACTCAAAGGGAAAAAATCTTCCCTCGATTTACTCTCTATTAATAATTGTTGACCACTTACAGAGTTAAAGGCAATTAAGCTAGGTGGCAGAGGTAAGGATTGAGCGAAAACACTGCCTCCTGATAGTAAGGCACCTAATAATAGAGCTTTGATTGGGTGATGCATAGCCTGAAATGGTGAATTTTTCATGAAGACAATATAAATATTATTCCTATAAGTAACATTTTTTGGTAAGCAGATTGTCTATAATCTTTTGAGTGCTTCTTTTACCATTTATTTATAAATAAAGATTTAATAATTTTGACTTACCTGTAGTGTTACTAGTTCTACAACATCGAAAAAGTTAGTTTTGATCGCTAACTACTATTTATTCATCCATAAGATAGAGTTGGCACGAGTACTTTTTACCATACACTATATATTTGTTGTAGGTTGTTTCGTATATTTTCTGGTAGTTTAATGTTGCCTTGCCATACTTCTGCTATACGGGTTCTTTTGGTTGACGATCACGAACTAACCCGTTTAACTCTCAAATTAGCTTTTTCCACTCAAGCAAATATACAGCTAGTTGGTTTAGCCACTAATGGCAAAGAAGCTATTGATATCGCCAAACAAAGTCGTCCGGATGTAGTTATCCTTGATTTGCAAATGCCAGTCATGGATGGTTGGAGTGCTTCTTGTAAAATCAAAGCCATTGACCCTAATACACAGATTATTGCTTACTCTTCGGTGGAAGATACTAAGCTGCAAGATACAAAAATCATGGGAGAATGGGATGCTTTTTGTCAAAAAGATATTCCCACCGCAGAATTAATTGCTTTAGCACGGCAATTAGGACAAAAATCTGCAAATAGTCTTAGTTGTAGAACTAGTTAGTAAATGTAAATATATTTATATAGCTTATAAGTAATTGATGCTATTGTTAATACCAATTAGCGTCAGCAGAACCTTTCATAAATGGTTTCTGCCGACTCGTGTGTTAACTCCTAAAAAATTCAGTTAGTTCCCGGTTCTGGAAAAGTGCGTTGAAATTCATCAAGTAACTCATCCATTTCCTCTAAAGCCTGGTTAACATCAATTCTCAAACTGCCTAAATTTGGTTGTTCGAGTAAACTCAGTAAATATTCTCGTTTATTTTGCACAGCGTTAATTCGTTGCTTGAGAGTCTCTGTATCCATGGGTTGATTATTCCCCTACTCAAATGTCATTAAATTTAAACTTAACCCAAAAATAACTACTTGGGTTTGCTTGATATTATTTGGCTTACTTTATTTTTTATCGAAAATTGATCTTCCCTAATTGACTAGCGATCGCCGATGATAATAAAGCTAGATACAACAGAATACATACCAAATTTATAATTATGTTTCGTCGATTTTCTCTGGGCACCTTGGGTTTAACTATAGGTAGTATCCTGACTATCATGGGTTTTGTCGCCTATGGTGCTGATAATGCCACCCTTAATTTAGTAGGCTTTTTTTACGGCATTCCTGTACTGCTAGGAGGATTAGCACTCAAAGCTAATGAACTCAAACCAGTTCCCTATAGTCAACCCACAACCCCAAAAGTATTGGAATTACGGCAGCAACAAGCAACTACCACCCAAAATAAAATTTTACAGGATATTACCCGCTACCGTTACGGGCAAGATGCCCATTTGGATAGCACTATGACTGCCTTGGGTTTAAGTCCTACAGATGAGGAAAGACCTGAAGTTACTGGCTTACGAGAAATCGACAATGATGGAGCTTACGCTTTAATTTTGGAATTTTATTCCCCTGAGATATCAATTGATGTTTGGCAGGAAAAACAGGAAAAAATGACCAAGTTTTTTGGTCCAGGAGTCAAAGTAGAGGTAACTCAACCCAGTAGTGAGCAAATCGAATTGATGCTAATTACTTCTGGATGAGTAATTCCTGGGGAATCTAACTAAAAATGGAGAGGTTCAGCTCCCCGACTTTTTAGAAAAGTCGGGGAGCTAAATTTTCACAAATGATTCAGGATTGCTATATTGCAAGTAATTATTTTTCCAAACGCACGGCATACCACTGCAAATATTCTCCTACACCAACATCTAATTCGCAACTAGTATCAAGTAAATGTTGGGACTGGGCTGCAACGGAATCAAATTTTTGTAAATCCAATGGTAAATCCTGGGGATTCATTTGTTCTAAAATTCCTTGGAGCTTTTGTTGTAACTCAGATTTAGTCAGAAACTGTTCTGATTGGTTTGTCTCCAAAACAACAAAGTGTTCTTCCTCATACATTAATGGATCTGGCATGGAAGGCAATTTTTGACTTATCAATATTAAATTTTAAGCTCTAAAAGCTCAGTTTATGTCGTCAATGGCGAGTCACTCACCCATGAATGTGGTGAGCTTTGCGCTAAACTCTGTAACTGGTTCACATTGGAAGTGCAAAATATAGCATTACGAAATTAGGGCGCGGACATTTCTATATCCAAAAAACCCTTTAATAGCGCGCTGTTCCCTGTTCCCTGTCCCCTATCCCCTGTCCCCTGTCCCTTGTCCCCTGTCCCCTGTTCCCTAGCGCATAGTTTTCTCAGAAATAGTAATTGTTTTTCCAGATTTGGGAAATATAAGTAACAATCTCCACAAACCATAGTTATCAGAAAGGGAAAAACTAGTCTTATATGATACTTTGATGTAAGTGGTGTCAGGGTGTGAACAATTGTTTAACTGTATTTGCAGATAAGTCTACATATTGGATCACTGCATTGGAATTTAGTACAAAATTTGTTTTGGACAAAAAATAAACTAATCTAAAATCCCAATTTAATGTGTAAAGTTATCAAAAATTAATACTCAAATTTATTAAATATAAAATTAAGTTATGTCAGTTAATAGTAAGCATTTACAATCTAATCGACCTCCTGTAGTGTTAATTGCTGATGATGACAAAAATGCCCGTAGGCTTTTGCGTAAAATCATGGAACAAGAAGGCTATGAGGTTATCGATGCTAAGGATGGTCAAGAGTGCTTAGATGCTTACCAGACGGAAAAACCAGATATAGTGTTGCTAGACGCTGTGATGCCGATAATGGACGGTTTTACTTGTTGCAAACAACTGATTTTACACGATAAAAAAAATTTAGCACTGGCTCTGAATAACTTAGATGCAGATTCTTCTTTAGAAAATAGTTTTCTTTCTATGATTTGGGATCACACTCCCATTTTGATGATTACGGGATTGAATGATTCTCAGTCAATAGATAGAGCATTTGAATTGGGTGCCAGTGATTTTATCACGAAGCCAATTCATTTGGCAGTATTACGCCGCCGTGTGAGAAGACTACTACATCAAAATCAAATCTATAAACAGTTAGAAGCGGCTAACCAAGCTTTACAGCATCTGGCAAATGTAGATGCATTAACTAGTTTAGCTAACCGCCGTCGCTTCGATCAGTATCTGGCTTCTCAATGGTTGAGTTTAGCATCAGCCGCATCTCCCCTGTCACTGATTTTGTGTGATATTGATTTCTTTAAACTCTATAATGATAAATATGGTCATCCGGCCGGGGATAATTGTTTACAGAAGGTGGCTGGGGTGATTGGGCGTACCGCGGAAAAAACCCATGATTTAGTTGCACGTTATGGTGGCGAAGAATTCGCTGTGATTTTGCCCAATACTTCTGGAGCAGGTGCGGTTAAGGTGGCTTCGGGTATGCAAACAGGAGTTCAATTTATTCAAATTCCCCATAGTGAATCTAAGGTAAGTGATTACGTTACCCTTAGTATTGGAGTTGCCACAACTACTCCCAATTTTAAATCTGAACCTGCGGATTTAATTGTGACTGCTGATAAGGCTTTATATCAGGCAAAATCAGAAGGTAGAAATCGGATTATTTTTAAGCAAATGCCACATTGAAAGTTGATAGTTGACAGTTGACAGTTGACAGTTCTTGAGTCGAATAATACGGTCTTAACCAATATTTCCATTACTATATATGGCAGATTTGAAAAGGCAAGTCCTCCTACGAACAAAGTAGGAGGACTAAGAGAAAATTTTTTGACTTTTATTTCGCTCCCAATTTCATAATTTCTCCTGTCACATACAGGCTTTCTTCAAATAATACTTCCTTGCCCCAACGCTGTACCTGCTGACTGAGCAACACCTCAGCTTTTTGTTCGGAAAGGGAAGTTACCTGTTGAAATAAACCAGTGGATTGAGCGCCACCGTGGGTTTCCATACGCATACAGCCACCAGTTTCAGAACAAATTAGGGTACTACAGTCTGCTTGAGGATTGGTAGAACTCAGACGGAAGGCAATCAAATCACCCACAATATCCCCTACATCCCCTACGGGAACCCCTGCTAACTCAGCTTCTACTTTCCGTTGATTGTCGGTAACAAAACTCACTTTCCTGATGTTGTAATCTCCGATTTCCTTTTCATAAGCAACCGGCCGCCAATTCAATCTACTAGCCAACCAACCTAAAAACAACAATGCTTGGGCGGGATTACCTTTTTCGTGATCGATGTTGACTCTATCCACTTCTGGAAGGGCTGCACGCCGTTGTGGTGGATCGAAAGCTTCGGCTGTCAATTCTTGCCATGCTGCAAGACGGCCCCAGTTTAAATCAGCTAAGGGTACACCGGTTTCTATTAACCCTTGCAATGCGAGCAAATCATGTTCTGGCTCGTTAAAATTGCATGAATCGACAATCACATTGTTACAAATTGAACCCAATCTCTTAAATAGGGGGTTATGGGGGTCTGGTGTGGCTTTCCACCAGAGGAATTTGGGTAAATCACCGATGAGCAATTCTGGTACCATGCCACCGATTCTTTCTAAAGCGGCAGCAGTACCAGTCAAATTAATGTATTCGCAACAAACTAGGGTAGTTGACGATCGCTTTTGAATTGGGCAATAAGCGGATACTTGAGCCTTAACCCCTTCATCTTCCCCTGCTATGGGAGATAAGGTGATAATCCGGCAGGGATTGCGTAGGGCAATTTCATCGGCAATTCTCGGGCTATCTGCACCATAGGATGCACTGTTATCTGTGGCTGTATCCCCACCATGACGTTTAGCAACTTCTTCGCGCAATACGGTTAGGGTTTCTGGGGTTGCAGTTCCAGTTTCTTCTAATCCGTGCTGTTTTTGTACTTCCCGCAGTGCAGTTTGGGTTTGGGGGCCGAGAATACCATCAATGGGACCAGTATAAAACCCTGCGGCAGCTAATAAATACTGGGTTTCTTCTGATTCATAAACCACTAGGGTAAAGGTTGTTGCCCTGGTTGCTGCGGGTAAAGCGCCATCTTCACCCGAGATACCATAACTTTGCCAAATTTGATTGAGTTCCCCTTCAATGTCTGTGAGGGAGACATCTTTGGGAGCCTGAAGTGAATAAATAGTTGGAGCTTGGGTAGTCATAACAAATTGTGGGTTGTGGATGTGCGATTTTTGATTTACAGTCCTAGATTTTTGGATTGAGGCGAGGGAGGAGTTAAGAGTGAAGAGTTAAGAGTGAAGAGTTAAGAGTTAAGAGTGAAGGGAGCAAATTTCACCCCATCACTCATCACCTCATTATTTCATTCCCTCTTCCTCTCTTCCTCTCTTCCCCCTGCACCCTGCACCCTGCCCCTCATCCTCTTCTTCAATCTAAAAT
>JAAUYD010124768.1_pt1 | contig 15996 bp, 9 predicted proteins | sample 7278101 | NCBI WGS metagenome assembly JAAUYD01 (sample SAMN14350128, study PRJNA611818) | marine sediment metagenome | isolation source: surface marine sediment (0.6m) | place: French Polynesia: Moorea | collected 2018-08 | reverse complement strand
GAAACGCAGTGATACCCCAGTTTTTCAGCCAGTTTTTCGGCAACGGCTTTGCCATGGAAATAACTTCCTCGGGAGATGGTAATGATCGGCATTGGGGCCTCCTGTGGTCGCAGTGTTCTTCGCTCTGATACCCCAAGAATGGGGCCTGCCATGCGTGCGATCTCAAGACATCCAAAGGAAGAGCCCGGAGCCGAATACCGCCCAAGGATTGTAACTGTGTCGATGGTGAAGGCTGTCGAAGGGCGTTCTTCTGTGGATTGATGTTCGCCCTTTGTTTCAGCAGTAAGTTTCGCGTAAGTTTAGAATCCCGGTTGCATGGCTGAACTTCCAGTGTAATCAACCGTAGCTTGAGTCGTCAAGTGCCAAGCCGTAAAAATGGTGTGGGTGCAGCCCAAGCATTAGGGGAGGTCATAGATTTCCGTTTTTGGATGCGCATATCGAACAAGCATACAGGTATCCCAGTTCGATATGCGCTGTAATGGTTATTTTGAGGGCGCCTTGGGGCGGGGCAGGAATCCGTAAGTCTGCCAGTAGCGATAATCCTTGCGAAAAGCACTCAAGTCCTCCCAGGCTTCCTTGAACATCGGAGAATTGCCGGCCAGCTCCGTGGCCACCTCTTCCCACGCCTTGCGGAATGTGTTGAGCATATCATCGGTCCAATAATGCACTTTGACGCCGCGGTCCTCGACATTCTTTTTGATGACCTGTCCCTGGATGGCCTCTGTATATGCAAAGGAGTCAGCAGTTGCCGCTTGGGAGATGATCTCCAAGATCATTTTTTGGCTTTCGCTCATGCTGTTCCACACTTTTTTGTTGATCAACAATTCAAACAGCGTGGCTTGCTGATGCCATCCGGGGAAGTAATTGTTTTTCACGACTTTGTAAAATCCAAGGCGGGCATCGATGGCCGGCATTGAGAACTCAGTGGCATCGATGGCTCTTTTCTCCAAGGCCGGGAAAATTTCTCCACCCGGAAGCAAGCTGACAGAGACACCCAATTTTTGCATGGCCTTGCCGCCAAGGCCGTAGAACCGCATCTTCATTCCCTTGAGCTCACCCACTGATGTGATGGGGTTGGCAAACCATCCTGAGGTCTCCGGGGCGATGATACCGCAGGGAATTACATGGACATTGAATCCGGCATCATCATACATCTTCTGGTAGAGTTTGCGGCCATTGCCGTACCACATCCACGCCAGGAACTCTCCGGCCTCGGGACCGAAGGGAACCGTCGAGAATATGGAAGCCCCCGGTATTTTTCCCTCCCAGTATCCTGAGATGCTATAGCCGGCGTTGACCTTGCCTGCGGAGACCGCGCCTAAAATTTCAAATGGGGCCACCAGTTTGCCGGGTTCGTACACTTTCATTTTAATGGTATTGTTGCTGGCGACAGTGATGCGTTCTTCGATCCACTTAATGGTCGAGCCGAGTCCGGGCAGTGCCGTTGAAAAACAGATGGGCACCTTTAACAATACCGGTTTGTCTTTTGCCACGGCTGTTCCGGTAAAGGCGCCAAAACCTATTGTTACCAAGAATGTGATTAATATGAGCCATGTGATCCGTTTCATTTATTCCTCCTTTTTTTAATAGGTTTTGACCATGCCGCCATCAAACAACAGATCACCGCCAATCAGATATCTGCCGTGACGAGACAGGCCGAACATAAATAAATTGGCCACTTCGATGGGTTTCATCATCTCCTTAACCCTTGACGTTCCCATCATTACGTCGCGGACCACGGCCTCGGCTGCGATCCCCCGTTGCTCGGCTTGGGCTGGGATTTGATTCAAAGCCAAAGGGGTTCTGACAAAGCCGGTGCTGACCGTAAATGATCGAATGTTGCCATCGCCTTCGGCGGCGATGGATTGGGAAAGGGCACGCAATCCGAATTTGGTCATATTGTAGACTGGTTTGTTGCGGGTGCAGATATGGCCATGAACCGAAGCCATATTGCCAACAGCACCACAACCGTCTGAACTGGATTTCATGTGGGGAATGGTCAATTTTGAGAGGAGAAAGGGCGCCCGGAGCATGACTTGATGCATGCGATCGTATTGCTCCATGGGAAAATCTTCGATGGCATCGATATGTTGCAAACCTGCAATGTTCAGCAGGTATTTTATGGTTCCCAGTTTGGCGGCTTCGGTGACCGCGGCCTTGATTTGCGCGTCGGAAGTGAGGTCCGTGGGCAGAAAAATCATCTGCCCCCCCATACGGCGGGCCAATTGCTGGGTCTTTTTGGCCTCTGCCTCGTTGATATCCAGACCCACCACCATTAATCGGTTGGCCGCCGCCGCCACCGCACTGGCACGGCCGATGCCGGTGGCGCAGCCGGTCACGATGCAGACATTACCGGTGTTGAATTGAACATCTTGTAAAATGAGAATCCCTTCAGCGTTAATCTCGGGTTCTCGGATATCCATAAACTTCCCCCGAATCTTAGTTCCCAACTTTCAGCATTCGCTGCAATGGGTTTAAATTAGGATATAGGAGCGACTGTTAGCCGTGATTATTATGGCGTTGTGGTCCGGAACCATCTCGGCTAACAGTCGCTCCTAGGAAAAATTCGAAAGTTAATAAATATTTTTAAGTTAAGGATATTAAGCGATTCTATCTGTTTAACGGTCACGTGAACGGATTGCTACAGCGGTCACTGGGGTTGGTCGCAGGAGCCATATGATTGCATCGGTCATAATTCTGGTTCAGCTGAAGTATCACTGATTTAAGACGCAAGGTTTGGGCCAATTTCTATTAAGGGTTCAGATTTACAGGGGGGGTGGCGGCAAAATGAATTAGGGTGCGGGTTTATGGCCGGCATTTGATCGCAGTAATTTGAAATTATCTGTCGACGTTCACGTCATCATGGACTAAGATACGTAGCAAAAGCAATACATGTACCAAAACTGATACGGTGAACCGTTATGAAATCAAAGTCGCTTGGCGTTTCCAGGGATCGCCCCCGAGACCAGGCGGTGAACAACAGCAAAGCCTCTGCCACCATTCAAGAACTCCGCCAGCAGCTGGAATTATATGAGCTGATCTTCAACAGTATTCACAATGGCGCCATTGTCACCGACGCGTCCGGATATGTTACCCATTTCAATCAACCATACGGCCGTTTCCTCGGTGTCGACCCGGCGGATCAGATCGGGCGGCACTGTACCGAGGTGTTGGACAACACCCGTATGCATATCGTCGCTCAGACCGGTCAGCCGGAGATCAACCGTCCCCATGAGGTGAACGGGCAGAACATGGTGGTCCAGCGTATCCCCATCCTTAAGGATGGAGACGTTGTAGCGGTGTTCGGCCAGGTGATGTTCAAGGATGTCCGCGATGTGCACAAATTGGCCAGGGAGTTCTCTTTGTTGGAGTCCAAGGTGCAGCTATACGAGAAGGAGCTTCTTAGCCTGCGCGCCACCCGCTACACTCTGGACAGCATCAAAGGAAAAAGTGAAGTCATCAAAGCGTTAAAGCGTGATGCCTTGAATGCCGCCGGCAGCAAATCGCAAGTCTTGATTACAGGTGAAAGCGGCACCGGCAAAGAGCTGTTTGCCCAGGCCATTCATCAGGCCGGGGATCGGAAGCTCTATCCCTTTGTGCGGATCAATTGCGCTGCAATACCCAAAGACCTGCTGGAGTCCGAACTCTTCGGATATGAGAAAGGCGCTTTCACAGGTGCCCGTTCCCGCGGCAAACCAGGGAAATTTGAACTGGCCCACAAAGGGACCATTTTTTTGGACGAAATCGGCGATTTGCCAATGGAGATGCAGCCTAAACTGCTGCGGGTACTGGAGGACAAAGCCTTTGAGCGGGTGGGCGGAAACCGGGTCATACGGTCCGATTTTAGATTGATCGCCGCATCCAACCAACCCATTGAAGCGATGCTGGAGCAAGGTACATTCCGAAAGGATCTCTTTTACCGCTTGAATGTCATCCGGTTGGACATTCCGCCCCTCCGGCAGCGGCGGGAAGATATCATCGAGCTGAGCCACCATCTGGTCGATCTATTGGCACGTGATGCCGATTTGTCGGTCCCTTCGATCGATGCGGGCGCCCGAAGAGCCCTTATCGCTTATGACTGGCCGGGTAATGTTAGGGAGCTTTCCAATGCGCTGGAAAGATCTCTGGCCGCCATGGAAAACGGGATTATACGATTGGTGGATCTCCCCTTTCATATCTATCCAAAACAACAACCCTCATTGGGCAAGAAGCCTGCATCCATTCGTGAGGTGCAACACGCCGCGGAAAAAGATGCAATCGTTTACGCATTGAAAGCAAGTGGTTATAACAAGAGTCAAGCGGCCCGCAGTCTGGGCATCCACAGAACATTGCTGTACAAAAAGATGAAAAAATATCGCCTTTCACCAGTGCCGGATTGACGAAAGAGATCACCTGTATCAATATGGCTACACTATCGCATTCCGATTTATCTATTTCGATAATTAAGGCACAATTCGGCGGGCATACATCCCCCGGGTGACTGCTGATGCGCCCATAATGATCCTTGCCGCAAAGGAGACCGACCATGGCCAGTGACCAACATAAGAAAAGTGAACACCCGGTATTATCCTCATTGCCCCCCCATCAAACTAAAAAAGGCAAGGTCGTATCCGCCGAAGATGCGGTGCGCCTCATACGAGACGGTGACACGGTGGCAACCGGGGGATTCGTAGGGACTGGGTTTGCTGAGGACCTCGCCATTGCCCTGGAGGAGTACTACCTGAAGACCCGTCACCCCAAAGATTTGACCTTGGTCTACGCAGCAGGGCAGGGCGACGGCGCAGAGCGGGGGTTGAACCATCTAGGGCATGACGGTCTGGTCAAACGGGTCGTCGGCGGTCACTGGGGATTGGCACCCAAGCTTCAGAAGCTGGCCATTGATAACAAGATTGAAGCCTACAACCTGCCCCAGGGGGTTATCTCCCACATGTATCGAGACAGCGCTGCCCGTAAACCGCGAACTATCACCTCTGTGGGGCTCGGCACCTTTGTGGATCCGCGAAACGGAGGGGGTAAGATCAACACGAAAACCGTGGAGGATATCGTGGAGTTGATGGAGTTTGACGGCCATGAGTACCTGGCCTACAAGACGTTTCCCATCAATGTGGCCATGCTGAGAGGCACCACCGCCGACACCGACGGCAATATTACCATGGAGAAAGAGGCGCTGGTATTGGAGTCCCTGCCCATTGCCATGGCCGCCCGCAATGCCGGCGGATTTGTCATTGTTCAGGTGGAGCGCATTGCCGAACGTGGCACCCTCAAAGCAAGGGACGTCAAGATCCCGGGGATTATGGTGGACTGCGTGGTCAAAGCCCGTCCTGAAAATCATTGGCAGACCTTCGGCACCCAATACAATCCCGCCTTTAGCAGCGAGATCAAAGTCCCGATGCAATCGGTGCCGCCCTTGGAGATGGGAGAACGAAAGATCATCGCCCGGCGGGCAGCCTTTGAGCTCAAGCCCAACAGCGTGGTCAATCTGGGTATCGGCATGCCCGAAGGGGTCTCCAATATCGCCAATGAGGAGAGCATCTTAGACTTGATGACCCTCACCGCCGAGCCGGGCGTCATTGGTGGTCTGCCCGCCGGCGGACTGAATTTTGGTGCGGCCACCAACACCGAAGTGCTGATCGATCAGCCCGCCCAATTTGATTTCTATGACGGCGGCGGCCTGGACATCACCTTTTTGGGATTAGCGCAGGCCGATCAACACGGCAATCTCAATGTGAGTAAATTCGGCCGTAAACTGGCCGGTGCCGGGGGGTTTATCAATATCAGCCAAAATGCCCAAAAGGTGGTTTTTGTGGGGACCTTTACGGCTGGGGGGCTTCAGGTGCAGGTCCGGGACGGCTCATTGACCATCCTTCAGGAAGGTAAGGTGAAAAAATTTCTCAAGCAGGTGGAGCACGTCACCTTCAGCGGAGCTTATGCCGTACGCAAAGGGCAGCCCGTGCTCTATGTCACCGAACGGTGTGTTTTTGCCCTAACCAAAGAAGGGATGGTGTTGACCGAGATTGCACCGGGCGTCGATCTTGAAAAGGACATTCTCTCCCAAATGGATTTCCAGCCGGTCATGCCCCAACCCCCTGTCCTGATGGATACGCGCATTTTTCAGCCCAATCCCATGAATTTGAGACCCGACCTGGTGACCGTACCTCTAAGTGAACGATTGGTGTACAACCTGGAAGACAATATCTTCTTCATCAATTTTGAAGGCTTGTCCGTGCGCACCAAGGAGACCATCGAAGAGATCGAGGCCGCCGTGAACGAAAAGCTTGCACCCTTGGGGCGAAAGGTTTACGCCATTGTCAATTATGATCACTTCGAGATATCGCCCGAATTGGTCGATGCATACTCAGATATGGTCAAAGGGGTGGTGGAGAGATTCTATACCGGTGTGACACGGTATACCACCAGCGCGTTCATGCGGATGAAAATCGGAGATGCCCTGCAAAGCAGAAGTGTGGCGCCCCATATCTATGAGAGCCAGGAGGAAGCCCAGCGAGCGTTGAAAAAAATAAAATAGAACCTTACACATCTTTGCGATGCAATTCCAAGTAGATCGTTTTGGCCAGATTGTCGATGGTATAGGGTTTGCGTAGATACTCTCCGGCACCCAGCGCCAAGGCCTTTTTGACGCGTTCGGACTCGGAGTAGCCGCTGGCGATAATGGCGCGCTGCTGCCCATTCTGTGCCACGATGCGCTCATAGGTTTCCAATCCATCGATTCCCGGCTCCATAATCATGTCCAGTAGCAATAGATCGACGGTATGGTCCCGAAGGTACTCTACAGCGGCTTCACCGCTGTCCACGGTGGTCACATTATAGAGCAATGATTCGAGAATATCCGACGCAATTTCGCGCTGTTCTTTGATGTCGTCCACCACGAGTATGCTTTGGCCGGCGCCCATGTAATCGGAGATTTGTACCGGTTTCTGTGAATCGTGTTTTCGCCGCGTAACCGGGAAATAGAGGCTGAACGTGGTGCCTAAATTCTCACCGCTTTCCACATCAATGTACCCTTGATGATCTTTAACCGTACCCCATACAACGGCCATCCCCAATCCGGTACCGCTCCGGCCCATCTTTTTCTTGGTATAAAATGGCTCAAAGATGCGCTGCAAATCCTTGGCGGGGATCCCATGGCCGGTGTCGCTGATTTGCAAAAGGACATAATCGCCTTGCTGAACGTCGTCATATCCCCTGATGGGGGTGTCGATGTATTGATTGCGCAGGGTGATGCGAACCGTCCCTTCTCCCATGATCGCCTCGGCTGCATTTGTGACCAGATTCATGATGGTTTTGCCCAAGTGAACCGGGCTACCGGCGATGTTCATCAAATCCGGAGCGATTTTTTTGATGATCCGCACGTCGGGATGGTGAGCGACCAAGTTGGCGTGTTCCGGGCTTTCCAGATAATCTTCAAAGGTCTCCTTCAGATCGACAACCTCCGAGGTGGTCACGCCCCTGCGCGCCAGGGTGAGCAGGTCTTGTACAATGGCGGCCGCCTTTTGACCGGAATTTTGAATGGTGGTGAGCGGTTTGCGAAGATCGCTATCCTTGGGTAGACGCATGAGCATCAGGTCCGGATAGGATACGATGCCGGAAAGAATATTGTTGAGGTCATGGGCCACTCCCGCCGCCAATGTACCAATGGCTTCCATTCTTTGGGCCCTTGCCAACTGGTCCTGCATCTGCTTGCGTTCTTCCATCTCCTGCTTCAGCTGCTCATGAGATCGCATCAATTCATGGGTACGTCTTGAGACCTGCTCCTCCAGTTGATCGCGGTGATGCTCCAGCTGTTGATCCCGCTGTTGAATCTGGGTGAGCATGCCATTGAATCCGTCGATGAGAATTCCCAGTTCATCACGGCTCTGTTTTTTAGCCCGAAGTCCATAGTTCTTGTCCGTCGTCACCCGGTTCATTGTCGATACCAGACCCAACAAGGGGTCTGAGATGGTCCGGTGAAGGCGGGCCGTAACGATTTGGGTCATGATGACCAACGCGATCATCACGCCGACCACCATTGCACCGTAAAGTGCGAGTCGGTGGTAGAGTTGATCCAGGCTGGCGCGAATGACGATATAGCCGATCTGTTTGTGGTTCAATACCACGGGTTTGGCAAGGGTGAACAGTGTGAATGAAAAGGTGTAGACATGCGCACCGAGGTCCTGGTTGTTCTTCGATTGGATGATCAACGCTTCAACCACCGCGGCGTCTTGTTGATCGACATTAAGATCGGGTGGATAAGATGCGAATTTTTCGCCATTGGTCTGAAATATACAAGCGGCTATCACATTGGGCTCCACTTTGATGGCGGAGAGGATCTCCTTGCCGGTATCCGGATCGTCAAATGTCAATGCGGCGGTACTGTTCATTCCGATGACTTCGGCCAGTGTCGTCATATTCGCGACCATGTTGCCGCGATAGGAGAAATACTTGTCCGCCATGAAGAAGATCGCCATGAGCATGACCAGTAATCCACACGTCAAAAGGACGATGAATTTTAATTTCTGATGGATGGGTAGATTTCGGTAGCGATACATCACTTGTCCTTTCCACCGTTAACGATGCGCGACAGCTTCAAAAGTTTGGCGCTGATGTCGAATCCGCTTCTCTTTGCTTCTATAATATTAATTTCGATGCGAATTCTGCGGCCCGATGTCAACAGATTGACCATGCCGCCGCGATGGGCAAAGCCCTCTACGTCACTGACTGTCAGGATGGCATGTTGCCGTGTATATGCTCTGATTCGGGGCCAGATGGTCTGTTGATCTTCACCGATAAAGAGAAGATCGCATGGTTGCTGCCGTAAATCGTCTAAGCTCTTTACTCTTTTGATAACAATGCTGCGGCCATGGGCGGTTTCCTTTGATATGGCCCGGTCCAAATAGGTTCCCAGATTATCCCGGCCCAGTACGATAATGGTAAAGGGGCGTTCGAAGTCTTTGGCGTTTGCGTTCGGCCATTTGATAAAGTTGGTGAGATTGTAGAGAAAGACCGCTTTGACTTGATATTGATCAAAGATTTCAGCATGCACCGGGGTCAGCATGAGGATCAGCGAAATCACCAATCCAGCCGCAGCCAATGAGGAGCGCTGTGCAAACGAATGTTTGCATTTTTTAGCGGATGGTGGTGAGAGTCGTGCTCGCATGCTGAAGATCAGTTCCTTTATGCGCTGACGCCATTGTCCGTTGCTTCGCTGTAATGTTAAAATCGCAGCGTGACCTGGCCGTAAATCTGACGCGGGATATCCGACGGGATGATATCTGTGCGTTCTCCAAATTCTCCATGTTGATCATCCAGGAGATTTTCCCCATTGATGCTAATTTCCCATCTTGCGTTGGGCTGCCATCCGAGACGCAGATCAAGTCGCGTGTATGCCGGGACATCCATTTTTTCGAGTTCCGTGACATAGTATAGCTCGGTATCGAAGGACCATCCCCGAGACAGATCCAGCGCAGAGCGCAGCTGGAATTGATTCATTGGTGTATAGCCCGCCTCTTTTTCAGCGCCTCTGTCCAAGCTGTCATCGTCAATACGCAATAGTACCTGCATCCAAGTGTAGGCCGCCGTCAATTTCCAATGGGTGAGGGGGTGCCAGCTGGCCGCCGTTTCGATTCCGAAGGTTTCGCCTTCCATTTTGTTGTCGATAAAATATGGGACGACAACATGGGGCACCGGGCTCATTTCCAGGAAAGCCGCATCCGCGTTTTGTTCAATGGTGCGAAGATTTTCATATTGATTGTAAAAGGTCGCGATGTCGATGGATACCTTTGTATTGGGATACCAGCGGTGACCCAATTCATAGGAGAGCAGTTCTTCTGATTTGAAATCGTCATCCCCTAAAATCGTATTCTGAAAGACGGTTGGAAAAGGGATGCCAGGGACAACGACAACATCTCGATTGGACCGAAAATCGTGGTCCGCGCGCGATGGTGTGCGTACAGCCCGTGATACCGCGGCCCAGGCAGTCTGCGACCTGGAGGGTTTCCATCTCAGTCGTATACTGGGTTGAACTTCAAAACCGGTGTAGTCGTTATGCTCAAACTTGGAGCCGAGGGTCAGCCACCACTTGTCCGGTGCAAGGGTGATCTCATCCTGGATAAATGCACTGAACAACTGATCCGTGCGGCTGTTCGGATTCATGGATACGGCGTCGCCTGCCTCACCGTGCGCTAGATCATCCTGGGTCCACCGATAGCCCAGCCCCCAGACGACTTCCTGGCGGCCGGTGAGCTGAAAGCGGTGTTGAAAGTCAAGATCGATCAAGTCCCGAACTTCTTCAATGACGACCTGTTGGCGGTCGGTGCGGTCATAGTAGAATTGGAGGGTGAAATCGGATTTGTCGCTGTAAGTCCTCCGCCAGCGGGTCAGAATGTCGGCACCGAAAAAATCTGCTGAATAGGGTTGCGGGCCGGCAGCCGGAGCCGTCAGAGTTTCGGGTAAATCCAAGGTTTGCTCCTCATTGCCTTGATAGATATCACCCTGAATCATGAGCGAATCCCGGGAAGTCAGATCCATATCCATTCGAAAACCGCTTCGCAAGGTATCCCACTCATCATTGGCCTCATCACCATTCACATCGACATACCCACCGCGTGAAAATCCTTTGGCATATAGCCGAAAGGCACCATCGCTACCTAACGGGGCGCCGTAGCGCACGGCAGCATTGTATGCTTCATGGGAACCGGCACCCACTGAGACCAGCCCGCCCTGGGTCTCTTGGGCGGTTTTGGTGATGATGTTGATGACACCGTTGACTGCGTTGGCCCCCCATAAGGTGGCACCCGGACCGCGAATTACTTCGATGCGGTCTATATCTTCTATCATAGTGTCCTGGACATCCCAGATCACACCCGAAAAGAGCGGCGTATAAACGCTGCGACCGTCTATGAGGACCAATAGTTTATTGCAGAAGGTGTCATTGAATCCGCGAGCGCTGATGGTCCATTTGTTGGCGTCGATTTGGGCGACCTGGATGCCGGGCGCCATGCGCAATGCTTCGGCAATGGTGCGAACGCCGGCTCGGCGTATATCCTCGGAGGTGATTACGAATACGGCTGCTGTGGCATCCATTAATCTCTCGGACTTTTTGGACACCGAGGTAACCTCAGCGTCTAAAAGATCTTCAAGGTTCAGGCTTTTCAGAAAATCAACTTTCTCGTCGGCCTTTGCCGAATCAGCAAATAGCCAGAGGGCTGAAGAGAGGATGAGCACCAGCCAGAAGTTCCACCAGCTTGAAAGAATATTTTCTCTGTTGGTTGCCGCCATTTCGATGCTGTGTCTCATGGTACTACCCGTTTCAGTTGCAGTCCGTTGTATACTTCCGCTTCAAGTTCGTTTCAGCCGCGTTTGTCCGAGGAGAACCGGTCCTTGGATCACGCTGTTCGGAATGTATAGATTCCGCGGTTGGTGATCTTGTACGTCTCCCCTACCAACACGTCCATTCATTTGGGCAATTGGATGGCGGTCGGCAGTAGCATTGCTACCGTCGACCGCCATAACTGAAGAAAAGGGATTTAGATTGTGGTCAACAGGAGATTCAATAGATGCTTCAACGATGTTGTGTACCAGTAGACATGAGAGCAGATCCGGTGCAATGCAGATAAATCCAACGCAGGTCGATTTCTGGTTCAGTTCCGATGCAGGTTCCGGTCAGCTATTGGTCCGTATTCCGTTCTGAGATCAGTGCCATTTTCCCTTAACTCAGTTGCCGCCAATTTTAAGTGTCCAGCGGTGTGATCGGGTTGATGCCGGCAGAATACCATCCAATACCATGTCCGCATCCGGCAGTCAGGCAAGTTCCGTTGAGCAGGACAACCCGACCAGATCGCCGCTAGGCTTGGTTCCTGTTGAGCAATGGGTATGCCAATTGGGTGATTGTTGCTATTAATGTTTAAATTTAAGGTGGTTATGGAGATATAGAGTGTGGTTTGGTCCTGAAATATGGGGAATTTCACACAGTCATTTCACCCATGGCGGGTGAAATGACCAAAGGTTGGGTATCTAGTGGAGTGAGGGGTTCAGTTTATGCAACATTGGGACTATGTTTCATTTTTGATCTCTTTTTCAGTTGAATTGTCACCTCCAGGATTCAATAATCTATCGATATGCTTTTCGTAGGTTTCGGTGCGGCTCTTATTCAACTTAAAGGCATAGTCACTGCCTGATGAAAGGGCTGGTTGATGGGTGCTTGCATCATTCTCCTTGTTGAATACCGACAGCATATACTTCCCGCTGTCTGAATTCAGCGTCACCGTCCAGAGGGGATCATTCAAACTCTCCTTGGCATCGTCTTCCATATAGTCATCGCATTTGAGCTGTGCAAAGCTGCCGATCAGTCGATCCACATCCGATTTGGCATAAAGAGTGCCGTTTGAGTCCATCCATTGGGTTTCGGCCGCTTTGGATTGTTCCTCTTTTTTCTCGCCTTCCAAGGCTGGATTGTCTGCGCTCACCTCTTTTTTTGAGATGGTCAGATTTTGGTCTCCCTTTGAGATGGTAAGCGAATTGATATCCTCTTTTTGATAGGTGAGGACCTTCTTTTCCCTCAGTGCATCCACAGTTGTATCAAAGGTGGGACCGATGTTGCCCTGGGCATGGTAGACTTTGGGGTTGTCCATTAATTTAACGAAAGTGTGTTGTTGGGTCGGGGCCAGGCGGCCGATGTCGAAGTCTCGCAGCATATCCTTATCGGCGTAAGCCCGCACATTTACTTTTTTACTTTCCGTCAAATCGTATCGGTCGTAGTTGCCGGATTCCGAAACCAGGGCGGTAAGGTTAAGGCCTGCAGCTGCGTTGACCATGTTTTTGACTTTAATGCTGTCCGCCGGATAGGCATTGGGGCCAATGGTCCATTGATCGTCCTTTTTATTGACCTGGATGGTTTGGTCGCCTTTGGTAATCTCCAGGCGGTTGACCTTTTGGCTTTCCACTTGGGCGATTTTAGGGAGTTCAAAATGGGTTTGATCTTTGGAACGCATCACCAGATAGGCACTTAACGCCGCGATGGCCAGCAACAAAAACAGGTACTCTTTTTTCAGTTTCATGAACTACCTCAACGCTTCGTTTTTAGGCTTGAAATTGTATTTGAATTCTTTTCCGGCGCGCATGCCGCCGGGCCCAGATGATGAGTCCGAGCACGACGACCAGAACCGGCAGTCCAACGATGTTGGCTGCCTTGACAATGGTCTTGGTGGCCGGGGTCGTCTCGTCCAGCGGATTGAACTGTTGGGTCTTGCTTCGCATGGCCGCTATGGTGCCCCGGTCGTTGAGGACATCAATCATGTTCATGATGAACATGGCGTTGGTGCTTCGACCCTCTTGGTCCAGAAGCTGATCCTTGAGGAGTTCTGCCGATGCGACCACGAATACTTTGGCTTCGGGGCTTTGGGCACGAAAAGCGCCTTTTTCCGTGATCTGGGATAAATCTGCTTTGTCCTCATCGGGAGTTTCTTCTTTGATCGATGCCTCCTCGCCCTCCTGATTCTCCTCTTTTTGCTCAGCGGGTTTCTCCGGCATGGGTTTATCTTTAAAATAACTGCTGAAGGAGCCTTCCAGCATATAGGCCAAAGGCAAGCTGGTCATCTCTTTGTCGCTGCCCGGAGGGCGAATAAACATCGGGTTGAGGGATATGCGATCGCGCATTTCCCAGGAACGGTCGGAGGAGGCAAAAAGCTGATGCGCTGTTAACTTTTGGGCTTCGATGCGCTCTTGGTCCAGCTCCAGTGGAGAGATCTTGACGGCAATCAATCCTTTGATATTTCGGATATAGTCCAGATTTTTATTGATGTTTTCATTTTGAATGATGGGCGCAAAGTAGATGGGTTGCTCACCACCGCCCTGCTGGGGTGGGCGGCGTTGTTTGTAACTATTCTCATCCAGCACCAACGATTTTTTGATGCTCACGCCGTAATGGGTCAGAAGCTTCTCCAGTCCGGTATCCATGTAAGCGAATGTGGGCCCTTGATTCATCATAAAGGGCTGCTGTCCGGGCGGCCGCGACTCTTGGAAGATGTCGGCGAAAACGGCAATGTTGGTGCCGCGCATCAATGCCTGGTCAATCTGGTAAAGGGCGTAGTCGGAGAATTTTTCAGCAGGCCGTGCAATGATCAGGCATTTGAGTCCGTTGGGGATGTTTTTCTCCTTCAAGTTAATGGATTTGAGCGAATAGGTTTTGCTAATCAAGGCGTTAAAACTGTTCAGGCTCTCTTGGTTCTGGGGGGCCATGGGCCCGAGGCTTGCCGTCGAGAGGGTGCCATGATCGCCTAAATATCCCAAATCGGTATTGATATCGACCATGCGCTCCAGATTGACATTGATCTGTTCTTCTACGGCACCCATCTCTGCCAGTTGGTATTGTGTACCGAAGATCGGCAGCCGCAACACACTCAACAGCGGTATGACACGCACATCCTGTTTGTACTGGACCAGCAGCCCAATGTGACCGTTACCCGGTTCCACATTGGCTTTGGCGATGGCCGGCCACTTAAGTTCCATGATGTCCAGTCCTTCGATCGCTTTGGCATGGTCGGGATTGGCAGAGGGATCCAGGTGGGAGTAGGTCAATTTGTTGTACGTTTTGGGGTTCAACTTTTCTACGATCTTTTTAATTTCGTCCGGATAGGTGTTCAATTGCTGCAGGCCCATGTACTGGGCCACATTGCCGATGGAAGAGGATTGCACCAGTTTGATCTGAACGTTCTCTTCCAGCTTGAGAAGGGCGCTGACCTTGTTGTTGAGTTTTTGGATCGCGGTGGTCAGCTTATACTCCAGTCCCTCAGTGGTGGTGATGGTGGGAATCCGTTCGATGATATCGCCATGGATCAACACCAGCCCCATAAAGGCCTTTTTGAATTTAACCTCGTCCTGTTCGATCAGCTGTATCTGGACCGGGTTGATGCCGTAGTCCATGGCCATGCGGCGGTTTCCGCCGGCATCGTCTCCGCTGATGCCGTCCGTTTCTGCGCTGACATTAAAGAATCGGTAGTTAAAGTATTTGTTGCCGTGCAAACTGTACTCTTGAAGCATGTCGCGCAGGTATTGTTCGGTGTTGTTGTGGGGTGCCGGCAGATTTTTGGTGAAAAACACTTCGATGGTCAGCGGTTCGGAAAGCGTCGACACCACCTTCTTGCTGACGTCGGACAGCGAGTAGACTTTGTTCTTGGTCAGATCTCCTCGATAAAAGAGCGTCACACCGGCCACATTGATCAAAATAATAACCGCGATGTAGAGCAACAATTTGATATATTTGGCAGAGCGTTCGGAGTTGGCGTTCATGTTACATCCCCTTTACTTTTTTTCCTGCATCACGAGATGGGTGGCGTACAATCCCATAAACATTAAACTGACGAAATAGAGAATATCCCGAGTATCGATGATGCCTTTGGCAATGTTTTCAAAATGGACCACGGTGCTCAGATAGGAGATCACCGACAGCATGGACTGCGGGAAGCAAAAGAGCATCTTATCGATAATGGCCAGAACCGTGCAAATCACCATACCTACGATACAGGCGATAATCTGGTTGCGGGTGAGCGAAGATGCAAACAGGCCAATGGCCGCATAGGCGCCCCCCAAGAGGATAGATCCGATGTAGGATCCGACAACCACACCCCAGTCAAGATCCCCCAAGAAACTGATGAAAATGGGATAGGCCAGCGTGGGCAACAGGATGGCCACCACAAACCCGGCGCCGGCCATGAATTTTCCGATGATGATGTCGCGGAAAGTTACCGGCATGGTGAGCAGGATTTCGTAGGAACCCACATTGAGCTCCTCTGAGAAAAGGCGCATGGTGATGATGGGAACCACCAGAGCCAAAATTAAGGGCAGCAGATTGAAAAATCGTCTGAGGTCAGCTTGGTCGTAAATGAAAAAAGCTGAAAAGAACAACCATCCTGTGACCAATAGAAAGATGGCGATGACGATATAGGCAATAGGTGAAATAAAGTAATCCTTAAACTCTTTTTGAAAGATAAGCAGTGCCTGACG
>JAAUYD010115491.1_pt1 | contig 15999 bp, 11 predicted proteins | sample 7278101 | NCBI WGS metagenome assembly JAAUYD01 (sample SAMN14350128, study PRJNA611818) | marine sediment metagenome | isolation source: surface marine sediment (0.6m) | place: French Polynesia: Moorea | collected 2018-08 | reverse complement strand
GTCTCCAGCTCAGGCCACCTCGTCCTGATCCCCGCGGTCTTTAACCTACAGCCGGCCGGCCTGACCGCCGTGGCCATCGCCCATCAAGGGACGCTGCTAGCGGTTTTGCTCTACTTCTATAAAGATTTATGGCAAATTGTAACCGGTGTCCTGCGCGGTTTGGCTGATCGACGGCCGGTGGACAACCCCAACGCCAAATTGGGCTGGCTGATCGTCTTTGGTTCGATCCCGGCCGCTTTTCTGGGTTTGCTGTTTGAAGATTTTTTTGAAGAGCTCTTTGGCGAGCCAGCCTGGGCGGCCGGTTTTTTACTGGTTACTGCCGCCCTCTTGGTGATCGGTGAACGGATGCGCTCCGGGCACAAACCTCAGGAAGAGATGACCTGGCTCGACACGTTTATCATCGGCCTTTTTCAGGGGCTGGCCCTGTTTCCGGGCATATCCCGCAGCGGCAGCACCATTGTCGGGGGTCTGCTGCGCGGTTTTGATCGCTCGACGGCCGCTCGCTACAGCTTTCTGCTGGGGATTCCCGCAATTTTGGGTGCCGGCCTGCTTTCGATCCTCGACTTACTCACCGCTCCCGATCTGGCCACTCAAATTACCCCCCTCATCGTTGTTTTTGTGGCGGCGGCCGTCAGCGGATACGCCTGTATTCATTGGCTGCTGCAGTGGGTCAAAGTTCGCGGTTTGATCCCTTTTGCCGTTTACTGCGCCCTGTTTGGCGTGTTTTACCTCGTTGTTTATGTGGCCCTTGGCTAAACAAGCGATTTTTTGGCTGGCCATCGGGCTGATCCTGGTCAGCTGCCAATTTGTCGAGCCGGAAATTCCGGCCGAACCCACCAAGTCGGTGCCGATCCACGTCTGGATCGGTGTCAGTTCAGATACCCCCTATCTTGGCGAAGTAGCGGAAACCTTTGAAGCTGAGGGGGTCATTGTTCATGTGGTCGGCGCTCCGGCAGCTGATTTGGCTGATGATCTGACGGCCGGGCAAATCGACGCGGTTATCGGTCACGAGATACCTGAAGGGGCGGCATGGTTTAACCCGCTGGCGGTGGATGGGTTGAGCTTTGTCGTTCATCCGCAGAACCCGCTTGCCGGCATTGATCTGCAGCAGGCCCGACAGCTGCTAACCGGCCGCACGACCAACTGGTCGGAGTTGGGAAACCCGGCTCAAGCGGTCACTTTGATCGTTCGGGAGCGGGAAAGTGCCGGCCGCGTGCTGCTGGCTGACCAACTGCTGACCGGCCAGCCGGTGCCGGTAACCGCGCGTACCCTCACGTCAGATATCGCCCTGCGGAGCGAGGTGGCGGCCGATCCGTCAGCTCTGGGGATTATCTGGTTTGGGAATCAAAGTGAGGAAATTCGCCTGCTGGCGGTTGATGGGGTGGAGCCCTCTACACAAACGTTGGCTGAACAAACATCTCCGTTGACCGTCCCGATTTATTTCACTGCCGATGGTGAACCGCAGGGAGCCTTGCGGCTGCTGCTGTCGTGGCTGCAGGGCCCAGATGGGCAAACGCTCATCGGTGAGCGATACGGCCGGGTTGATCGTTAACATTAAACCGGGTTGCTGCATTGCCCTTCTTATGAATAAGGCTGTGGAGAAGGCAAAATGCTGAAGAATGACCGGTTTTGTATTAAAATATTTATATGAGCGTGAACTTTGACTGGCAAATCGATGAAGACGAACAGGAGTTGGGGCGTAAAAATAAACGCGGTCAACCTGGAAAAACGTGGCTGCGCTGGCTTTTTTTGGCCATGTGCACTGCGATTCTGATCGTTTGGGGATGGGGTCAATGGCAAATCATTCGGGAGCAGCAGCAAACGCGCCTGGCACTGCAAACGGTGGTTGATGAACAGGCCGCCTTTTGGCAAATTGGGGCCGTCGCTGAGTTTTTGGCTCAGGCACCTCCCAATGCGGTGTGGCAGGCCGATCAATTTCGGTCGGAAAATATCAACTTCTGGTTAGGGAACCCGCAGATTACCGATTTTGAACGCCAGGAAGGGGAGATTTGGGCCAACGCCACATGGGAACTGCCAGGCGGCGAGACACGACAGCGCGCCCTGTTCTTTGAGGAAAGGCCGAGCGGTATCGTTCTTCGCGACAGCGCCTATCAATTTTGGGGAATTCCTCGCCGAGAAGTGACCCCCTGGGGCACCATGCGGCTATATGAAGCGGACCGGGTATGGCGCGAAACATTTTTGACGGTTTTGCAGGAAGCTGCCCAATCCACCTGCGCGGCCGACTGCCCCCCGCTGAGTGTCGAGATTTCCAGCCGTTTTGCGGTCAAGGCCGATGTTTTTATCTGGCCATCGCCCCGTTTGTGGGGATTAGACGAGCAGGGAAACCCGCCTGTGGCTTACTGGCAGGGCTTGCGTCAGGCGGTTACCAGTTATATGGCCCCGGCCGACATTACTTTTGCCGTCCCCGCCGGGCAGGTAAATCTTTATCAAGAGCTGGCCGCTGTTTACGAGACTGAAAGCGGCCGGCGAGTTGAAATTGTATCTCAGGACCAGTGGGCGGATCCGGCCGAAATGGTGGCTCAGGTTGATGGCGCGGCCATCACGCCTACGCTAGAGATGATTCAAAGCGGATCAATCCAGGAATTGACCGATTTGGCTTATTCGGACGGAGATTTTGATAACGCCGACTACTACGAGCAAATTTGGCAGGGCGGCTTTTGGCGTGAGAGGATGTGGATGCTTCCGCAAAGTGCCCGGCTGTCGCTCCTCTATGTTGATCGAGAGCTGTATCGGGCGTTTGAGCAACCTCTCCCAACGAACACGTGGACATGGGATCAACTTTGGGCGGATTCAGAGGTATTTTTAGACGCCGGTCAGGTGACCTGGGCGCTGGCGACCCCCAACCAGGATTGGCTTTATTCGCTGGCCTACAATGCCGGAAATCGCTGTGTAGAGCGGGTGACGATTAACTGCAGCCCCCGCCTGCGGCAGCAGGATGTGGCGGCCGCCCTGGAGCAATTTGCCATTTATCACGACCAGGTACCTCAATACAGCGGTCTTTCCGCCCGAGACGTGGCCATCGCCTATCAAAATGAAATTTCGCTGCAAACCCGCCGCTCTGCCGTGTGGGTTGATGAGCCACTCCAGTACGAACAAAATTTTCTTTCGCGAGCAGCCCGCGTTTTGCCTTACCCTGGCACAGGCGATTTTCCCGGCGTGACCCCGCTGTGGGTTGATGGGTATATCATCACCTCTGCGGCCGATTCTCCTCAAGCGGTTTGGGATTGGCTCACCTTTTTAAGCTACCGCTATCTGGTGCGCACATCGCGCCACATTCCGGCGCGGCCGTCGGTGGCGGCTGCGGTCGGGTATTGGGATGGCTTGCCAAAACCGTTGGCCGACACCATGATTGCCGGTTTCCCCTACGCCCGACCGGTTCTCCTGGCCGAGCGGGAAATTTTTACCGATGATTTGCTCGACCAGGTTGGTGAAGGGCAATTATCCCCCACCGAAGCGGCCGCCCAGTGTGAGTGGTGTATCAGATAGGTGTTTAGCCACCAATAACCGGGGACATGATAATCCAGGCGATGAGTGTGCCGACCACGCCCATGGCTACGGCAACCCCGGCCGCGCACCCGCACCCCCCGGTGAGGCTCAGTAACCCCAACATTCCTGTACTGTTGTCTTGTTCTTCTTCCATAATACCTCTGTAAGACGACAGACCTCAGACTAGAGACCAGAGACTGGAGACCAGAGAAGGATCTGAGTGGTCGTCAAATTTTTACTTAAAGTTTTTCCAGCTTGGCGATGCTTGCCGCCAGGCGCTTCACCCCGACATCGGAAAAGGCCACGGTCACTTCTTCATCGCTGCCGGTTAATTTGCTTGACATCACAATCCCGCTGCCAAATTTTACATGATGCACTTTGTCACCGGTGTGAAACGATAGTTCCGATTTTCGAGCAAGCGGTTCAAGCGCTTCCGGCATCTCTTCCGCCCGCGGTTTCGGCAGATTTTTTGGCGGAGGCACGCTGGCCGTCACCCGTTTTTTCGGCCGTGAGCGATCATCTCCTTTAGCGCGCTGCCAGCTGCTACCCGACGAGCGGGAGGAACGGCCGCCGCCGGAGCGCGAGACGCGGCTTCTACTGCTGCCGCCACCGCTCCACGACCACTCGCTGACGCGAGCTTTGGTGGCCTGCCTCCGGGAGCGATTTGATTGAAAGCGACTGTCGACGAGATGTTCGGGAATGTCGTTTAAAAAGCGGGAGGGGGTACTTGTTTCCAGCCGTCCCCAGGCCATCCGCTGAAAAGCATACGACATGTATAAGCGGTCCTGAGCTCGGGTAATTCCTACATAAAACAGGCGGCGCTCTTCAGCCATCTCCTCCGGATCGGAACTGCCGATCGAGCGGCTGTGGGGCAGCAGGCCATCTTCCAGCCCGACGATAAAGACCACCGGATACTCTAACCCTTTGGCTGCATGAAGGGTGAGCAGCGTTGCCCCTTCATTGCCATCGGTGAAGTCGGCATCGGCCACGAGGGCGATCTCTTCAAGAAATTGATCCAGCGGCATTTCGGCCGCCAGCAGGGTCACGTTCCGGAACTCCATGACGTTGTCCCAGCGATCCTGCCCTTCCTGCGTCCCGTCGTTTAAATAACCGGTAAAGTTGATGTCTTCCAGAATCAGGTCGAGCAGTTCAACCAGCGGCATCTGATCCTTGAGATCAAACCATTTGCGATAAAGCATGGCAAAAGAAAGCAGCGCCTTTAGCGCCCGGCCGCTCAGCGGAGATTGTTCCGGTTGGGCCGCCAGCTCGAGCAGTGCTTCACCCGGCTGCCAACCGTTCCGCAACCCCCAATCGCGCAGCTGGTTAAAGGTTTTATCGCCGATGCTGCGGCGAGGAACGTTGATAATGCGCTTTAAGCTAAATTCATCTGCTGGATTGTGCAGCACGCGCAGGTAGGCGATGATATCCTTGATCTCCCGCCGGCCGTAGAAGCGGGTGGCCCCGACCAGCCGATAGGGGATACCGGCGCGCACAAAAGCTTCTTCCATGACCCGGGATTGGGCGTTGGTGCGATACATGATGGCACAATCACCTGGAAGATAGCTGTCGAGGCGCAAATTTTGAATGGCGGTGATGACCATGTCCGCCTCTTCAAGATCGTTGTACGCCTCACGCACGATAATTTGATTCCCATCCTCGCGCGTGGTGAAAAGATCCTTGTGTACCCGGTTGGGATTTTGCTGGATGATCGCTTTGGCGCCGTCCAGGATGATCTGAGTCGAGCGATAATTTTGTTCGAGCAAAATTTCGGTGGGATTGGGGAAATCTTGCCGAAAACGCATCAAGTTGCGCACGTCCGCCCCCCGCCATTTGTAAATTGATTGATCGGCGTCACCGACGATGAAGATGTTGTTATCGCCGATAAGCTGGCTGATGATGCCGTATTGGGTCAGGTTGGTGTCCTGAAACTCATCCACCAAAATGTGCTGGAAGCGCTGTTGATAGTTGAGGGCCACGTGTGGAGATTGTTCAAACATCGTGACCGTATTCATGAGCAGATCGTCAAAATCCATGGCGTTATTGGCGATCAAAATTTCCTGATAGCGACGATAAATCCGGCCGATTAATTCCCCCACATAATTGTTCGCTTCATACTCATCCGGCCGGATCAGGGCGCTCTTCGCCTGGCTGATCCCGCTGCGCATGTTGCTGGGATTAAATTTTTTGGTATCGATGTTGAGGTCTTTCATCGCCTGTTCGACGGCCGATTTTTGGTCGTCCACATCAAAAATGACAAAATCACGCGTAAAATTAGGCAAATTTTCCGCGACCTCACGACGCAGAATTCGGGCGCAGGTGGCGTGAAAGGTCCCCACCTGCAGACCCCGCAAATCTTCTCCCAGGATTCCTTCGATCCGCTCGCGCATTTCTTTGGCGGCTTTATTGGTAAAGGTGACCGCCAGGATTTGCCACGGCCGGATCCCTTTTTCCTCGATTAGCCAGGCGATGCGGTGGGTTAACACGCGAGTTTTGCCGGAGCCTGGACCGGCCAACACGATAACCGGACCATCTGGTGCGGTGACGGCGGCAACCTGCTGTTCATTTAAGCCAAGTAAGAGTTGATTCATAGGGGGAACCTCACGGCCAACTATACCGAATGATGGGGGAGAATCCAAGGAAATTTACGATTATTCGATTAATCGATTGATTCGATTAGCCGATTTGTTCGATTATGCGATTGAGCCGAAAGGGGCGAAAAAAACTTGACATAAAGTGAGGTAAGATTTATGTTTTTTGAAGTTGGGATCGAACCAATCGAACCAATCGAAAATCATCTATATGTGACATCTGACCCCTACATTTCCGCAGATTGACACTGCAACGGTTTTTCTAGATCTTTTAAACTTCTGAATAACTTTTTTGGATACCAATCAGGCTCCACATTGAACCTGTTTAACACTTCGGAGAAATGAGCCATGAAAAACCTAATAATTTTGGGAGCTGGCACCGCCGGAACGATGGTTGCCAACAAGCTCCGTCCCAAGCTTAATACAAGCGAGTGGAATATTCTCCTGGTTGATGAGGACGAAACTCATTACTATCAACCAGGTTTTTTGTTTATCCCTTTTGAGATATACCAGCCAAATGATGTCATTAAGCCCAAAAGGCGTTTCTTGCCGGATGGGGTGGAATTAATTATTGGAAAAATCGACCGGGTTGAGGCGGCCGAAAATCAGGTCAAACTGTTTGACGGCCGGCAGCTCAATTACGATTATCTGGTTATTGCTACCGGCACTCATCCCCGACCGGAGGAAACCCCCGGTCTTGAGGGGGAGGCGTGGGGCGATACCGTGCATGACTTTTACACCTTTGAAGGGGCGGTCGCTCTGGCCGACAAGCTCAAAAATTGGCCGGGCGGTCGAATGGTCGTGACCATCATGGAATTTCCCTTTAAATGCCCGGTGGCCCCCCTTGAATTTATCTTCCTGGCCGATTCGTATTTCACTCAAAAAGGGATGCGCGATCAGGTGGAATTGACCCTGGCTACCCCGCTGCCGGGGGCGTTTACCAAGCCGGTGGCTGAAAAACATCTCAGTCAGATGTTGGCCGACCGAGATATCAAGGTGGTTCCCGACTTTTATACCGAAATGGTCGACACAGACACCAACGTCGTGATGTCGTACGACGAAGAAGAAATTCCTTACGATCTTTTGGTGACGATCCCGGTCAACATGGGAGCAGATTTTGTCGACCGCTCCGGTCTCGGAGACGAGTTAAACCACGTCAAAGTTGATAAAGAAACGTTCCTTTCACCCCACTACAACAACATTTTTGCTTTGGGAGATGCGGCCGCCTTACCCACGAGCAAAGCGGGTTCCGTTGCCCATTTTGCGGTCGATATTTTCACTGAAAACTTTCTTGAACACATTGCCGGCAGCCCGATGACCCATCGATTTGACGGGCACGCCAACTGCTTCATTGAGTCGGGATACGGCAAAGGTATTTTGATCGATTTTAATTATGATGTTGAGCCACTGCCCGGTAAATTCCCACTCCCCGGGATCGGGCCTTTTGAACTATTAACTGAGACTCGGATGAACCATTGGGGCAAGATGGCTTTTCGCTGGATTTACTGGAATTTGCTGCTTAAAGGGCGGCCGATTCCGATGGTCCCGGCCGAAATGAAAATGGCCGGTAAAGAGTTAGAACTTATTTCCACATAGATGCCAAACTATGGGATTTTGAACCTATTAGGAGAAACCTCATGACAACAAAGGAAATTGCTGGAAAAACAATTCATTTTGACGACAGCGGCTTTATGGCCGATGCCAAGGAATGGAATAATGAAGTAGCGGTTGAACTGGCGGCCGAAATCGGGATTAACCCCTTAACCGAAATGCATTGGCAGGTGATTGAATTTTGTCGCCAGGATTTCTTGGCCAACGGGGATGCCCCCAATGTGCGTCGCATCACCAAGCAGGCCGGCATCCCCACCAAACAGCTGTATAAGCTGTTTCCAAAAGGTCCTGCCAAAAAAGCGGCTTATGTGTCCGGATTAAAGAAGCCAACCGGCTGTATTTAATAAATTTGCGGACAAACGTATTTATTCAATATTTTGCGAATCGATTTGATCGTGCGGGAAAATATAACCCGCTACTAGTTAACATAACAATCAAGCAACGAGGATTAAGCACATGTTTGAAGAAAAAGATCGCCATTTGTGCATTATCTGCTCCAAAGGAACCCTAGATATGGCCTATCCGGGCTTGGTCTTAGCCAATGCCGCTCTGATGGAAGGAATTGATGCCACGTTATTTTTTACTTTTTGGGGATTAGATATGATCACCAAAAGTAAAATGACCCATCTGAAAGTCTCCCCGATCGGTAATCCCAGCATGGGGATTCCCAATGCCGTAGGCGGTTTGCCCGGCATGACCAATATTGCTACAACCATGATGAAGCGGGAAATTCACAAGCTTGATTTCCCGGACATTGACGAATTTTTGGAGATGATTGTCGATGCTGGCGGAAAGCTTTACGCCTGCAAGATGTCGATGGACATGATGCACCTCGATGGTGAAGATTTGTTCGATGGCGTTAAGGCGGTTGTGGGAGCTACGGAGTTCATGGAAATGAGCGAGGATGCCCAAATTTTGTTTATCTGATCATATCTCCTTTGAAAACAGAGTGGTTCTGTTGAAGGCGGGTAAACAGCCCGCCTTTTTTTATTTTCTATTGAGGGTTGCGACGAAAGAAAGGTTGGGTAAGAATTGTCGAGACAGCACGGGGCTGACGCCCCTTTCAGCCATCAGCACAGCGCTACGCGCCTTTCAGCTAAAAGCGAAAATACTGACAGGTCCGAAGGGCCGTGCTAAGAGGGCCGCAGGCCCGCGCTAATCAGCTGAGAGGAGCGCAGCTCCGAGCTAAAGGGGCGTTAGCCCCGAGCTAAAAAGCTAAAATCACTGAGGTAAAATCATCTATGTCCCTGGCCTTAACCCCTGACCAACTACGCTACTCTTTTGACTGCTCGACGATTCAATGCACCACAACGGCCGATCTGGTCGCCCCAACAACCATTATCGGTCAACCACGGGGAGTAAAAGCGATCGAATTTGGCATCAATATGAAAAGCCCCGGTTACAATATTTATGTCCTGGGTGAACACGGCACCGGTCGCACAACGGCGATTCAGCGCTTTGTTGAAGATCGCGCCATCACCGAGGATGTACCGGACGACTGGATATACGTATTTAACTTTCGCACCCATCACCAACCGCTGGCAATCAAGCTTCCCACAGGGGTGGGGTACCGTTTACGCGATGCGATGGCTCAGCTTGTAGAGGTCATGCGCAGCGAAATTCCCAACGCCTTTGATACCGACACATTTCGCATAGAAGCCCAGCAGGTTCAGCGTGAATTTGAAACAAAACAAAATGCCCGCCTCAATGAGATGCGCAATAAAGCCCTCTCGCTGGGAGCCCTGGTGGGCAATACCCCGGAAGGGATGCGCATCGTGCCCGCCAAAGATGGGCAACCCCTCTCTCAAGAAGAGATCGCTGCTCGGACCCCGGAAGAAATTGAAGCGTGGCAGGAGGTTGTCTACGACATCCAGCTCGAACTGCAGGATATGGGGCACGACATCCGCCAAATGGAGCTTGAGGCTCAAAAGGTGATGGAAGATATTGTCAAGCGGATCACGACCGGCGTTGTCGAAGAGATTATGAGCAGCATTCGCCAGACGTTTGTTGATCATGATGTTTTGCAAAAATATTTCGATGAGGTACAGGCGGATGTGATTGACAACGTGAACTTTTTTCAGCAAGCCGCGGCCGAGGAGGAGAGCGGTCCGGGCGAAAATTGGTTCCGCCGCTATCAGATCAACGTGATCGTCGATAATCACCTCACAAAAGGGGCACCGGTCATTGTGGAATACGATCCCAGCGTACCGCGCCTGCTCGGCCGGGTGGAGCACGAGCCTGCATTTGGTGGAGGGGTTATTACCGACTTCACTCTGGTGCGTGGGGGGGCGCTCCATCAAGCAAACGGCGGATATCTGGTGCTGCGAGCGCAGGATTTATTTGCAGAGCCGGGTGCCTGGGATGCTCTTAAAAGAGCGTTGATTGGACAGGTTGTCCGGCCGGACGATCCTGCCATCCGTGGGGGAACGGCCGGGAGCTCCCTCGATCCCCAACCGCTGCCGCTCAACTTAAAGGTAATTTTAGTGGGCCCGGCCCGGCTGTATTACTACCTGTATGCGGCTGACGGTGATTTTTCAACGGTTTTTAAGGTCATGGCTGATTTTGATGCCCTGGTTGATCGGACTGACGAAAATGAAAATGCGTATGCGCGATTTATCGCCGCCTTTTGCCATGAAGAAGGCCTCCACCACCTGACGCCGGAGGCGGTTGGGCGGGTCATTGAATATGGGGCTCGGCTGGCCGGCACGCAAAATAAGCTCAGCGGCCGCTTTGGGCTCATTGCCGATTTGGTACGCGAAGCGGATTACTGCGCCCGTGAGGCCAAACGAGAAGTCGTCGATCTTGACGATGTGGTGGATGCGATCGACAACCGAATTTATTTGCAAAATCGAATTGAAACCCGCTTGCTGGAGCACCTGCTCGATGGAAAGCGGCTGGTAGCCACGGATGGGGAGGTGGTTGGCCAGATTAACGCGTTGACGGTCAGTCAGATTGGAGATCACGCCTTTGGCCAGCCCAGCCGCCTCACGGTACGCGCGTACGTGGGTAAAACCGGGGTGGTGCAAATTGATCGCGAAGTCGAGCTGGCCGGTCCGCTGCACAACAAAGGATTAATGACCCTCATCGGCTATTTGGGCGGTACCTATGCCACCGACCAGCCGCTGTCCCTGTCGGCCCAAATCACTTTTGAGCAAAATTATGGGGGCATTGATGGGGACAGTGCCTCCTCAACTGAACTGTATGGCCTGCTGTCTACCCTGGCCGATACGCCGATCAAGCAGTCGCTGGCGGTCACCGGCTCGGTCAACCAAAATGGCGAGGTTCAGCCGATCGGCGGAGTGACCGAAAAAATCGAAGGGTGGTTTGCCGTGTGCAACAGTCGCGGACTGACCGGGGATCAGGGGGTTTTGATTCCACAAAGTAACGTTAGTGACTTAATGCTCCGCGACGAGGTGGTGGAGGCGGTTGCGGCCGGGAAGTTCAATATTTACGCGGTTGAATCGATCGATCAGGGCATCGAGATTTTAACCGGCCGGCCGGCCTCTGAAATTCATACCAAGGTAAAAAAGCGGCTCAACGAGCTGGCGCAGGCGATGCTGCAGTACGAGCACGGCCATTCATAAACGTGGGAAGGTGGGGATGTATCAAGGCAAAATTGGGGCGCTGGTGATCGGACAATCTCCTCGGCCGGACCTGGTGGACCCGCTGCGTGTGGCTTATCCCACGGCCGAGATCGTTGAAGCCGGGGCGCTCGATTTGCTGACAGAAGAAGTTCTACCGTCGGTCGCCGAAGCCGCCTATCCTCTGATCACCCGCATGCGCAGCGGCCGGATCGTGACCGTTGCCCAATCATTTCTCGAACCCCATTTGCAGCAGGCGCTGGATCGCCTCGAAGCGGCCGGGGTTGACGCGTCGATTTTGCTGTGTGCCGGCACGTTTGCCGATTTAAAAGGGCAAAAACCGCTGATCAAGCCGTTTGAATGCGCGCTGGAGCGGTTTGCCGCGCTTGGTTTGACTCGTTTAGGGTTGATCGCGCCGGTGCCGGAACAGGAAAAGCCAATTCAGGAGCGCTGGCGGGCGGCCGGATTTGAACCAACCGTGTGGACGGCAGATTTAACCAGGCAGAACGGCCGCTTTCAAGAAATACTCCTGGCCATGATTCATGCCAATCAGCTGGAAGCGATTGTGCTCGATTATGTTGGACATCCGGCCGAGGCGGTAGAAGCCCTGACACAAATTTCGCCTGTCCCTGTATGGGACCTGGGGCGTTTGGCGGTGGAAGAATTAGGCTCCTTTTTAGCGCGAGAAATCACATGAAGACCAAGATCATTCGTGGAGGAACCGTCGTTTTAGCGCAAACCGTCTCGCAGCAGGACGTGCTGATTCGAGGCGAGGCAATCGCCGCGGTAGGGCAGTTGGGCGAACTGGCGGCCGACGAAATCATCGATGCCGGCGGCCTGCTGGTGCTGCCCGGCGGGGTCGACACCCACGTCCATTTCAACGATGCCTTTATGGGCACCGTCAGCGTTCACGACTACCGCACCGGCACCATCGCGGCCGCGTTTGGGGGCACCACCAGCGTTATCGATTTTGCCAATCAGCCGTTCGGCGGCACCTTGCTGAGCACGGTCTACATGAAAAAAGAAGAGGCTCGCGGCAAAGCGCTGATCGACTGGAATTTTCATCCCTCTTTTACCGATACCAGCGACCGGACATTGGCCGAGATCAGGGCGTGTGTTGCCGCTGGAGCACCCTCCCTCAAAGCGTATATGACCTACCGTGATGAAGGGCTGCTCGTCGAGCCGCCTGATCTCAAGCGGGTGCTCGCTGCCGTCGCAGAAGCCGGGGCGATGCTGCTAGTTCACGCCGAAGATAACGACCTGGCTGAAGCGGGGATCGCCCGCGAACTGGCGGGCGGCCGGACCGCGCCGATCTATCACGCCCGCAGCAAGCCCCATCTGGTGGAAAACAAAGCCAACGAAACGGCCGTCCGTCTGGCCCGGGAAACCGGCGGCCGTCTCTTTATCGTGCACATGACCACGGCCGAGGGGCCGGAATTGATCGCTAAAGCCCGCGCGGCCGGGGCTGACGTGTGGGGGGAAACGTGCACCCACTATTTGATTTATACAGAGGCGATGCTTGAAAGAGAAGACGGCCTCAAATGGGTCTGCTCTCCCCCTCTGCGAACCCAAGCTGATGTGGACGCGCTGTGGCCATCTCTGGTCTCCGGGCTCCTGTCTCAAGTCACCTCAGACGATGCCGCTTACTGGATGGAGGCCAAGCGGTTCGGCAAGGATCGCTTTGATCTGATTCCCAATGGCATGCCCGGTATCGAGCCCCGCTTCCACCTGCTTTATTCGGAGGGGGTGGCCAAGGGACGTCTCTCGCTGCCGCGCTTTGTGGAGCTGGTGGCCACCAACCCGGCTCATATTTACGGCATGCGGCAAAAAGGGTCGCTCCTGCCGGGCAAGGATGCGGACATCGTGCTCTTTGATCCCACCGCGCGGTGGACGATGGGGCAGGCCACGAGCCATTCCCCCTGTGATTACCACGCTTTTGAGGGGCTGGAAATTACCGGCCGGGTGCAAAAGGTGTTTTCACGCGGCGATCTTATTGTTGATGGGGATGAGCTGGTAGCCGAGCCCGGCCGCGGCCGGTACGTGCACTGCGTGCTGCCGGAACGCCTGAGCATATGATGCTCTTTATCGGTTCATCAAATTCCCCCTCCCGATTCGGGAGGGGGTTAGGGAGTGGGTCTGTTGTTTTGGCGTCATCTCACCCCTCCCCGAACCGGTTCAGGGGCGGACATGTAGGCTGCGAACCACCTGTCATTCAGAACGAAGCGCAGCGAAGTGAAGAATCCCTTCAAGCTATCTTAGAGAAGGTTTGATTTGAAGAGATGAAAGCGCCTGGATGGCAAGCAACATCTTCATGTCAGTGGACGGGATCCTTCGCTCCGCTCAGGATGACAGGGGGTCTGCGAACGATGAATCGGGTTATTGAAGACCTGTCAGCCCCCGAACCGAAGAGGAACTTGCTGGATTTTTCCAAGCAACCCACTGCTAAAATATGCCTCAGGATCGACTTTATCTTTTTTTACGGGTTGTCAGCGGCTTTGCCTTTAGCCTGATTATCACGTATGAGCTGGTTTACCACACCGAAACGGTCGGGTTAAACCCGCTGCAGCTGGTCCTCGTGGGGGTGGTGCTGGAAACGATGACCCTTTTGGGTGAAGTGCCGACCGGCATCGTCGCCGACAGCGTCAGCCGCCGTCTTTCGGTATTGATTGGCCTGTTTTTAATCGGTCTGGGATTTTTAACCGAGGGAATTTGGACCACCTACGCGGCCGTTATCGCCGCTCAAATTCTGTGGGGAATCGGCTTTACCTTTTACAGTGGGGCGGCCGAGGCGTGGATTACCGATGAAATTGGTGAAGAGGCTGCGGCGCCGCTCTTTCTCAAGGCGGTTGAGTGGGGGCAGTGGGCCAATTTAAGCGGCATCGCCGCGGCTTCCCTGCTGGTGACGGTCGATATCCGTCTGCCGATTATCAGTGGAGCCATCCTGTATATCGTGCTGGCCGGGGGCCTCGTTTTTTTTATGCGTGAGGATGGATTTGCATCTGATGGACCAGGAGAAAATTCTCTGTTTAAGCAGGTGCGCCAGACGGCCGCCAAAGGGTTTGAGCTAACCAAATCCCGGCCGATGATCCGCACCATTTTGCTGGTTGGCATGGTAATCGGTCTTTCTATCGGCGGCTTTGATCGCCTTTATGTGGCCCATTTTTTGGAAAATTTTACCCTGCCGCCGCTCCCGTTTTTGGCCGGAGCGGCCTGGTTTGGCATTTTGCGAGCGATTGTGGCCGTGGGAACGATCATTGGGTCGCGATTTTTACGCCTTCGTTTTAAAATTTCCGATCAGCAAACGGTGATAAAGATTTTGGGCTGGGCGTACGGCGGCATGATCGTGCTGACTTTGATGTTTATCTTTTCCGGTCAGTTTGCCATGGCGGCGGCCGCTTTTTGTCTGAGTCAGACCCTGCGCTTTGTGACCCGGCCGCTGATCATCATCTGGATCAACGCCAACGCCCCTTCGGCGGTGCGGGCCACGGCGATTTCCCTTTACTGGCAGGCCAATGGACTGGGTCAAATTGTGGGCAATCCCTTTGTCGGTTGGCTGGGCACGGTTCGTTCGCTGCGGGCGGCGCTGACGGCCGGTGCGCTGGTTTATGTGGCTGCACCGCTGCTGCTGTGGCGAGCCCATCATCAATTCAAATCGCGATCGTCGTGAATGAGGCAAAGTAATGGTCCGCAGATTACGCAGATTACATAGAGACATCTGCGGTCATCTGCGTAATCTGCGGACGAAAGAATATATGAATAAATTAACCTCCGGGGCCACCCCGGCCGAAGTCGCGGCCGATCTACAGCCGCTGATCGATTTTCAGGATGATGGCCTACCCCCGGCCGATCTTGAACGGCTGCTCGAGCAGCAGCTCATTCCCCATCTCATGCGCTACAACAGCCCGACCTTTCAGTCAATGTTTAACGCTTTTCCGCTGCCCGAAGCGCAAATCGGGGCGGATCTGATGCACCGCACCAATCAGGGGGTAACCAACTGGCAGGTTTCACCCGGTGGAGCGATGCTGGAAGAGCTGACCGGCCGGGCGCTGTGCCGTCTCTTTGGCCTGACCGATACGGCCGACGCCACTTTTATGTATTCCGGCACCTACGCCAACCAGCAGGCGCTGTACATGGCCCTGCACCGTTTTGCGGCGCGCAAAGGGGTTGATTTAGGAGAAGAAGGGGTGTTGGGGATGGGGGAGAAGGGGGTGGCGGTGCTGGTCTCAGCCGATGCCCATTTCTCGCTGCGTCACGCAGTGCGCATGCTGGGGTTGGGAGAACGGGCCCTGGTCAAGCTGCCGGTCGATGGCCACCGGCGCATCGATCCCTTGCAGGCGCGACAAATTGCCGCCGATCTGACTGCGGCCGGCCGGGAAATTGTGTGCATCGTGGGGACATCCGGCACCACTTCAACCGGCTCGATTGATCCGCTGGAACCGCTGGCCGCAATTGCGGCCGCGCACCAGGCGTGGTTTCACGTCGACGGGGCGTATGGGTATGCGTACAAGCTGGTGTCCAAATGGGCCGGCCGCTTTGCCGGAGATACCCGGGCGGATTCCATAACGTGGGACCCGCACAAGCAGCTGGGGGTGCCGATCCCTAATTCGATTTTATTTGTCAAAAACGGCCTCGACTTTGGGCGCATGTCGCTGTACAGCGGCTACTTTAATCGCGCTGAAGATGTCGAACCCAACCCCGGCCTGAAATCACCG
>JAAUYD010114291.1_pt1 | contig 16006 bp, 15 predicted proteins | sample 7278101 | NCBI WGS metagenome assembly JAAUYD01 (sample SAMN14350128, study PRJNA611818) | marine sediment metagenome | isolation source: surface marine sediment (0.6m) | place: French Polynesia: Moorea | collected 2018-08 | reverse complement strand
TTTTAGACAAGGAGTTATTGTTGCGTCAGACTCAATATCTCTATGGTCGGAGAGTCATTGGGTATGGTATAACTTCCCCTTTTGTAACTCGATAAAGATATAAATTTGTTATGAGAGACAAGGCTAAGATATTGCCTCTGACTAGTTAATATGTTTTTATCAATCGGACTGTTATTATAATCGCGATCATAAATCCTTATTTGTTAAGACATTGTAACAGATACTTAAGCAATTGGGAATACTTTTAGTAATTTTACTGATTTTTAACCATTTAATGATTCAGTAGCCCAGGAATTTTTGAGGCAGTCAAGGAGTTCGGAACAGGATAAGATAGTAAGCTGGTTGGTGAAAAAAATTTTTAGATCAGTGAACTTAAAACAAATTTTCCAGACAAATAACCCTATTATTGGAGTAGTTCATCTGTTGCCCTTGCCTACTTCCCCTCGCTGGGGGGGCAATCTCAAAGCTGTAATTGCTAGAGCAGAACAAGAGGCTACTGCCTTAGCAGCAGGAGGGGCAGATGGAATCATTGTTGAGAATTTTTTTGATGCTCCCTTTGCTAAGGAGCGGGTCGATCCTGCGGTAGTTAGTGCTATGACTGTGATCGTGGAGCGTTTAAAAGGGATGGTAACTATACCCATTGGCATTAATGTCTTAAGAAATGATGCTCGTAGTGGTATGGCGATCGCAAGTTGCTTGGATATCGCATTTATTAGAGTCAATGTTTTAACGGGGATCATGGCAACGGATCAGGGTTTCATTGAAGGACAGGCTTATGAACTACTAAGGTATCGTCGGGAATTGGATTCACAAGTGGCAATTCTAGCGGATGTTTTAGTCAAACATGCTCGCCCTTTGGGAACACCCAACCTAACCACAGCAGTACAAGACACCATTGAAAGAGGGTTAGCTGACGCAGTAATTTTATCGGGTTGGGCAACAGGTAGCCCTCCTAATAGAGAAGATTTAGAACTAGCTGCTGCTGCTGCGGGAAATACCCCTGTATTTATCGGCAGTGGGGCAACCTGGGAAAATATCCCCCAATTAATTCAGGCTGCGGATGGTGTAATTGTGGCAAGTTCCCTGAAACGTCAGGGAAAGATCACTGAAACAATTGATCCACTGAGGGTTAGTCAATTTGTGGAAGCTGCTAGACAAAGCATCAAACAGAAGCAGGAACAGAAAAATGATTCCTCAGCCAATAAAGTAATGAGGAAAGCTCTTTAACAACCAGATTTGTGGCAAAAATAACTTTCAAGATCAAAAGTTAGCAGTTTTTATGTCAAGGGTACAGTGCCGTTAAACGACTAGGCTGCCTCTGACTTCGTCAAAGTTCATGATAAAAGTTAGAATCAAAATCAAGTAGTTACAGAATTTATTATTAAAAGTTTATTATGGGTCGTAAACGTTCTATCCCGTGGATTTATCGTTGGTCTAGACCAATTATTGGTGCAATCGCGATCGCAGGAGCCATTCTTACCGCCTACCTTACCATAACTAAGCTCATGGGAGGAGAAGTGGAATGTTCTGCTGATGGGGGTGCTAGTTGTAGCGGAGTTTTAAATAGTGAATATGCTACAGTTTTTGGCTTACCCCTGAGTCTGTTCGGCTGTTTGGCATATATTAGTATGGCAGTATTTGCTCTGAGTCCTTTATTAGTTAATAGTGATACTAGTAAAAAACTCCGCAAAGATATAGAAAATTGGACTTGGTTGCTGCTACTGGCTGGTAGTACAGCCATGGCAGTGTTTAGTGGCTACTTAATGTATGTTTTAGCATTTAAGATTCAAGCTGTTTGTTACTACTGTATCGGTTCCGCTTTATTTGCTCTAAGTATGTTGATCTTGACCATTTTGGGAAGAGATTGGGAAGATATTGGTCAGATTTTCTTTACAGGGATAATTGTAGCAGTCATGACCCTTGTCGGAACTTTGGGAGTTTATGCCAATGTCAATAACCCCGATCTTGCTGCTAATCCTGAAGTAGAAGTCGTAGATGCAGATGGCATGATCAAGATCCCCCTTGCCAAAGGGGATCCTAAACCACCAAAAGGCTGGGAAATTACTACTAATTCTGAAGCTGCGGAAATCGCCTTAGCAAAACATCTCACTGCGATAGGAGCTGAAAAATATGGGGCGTTTTGGTGTCCCCACTGTTACGAACAAAAACAGCTATTTGGTGAACAAGCTTTTAAAGAAGTTAACTATGTTGAGTGCGCTAATCTAGCTAATCCTCGTCAACAAAGTTCCGCTTGTCGCCAAGCAGGAATTACTAGCTATCCCACCTGGAAAATTAATGGCAAGCTATACCCAGGTACCCAAACTTTACAAGAATTGGCAAAATTGTCAGATTATCAAGGAGAACAGACATTTAAATATAAATTACGTTAAACCTAGTAAAGCCAGACAAAACCAAAGGCTCACTGTATGGGGGCAAATTTTTCAACTATTTAGAGGCAAAGCAACGCAACGCTTTGCCCCAATTTATTTGGCTGACTATAAAATAAATCTAAAGAAAATGTTAAAATAGCAACAATTCCCTTGCTTCAGGTAAATCCAGCACACCTTAATTATGCCTTTACTAATCCTGATTGCAGAAGACGATCCTGGAATTCGCTTAGCAGTAAACGACTATCTTGAGATGTCGGGCTACTCTACAATCATGGCGGAAAACGGCGAACAAGCATTGTTGATGATGGAAAAATATCATCCTCATCTCCTAATCTCCGACATCAAGATGCCGAAGAGAGATGGGTATCAACTAGTTAAAGAAATTCGTCAACGCCCAGAATTTAGACTTTTACCCGTCATATTTTTAACTGAATACGGTAGTAAAAAAGAAAGAATTATGGGTTATCAAGCAGGTTGTGATATCTATTTGCCCAAACCCTTTGAAATGGATGAATTAGAAGCAGTAATTCGGAATTTGCTTGAAAAATCCCAAATGATTCATTCTGAGATTCGTTTTTCTTCCAGAAAAAATGATGCTGCTTCATCACCAGTGAATCAAGAAAATTACTCTCAACTCAAAGATTTGGTAAAATCTCTAGAGTTAACTTCTAGAGAACAAGAAGTTTTAGTACTGGTAGCCAAAGGTTCTTCCAATATTGATATTGGTCATCATTTACACTTATCACCCCGAACTATCGAAAAGTATGTCAGTAGTTTGTTAAGAAAGACTGAAACTAGTAACCGCGCGGAGTTAATTCATTTTGCTTGGGAACATCATTTGTTAGAGTAAAAGTGTCCTGCAACAAACAGAAAAAATTCTAGTCTATGATAACTTCTACTATGAGTCAGTATGATTCGGAATTACATAACTTTAATCCAGGTAATCTGTTTCCTATCTCAGAAGATTATTTATGGCTAGTAAAAACAGGAGTAGTTAAAACCTATACTTGGAATGAAGCAGGGACAGAAACTACTATCGGTTATTGGGGTGATGGGGATGTGGTAGGACAGCCTCTGTCTGCTATTTCTCCTTATGCCATGAAGTGTTTGACTAAAGTTACCGCCACTCAAATAAATCTTCAAGAAAGTGATCTATTATATGAGTGTATTTGTAATCATATTCAACAATCAGAAGAGTTACTTTACATTGTTCGCTCTGATCGAGTTTATGACAAACTTAAAAGACTGTTTAAATGGTTGGCAAATAAATTTGGGCAAGAAGTTCAACAAGGAAGATTGATCAATTTTCCTCTTACTCACCAAGAATTAGCAGAAGCAATTAGTATCACAAGAGTTAGCGTTACAAAATTAATTAATCAACTAGAACAAGAAGAATTCATTATCCGTCACGGTCGTAATTATATTGTTGTTTCATCAGAAGATATAGCAGCAAAAACTTGATCAGAGAAGATCCTTATAGCTAACAAGCTATTTTATCAAGTAGGTGAAATACCAAACAGTTTATAGTTACATCAAAGAGTTTCTTTGGCATTTAAGAATTTACTGGTAAGAAAATTGTAAAGGTACTTCCTTTGCCCAATTTACTTTCTACTTGAATCTTGCCTTGGTGGGCATGAGCAATAGCTTGGGCAATAGATAAGCCTAAACCAGAGCCACCAGTATGACGAGCGCGATCACTCTTTACTCGATAAAAACGCTCAAAAACCTTGTTCAAATCATTATTGGGGATTCCAATACCAGTATCTTGGATTTTAAGAAGAGCATATTTGACATAGGGAGCTAAAATTAATTTCACTTGACCTTTGGCAGGAGTATACTGAATAGCATTCGCCACTAGGTTAGATATCATGCGATACAATTGCTCATAATTACCAATGATGGTCAAGGGGTCAGATACTAGAATATTAGTCAATAATTGAATCTGAGACTTCATGGCTAAAGAAGTGAAATCTTCAGCAATATCTTGGATCAGATTTGCAAGAGAAACAGTTTCCAGAGTAATGCCCGTGGAGTTGGTGTAACTTAACTGTCCATCCATCCGACAAAGCATCAATAAATCTGCTACTAAATTAGACAGTCTCAGATTCTGACGACCAATAATTTTAAGGGTTTCTCTGGCTTGGATGTCCTTAATTTTCAGTGTCATTAGGTTTGATTCTACAGTCGCCCTAATTGCAGCTAGAGGTGTTCTTAATTCATGGGCAGCATCGGCGGTAAACTGTTGTAGAACTTGATAGGATTGGCGAACTGGTTCCATGGCTCGTCCTGCTAACCACCAACTCATCACGATCAAAATAATGATCAGTATAAACAAGCCCCCTAGAAAGATTATTCTCAAGCGAGCAAGATAGAGCTTATATTCAGGAAAGTTGCTCCCCACTTGAACATAACCCCAATCTTGAAAATCTTTGGTATGCAACATCAGAGAAACTTGCTGATAATAATTATTATTACTGTCATCTGACAGCAAATCTTGAGGCTGTCTTCCTGCCACTGCAATCAGATTACCACCACTATCTAGTAAGCGAATATCATAGTATCTGTGATGCTGTAAAACAGTATGTTTTGTTTTTTCCGTAACTTCTAAACATTCAGTATTAATTAAACAGAGATTGGGCAAAACTTCTTGAGTTGCTGGAGCTAATTGTCCTGGTTGTTGGAGAATTGGCTCTAACATTTCGTGCAAACTATTAGCTACTAACTCTAGTTCTTGTTTGATGGTTAAATGATGAGCATAACTAACGGCATGATAAAGTGCTAATCCACACAAGGATAAAATTGCTCCCATTATCCCGCCATACCAGGTAGCTAATCGCCATCGAGTTTGCCCAAATAATCTATTTTGATTATCTGGAAAAGGATTAGATGCAATCAATTTAAACATAGCTCACCATAATTCAGATTAAGGATCCAAACGATAACCAAGACCATATATAGTTTGAATTAATCCCTCATATCCCAAAGCAGTTAATTTCCGTCTCAAAAGCCTCACCTGAGCAGCTACAACATTACTCATCGGCTCTGATTCTAATGACCAGATTTGAGCTAAAAGTTGTTCGCTGGTAATATTTTGTCCTGGATGTCGCATAAAATATTCTAAAAACTGGAATTCTTTTGTTGTTAACACAACAGACTTTTTGGTTACTCCTGCTTCAGTTAGGCACACAGAATTGGTTTTATAGTCTAAAGCAATATTCCCCACTTCTAGCTGTTGAGGCTGCAATTGAGGCGATCTCCTTGCTAAAGCGCGTAATCTAGCTAAAAGTTCTGCCATTCCAAAAGGCTTTACTAAATAATCATCAGCCCCCGCATCTAAACCGATTACTTTATCTTCCATTGTGTCTTTTGCGGTCAGCATTAAGACAGGAAGAGGATTATCTTGCTGACGCAGACGGTTTAATAATTCTAATCCTGATAAACCAGGAAGTAACCAATCAAAAATCCCTAAACTATATTCTGTCCAAGAATTTTCTAAATAATCCCAGGCTTGATTGCCATCACAAGCCCAATCTACAATATAGGATTTTTGGCAGAGAGCCTGCTTGATAGCAAAACCTAAATCTGTTTCATCTTCGACCAATATTATTCGCATACAATATTTATTTGAACAAATTACTCTCGATATCAAATCTACAATTGTGACCACTGACGAAGCAGATTGGCATGACTTTTCGAGATTAAATCAAACTCAATCGTCTTACCTTCTTTTTGAAAAAGACTTCGCTTGACTGTATCCAAATCAAACAAAATTTCCCGTTGGTTAGAATCTCTGATTAAGCTTTGAACCCAAGCAACTGACACTAATCTCACTCCTTTGGTTACTGGTTCTACTCGATGTAAGGTACTAGAAGGATAGACAATTGCTGATCCAGCTTTTAGCTTAAAACTCTGTTGACCATCAAAATGTTCAACTACTAATTCACCTCCTTCGTAACTGTCGGGATCGCTTAAAAATACAGTTAAAGAAATATCTGAACGGTAACAATAATTACCACTCCCCATCAAGGCATCATCTACGTGCTGACCATAAGACATTCCAGTTTCATAACGACTAATTAACATTGAGTGGATAATTTTAGGTTGAGCAGCAATTTTAAACAGAGGATTTTGTTCTAGAGCTACTTTAATCAAGTCTTTAATTTCTTTGCTATAGGTAGCTTTAGTAGAAAGCTGGGTATTATTTTTAACTTGACGTGCGTGCCAACCCGCAGTTACTTTACCATCAATAAAGTCATCGGTTTGTAGCAATTTAAAAATGATAGATAACTGCTCTGAAGTCAGTAGATTATCAATAGCAAAAATCATTTTTTCGATTAATATTATGTTTTAGTATTTTTATAGACTACTACCATTTAAGCTTAAAAAAACAATTTCATCTTGATTTCATATTTCTATGAGAATATAAAATCAAGACATTTTATTCATACAAAATCTTAAAAATTTTCAGGAGAATTATTATTATTATGGAATCCAAAAAAATAAGACTAACATCTTTAGCTCTAGCAATGTCTTTAGGCTTGATGACAACTGTAGCAAGCTGCGAAGTTAACCCAGATGGTGGGGGCGAAGGTGGTGAAGGTGGTGAAGCTGGAACCAAGATCGAGTCTGAATATCAAGGTGGTGAAGGCGGTGAAGGTGGTGAAGGGGGTGAAAATGGAAAATAAATTTATTAAAGATTTCAAAAGGATTTAATTTATATGAATATTAAACCAATTAAAATTAGGCAACTCCACAGGTTACTTGCGCCAATTATGATTTTACCAATTTTGTTTACTGTTATTACTGGCGTAATTTACCAGATTGGAGAACTAGGGGGATTTGAAGATAATATACGCTTTATCATTCATTGGCACAAAGGTAATTTTGGTTATATCGATTTTCAGAAAAGTTTTCCCTTTCTTAATGGATTAGGTTCATTAATTTTAGCCATTACAGGATTACAAATGTGGTTTAAACCCAGACGTTCTTCTAACAAAAGCTCATAAAGTTCGTCCACATAGAAAACTGTAGTTTTGAATTCTGATGTAATTTTTCCCTATTTCTCTTTCCCTCTAACAGTCGTCTTAAAAACTACTATTCTCAAACCAGATGCGGTTTAGTAACTGACTGCAACAACTTTAATACAGAAATTTTCAGGAAAAACTAAATGAATACTAAAGCCTTGTTTGCTGAATTTATTGGCACTTTTGCCCTGATTTTTGCTGGTGCTGGTTCAATTGCTACTAATTATATTATTCGAGGTGAAATTACAGGAGCAGCAGTAGATTTAGCTGCTATTGCCATGGCTCATGGCTTCACCATTGCGGTTATGGTTAGTGCAACTGCTGCTGTTAGTGGGGGTCATCTGAATCCAGCAGTTACTTTTGGAGCTTGGTTAACCAAAAAAATCGATACTAAAAATGCTTTAGGATATATTATTGTTCAGTGTCTAGGTGGAATATTTGCTGCCAGTTTTCTGAAGTTAGCTGTCCCTATACAAGCACTGAAAGCGGTGAATATGGGAACTCCCAGTCTGGGAGCAGGAGAAACTCCTTTTATGGGTTTAATTTTGGAGTTTATACTCACTTTTTTCCTAGTTTTTGTCATTTTTGGTACGGCGATTGATTTCCGTGCGCCAAAAATGGGCGGATTGTTTATTGGTTTAACTGTTACTCTTGATATTTTGGCTGGTGGTCCCTTGAGTGGTGCAGCAATGAACCCTGCTCGTTATTTGGGACCTGCTTTAATGGGGGGTGGATTACAATACTTCTGGCTTTATTGGATTGGTCCTTTGGCTGGAGGTGCTGCTGCTGCCCTATTTTATCATCATGTGCTTGAAGACAAGCGCGGAATTACCTTAAAGTCTGCTGAACTAGAAGAATTTTCTTGATCCGATCATGCCAAGGAGAAATTATGACCATTGCGATTCCTTATTTACGAGACTCAAGCACTCATCCGAACCCCAAAAAGAGGGCGATTTTGCAACCTTACAAACAGAATCAGAGTAAGCCTCTTAAAGTTGCTCAGAAGCGTAAGTGGCGCATTACCCTTTATTCGCATGACACCATGGGATTAGGACATAAGCGACGTAATCTTTTGATTGCTCAAACTTTGGGCTTATCTGCTATTGATGCCGATATTTTAATGATCAGTGGGATGGGAGATGGAAACCAGTTTCAAGTACCACCTGGAATTGATTACTTAACCCTACCAGCTTTATATAAAAGTACTGATGGGAAATACCAAGCAAGACGATTGGCTATGTCCTTAAAGGAAATTATCACCTTACGCTCGCAAATCATTCGTACTACCATTCAGAATTTTAAACCCGATGTTTTCATTGTCGATAATGTTCCTAGAGGTGCGATGGGAGAACTCAACGCCACTCTACAATATTTACGAACACAGACAAAAACTCCTTGTGTACTAGGTTTACGGGATGTTTTAGATGACCCGAAAGTAATTCGTCGCAGTTGGAAAAAAAGTAATAACGAAGATGCTATTCGTCGTTATTACGATGCAGTATGGGTTTATGGCGATCCGAAAGTTTATAATCCGATTCAGGAATATGGTTTGAGTAAGGATGTTACTACCAAATTTCGTTATACAGGCTATCTGGATCGACGTTCTACACTTCAATTGGCGACACCAGAACATTTACAGCCAACTTTTAAATCATTCAAACGCTTAGCTTTATGTATGGTAGGAGGTGGTCAGGATGGGGGAGATTTAGCATTAGCCTTCGCTCAAAGTAAATTTCCTAAAAATACTCAGGGAGTTATTATCACGGGTCCAATGATGCCGAAAAAAATGCGTCAGAAAATTCAAGCCTGTGCCGACAAACGTTCTGACTTAAGAGTCTTAGAATATGTTGCTGAACCTACCCTACTATTACAACGAGCTGATTGGGTAGTTTCCATGGGAGGATATAACACTACTTGTGAAATTCTGGCTTTTGAAAAAAGGGCATTAATCGTCCCACGAGTTAAACCGCGACAAGAACAACTGATTCGGGTACAACTTTTACAAAAATTGGGACTAGTAGATATGTTGCGTCCCGAAAAATTAAGTTCTCAAGCTTTAAGTACATGGTTGCATTGGGAAAAATCCAGTCCCCAAATTAGGCAAAAAGTCGATCTAAAAGGATTAAAACGTATTCCCGAATTTTTGGCTGAAATACTCGAAACAACAAATGATCTGCCATCTGTAGTAAATAGGTAAATAAACCACAATGAAACAACAATCAATCAAAGTCGGTTATGTTCTCAAACGCTATCCCCGTTATTCTGAAACCTTTGTCGTCAATGAAATTTTAGCCCATGAAGCCGTAGGATTAGATATTGATATTTTTGCCCTTCGTCCTACCTGTGATAGTCATTTTCAAAATATTATTTCTAAAGTTAGAGCAGGTGTTACCCATATTCGTAAGCCCATACAAGGGCGAGTGAGTAATTCTCTTAATAGCTTGTCCCCCACTCCAGCGAGTTATTTTTGGGCAGAATTACAAGAAATTGCCCTAGTAATTCCTGATTTTTGGCATAAATTAGCATTTGCTGCTGGAGAAAGAGCTAGTGTTGTTTATCAGGCTGGGTGGTTAGCAAGAGAAGTGCGTCTGAGAAACATCACCCATTTGCACGCTCATTTTGGTTCTGTGGCGACTAGTGTTGCCCGTTTAGCTGCCCATTTTGCCGATGTTCCCTACACTTTTACTGCCCATGCCAAAGATATTTTTCATAATAGTGTCAATCCTGAAGATATGAAGCGTAAGATTCGCTCCTGTACTGCTGTGGTGACAGTTAGTGATTATAATCGTCGCTATTTACGGCAAGTTTATGGCAGTGTCGCAGATGGAGTAGAACGCATCTATAATGGTTTGGATTTAAGCCAATTTGCTTATGCTTCGCCTCGGAAGCGTCCACCACAAATCATTTCTGTGGGACGTTTTGTAGAAAAGAAAGGACTTTCGATTCTGATTGATGCTTGTGCTTTATTAAAACAGTGGGATTGTGATTTTCAATGTCAAATCGTGGGTACTGGCGAATTAGAAAAAGAACTAAAAGCACAAATTGAAGCACTGGGATTAGAAGAGCAAGTCTGCATTTTGGGGGCGCGTCCGCAAAATGAAGTGTTTGAATTGGTACAACAGGCTGGGGTATTTGCTGCTCCATATATTATTGGTAAGGATGGCAACCGTGATGGCTTACCAACAGTATTATTAGAGGCAATGGCTTTAGGTACGCCCTGTGTGGGAACAGATGTCACAGGAATTCCTGAGTTAATTCGTCACGAACAAACGGGATTGATTGTTCCTCAAGAAAATCCTCAGGCTTTAGCTTTAGCACTACAAAAACTTTTAGAAAATTCGGCTTTACGGGTCAAATTTGCGACTGAAGCTCGGAAATTGATGGAATCAGAGTTTGATATTCACACTAATGCTGCATTATTGCGTCAGCTTTTCCAATCAGCATCAAAACAGCAAAATCGAGATTCCCATTTGATGGCAATTGCTAATTGAAATAGTAGTACAACAACTAACAAAAATCAGGAGGTCATTAACTTTGAGAGTTGCTTATATTTGTGCTGATGCTGGTATTCCTGTATTTGGACAAAAAGGCTGTTCGATTCATGTACAGGAGGTTATTAGGTCTTTATTACAAAAAGATCTGCAAGTTTGTTTATTTACAACTTCTATTGGTAAACAAATACCGCCAGATTTCCAAGGAGTTAAAGTTTATCAACTTCCTTCTATTCCTAAAGTAGAGCGAGCCGTTAGAGAGCGAATCGCTTTATCAATCAATCCTGATTTGGAGTTAGAGTTAAGTCTGGCTCAACCCTTCGATTTTATCTATGAACGCTATTCTCTCTGGAGCTACAGTGCTATGGAATATGCCCAAAAGCAAGGAATTCCAGGAATTTTAGAAGTCAATGCTCCTTTGATTTTAGAACAGGAAAAACATCGGGGTTTAGTAGATCGAGAACAAGCAGAAGCAGTTGCCAAAAGAGTTTTCCAAGCAGCCAACACAATTATTGCTGTTTCTCGTGAAATTAAGGATTATGTGAGTCAGTATGTGACTGATCAGAGCAAAATTCAGGTGATTCCTAATGGGGTTAATCCCCAAAGATTTTCTCAGAATTTATCTAGGACAGATAAACCCTCATCTGATCAATTTACCGTAGGCTTTGTTGGTTCATTAAAACCCTGGCATGGATTACCTATTTTAATCGATGCTTTTGCTCATTTTCATTGTAATCATCCCAATACACGCCTCTTGATTGTGGGAGATGGTACAGAACGCGATCGCCTATTAAGAGATATTAAAACCAGAAACCTGAATTCTGTGGTGGATTTAACTGGTGCAGTTCCTCCAGAAACTGTTCCCCATTGGCTGGCACAAATGGATGTGGCAGTAGCTCCTTATCCTCAGAGTGAAGATTTTTATTTTTCGCCTCTCAAAGTTTATGAATATATGGCAGCAGGATTGCCGGTAATTGCCAGTAACATCGGTCAAATTGCAGAAGTTATTGACCATGGAGTAAATGGGTTATTGACTTCTCCTGGGGACATAGCAGCATTAGATAAGGCTCTAGAGCAATTGTGGCGGTCGCCTTCACTCCGTTATTGTTTAGGAGATTTAGCTCGTGAAAATATTTTACAGCATCATACTTGGGAGCGAGTAGTAGAAAAAATCTGGTTTTTTGCCCAGAGGAGACAAGAACAAGTTAAGGGAGTAACTCGATGAACCAAGAGCGATCTCTGAATCAAGCTTTACCAATTCTGGCAGAAGTATTACGTCGTTTCTCTCCCTATATTCTGGAACAAAAATTGTTGCTAATTGTAGCAATTGTGGCAGTAGTAGCAGAAGTGGTATTACGAATCCTGGAACCATTACCCCTGAAATTCGTATTTGATTATGTTTTAGGAGACCGTCAACCTCCTTATCCTGCTTTAGAGCAACTCGAACCCTTTTGGCTATTAACCCTCTGTGCTGGAGCTATTTTAGTGCTTACTACCTTAAGAGCCTTAGCTGCCTATTGGAGTACGGTATCTCTAGCAATTGTGGGGAGTCGGGTTATGACTCAAGTACGAGATCGCCTGTACTGCCATTTACAGAAGCTTTCTCTGGCTTATCACCATAAGGCTAGAAGTGGTGATTTAATTGTGCGGGTTAGTAGTGATGCCAATCGTCTTCAAGAAATTTTATTGACGGCTACTCTTCCCCTAGTTATCAGCAGTTTAACTTTGTTGGGAACGATCACAGCCATGTTTTGGATTGATCCCAATTTAATCTTGCTTTCTTTGGTGACACTGCCGTTATTTGCTTTTGCTGCTCATCGTCTCAGTAAAAGAATTCAGAAATCTTCTCTCCAACAGCGTAAACAAGAAGGACTAGTAGCAGCCACGGCAGCCGAATCTATTGCTGCTATTAAGCTAATTCAAGCTCTTTCCTTAGAAACCGCTTTTGCTCAGATGTTCTCATGGCAAAACCGCGCCAGTTTGCAAAAAAGCGTGGAAATTAAACGTTTATCAGCTACTTTAGAGCGCACTGTCGATGGGGTGATTGCTTTGGGCGTGGCGATTGTACTGTGGTATGGTTCGTGGTTAGTTTTACGGGATGCTTTAACTGCGGGAGACGTGATTGTTTTTTTAACCTATCTCAAAAACGCCTTCAAGCCCCTGCAAAATTTTGCTAAATATACGGGACGTTTGGCAAAAGCTGCTGCTTCTGGAGAGCGAATTTTAAACATTTTGCAGCAAACCCCCGATATTCAAGATTCACCCCAAGCCAAAATTGCTCCTACATTTCGCACAGATGTCACTTTTGAAAATATTAGTTTTGCCTATGAATCAGGACATAAATTACTTGATCGAGTTAATTTAACCATTAAATCAGGGCAATTAGTCGCTATTTCGGGAATTTCTGGTAGTGGGAAATCTACCCTAATGAGTTTACTACTACGTCTTTACGATCCTACATCTGGACGTATCCTAATTGATGGGAAAGATATTCGCGACTATACCATTGCTTCTTTGCGAGCGCAAATGAGTGTGGTATTACAAGAAAGCCTGCTCTTTGCTGCCACCATCAAAGAAAATATCGCCTATGGCATTGAGAATGTAACTGATGAAGAAATTATTGCTGCTGCTCGTTTAGCTAATATTGACAGTTTTATTAATAGTTTGCCCCAAGGATACAATACGATTTTAAGAGAAAGAGGTGCGAATTTATCAGGTGGTCAAAGACAAAGAATTGCGATCGCTCGCGCTGCAATTCGCCGTACTCCAATTTTAATTTTAGACGAACCCACCACAGGATTAGATAGGGAAAACGAACAAGCAGTAATTGAAGCTTTACAAAGATTAACTCGACACAGAACTACTTTTTTAATCACTCACGATCTAGCTTTTGCTGCTCAAGCAGATGTCATCGTCTATCTAGAAAAAGGCAAGATCATTGAACAGGGGAATCCCCAAGATTTAATGAATCGGAATGGACGCTACGCTCAAATTTATCAAATGCAAAATAACAATAAATTTCAAGAAATCATTTATCAATAAATAACAACTAATAACTAACTCCTAACTAATCCCCAATGACAAATTGGATCGTCACTGATCAATTTAATATTACTCAAGACCCAAAAATGTCTTTTTTAGAAGATGCTGTTTGCCCAGTTCAAGTTAATGATATATTTCAAGAACATCTTGCTTTTATTACTGACAAATTGAAACTTACAGAAATTAAAGTAATTCGCTACAAACCTCAGAAACGTTGCTTAATTGAATATACTTTCCAGGGAGAAAAAACTCTAATCTTAATTGGTAAAGTTCGCGCCAAAGGAACAGACTACAAAAGTTATGAACTACAAAAAAAACTTTGGCATAGTGGATTTGATAATAATAGTAAGGACAAAATTTCGGTTCCTGAACCTATAGGGATTATTCCTCAGTGGCAAATGTGGCTACAAAAAAAAGTTCCTGGACAAATAATAACTCCCTTATTAACAACAAATCAAGGAATTAAGATCAGTCAAAAAGTTGCTCATATTGCTTATAAACTACATCAAGCTAATATTCTTCCTGATCGCTGTCATACAATGGTGGATGAATTAGCAATATTAGAGCAAAAGTTACCTCTAGTTCTTAAAGATTATCCTCACTGGCAAGATCGCATTAAAAACATTTTAGAAAAGTGTCATATTTTAGGTGCAAACACCCCAGAAAATCAAGTTTGTGGGATTCATCGAGATTTTTATTTCGATCAAATTATAGTTGATCGCGACCACTTTTATTTACTAGACCTCGATTTATATTGCCAAGGTAATCCTAGTTTAGATATTGGTAACTTTATCGGACATATTACTGAATATAGTCTAAGAACTTTGGGGAATGTAATAGCTCTCCAAGATCGAGAAATTGCTTTACAGCAAGAATTCTTGAAACTTACCAAAGAACAAGATACTCAAGCTATTATAGGCTATACAACTTTAACCTTAGTGCGTCATATTTACCTTAGTAATCAATTTCCTGAACGTCGTGCCTATACAGAAGCTTTACTTAATCTATGCGAAAAAAGATTACAAGCTTTGATTTAGACTCCAAAATAAAAGAAGAAATTGATTTTATATATCTTCTAATTTCAAAGCTGTAATGGTAAGAAAATTGTCAAGGTACTTCCTGCCCCTAATTTGCTTTCTACTTGAATCTTACCTTGATGGGCGTGAGCAATAGCTTGGGCGATAGATAAGCCTAAACCAGAGCCACTAACACTAATATGGCAACAGCGATCGCTTTTTAAGCGTATCTAAACATAACTTCCCATCATAGCACTCGATCTCATCCGCTTCCCCTGAACGGGACGGGAATTCCCGCCCGTATTTTAAAATTGAAATACAACAGGATTTTGGCTAAGATTCTCTCAGTAAAAAGATCAAGTAAGTCATGGTTAAAAGTGTAATCAAGTTGACCTTTCCCTGGTTGTTTTTAGCCACTGCAACAACTTTTTTCCCTTCCAGCATCGCTCAAACACAATCATTAGCTGAAGATTTGATTGTCTTGGATTCAGAATTAGGGGAAAAACTCTTGTTTACCAGTGAAGCTCGTCGCGACTATTTACCTCTGTCACTAGAATTTGAAACACAAGATAATCTTGCCTACTGTGGGGTTGCCACCCTAGCTATGGTACTAAATGCTTTAGAAGTTGAAGCACCTGTCTCTGAAAATCATAATATTCCTGGGTTTGTTTCCTATCGTTTTTTTACTCAACAAAATGTCCTAGAAAATGAGTCCATACGTGATGTTATTGAACCTGAATTAATTAGAAAACAGGGTATGACTTTAAAAGAATTAGCAGGAATTTTTCAAACCTATGGAGTAAAAGTGCGAACTTTTCATGGGGAAGATATTGCTTTGGAGCAATTCCGTCAATTGGCGATCCAAAATCTTCAACAACCCAAAAATTTTCTAGTAGTTAATTATTTACGGCGAAGTATGGGACAAAAAGGAGGAGGGCATATTTCACCTGTTGTTGCATATAATGAATCATCTGATCGATTTTTGATTTTAGATGTAGCTCGTTACCGATATTCTCCTGTTTGGGTTTCTGCTTCATCTCTGT
>JAAUYD010190777.1_pt1 | contig 16018 bp, 14 predicted proteins | sample 7278101 | NCBI WGS metagenome assembly JAAUYD01 (sample SAMN14350128, study PRJNA611818) | marine sediment metagenome | isolation source: surface marine sediment (0.6m) | place: French Polynesia: Moorea | collected 2018-08 | reverse complement strand
GTGCTGAGCTGGTCTGCATGTCGGATAATGGTCATGTTTACCTTCTTTCGGGGCCTTGTGCTGATCTGTTTGCATCTCGTGGATAGCGTCTAAAGCTCGCTTCATCTGCGCCGTGTGCCGGTTGGCAGCGACGAGTGGCTCCCCAGCTACTAACAAACCATTATTCAGCATTGTAATCACTTTCTGCTAGTAAATCGTGAGCATCCAACGCCGTCCATTCGTCAATGCTAACATTTGGATGTTTTTTCAGATAGGTTTGAACAATATGAAAGCCAATCGTATAACCGGTCCAACGAGGCACATCAGTACCACCAAACATAAATTTTCGCTGTATCATCACAGACGAAGAGTCTAGATGTTGTTGCATCGCCTGCCATTGGGCAGCTTCTTGTTCCGCGGTCAACGCCTCTGTCCATGGAGCAACCATCTCAGGATAGACCGCGTGGGCAAATGAATCTGCTCTACCTTCAAATATCAAGTAATCTACCAAATCAAAACCCCTGTCTTGATAACGGTCTGTCCACACACTGTGATGGTACTCGTGAGCCACTGCGTAAGGTACCCAATCACGCCAGATGCCCTCAGGATATATTTGAATCCAAATTTTACCCGCACCAATCGTCATGGCTGTGACACCACCCATGTAATCCCGAACAAAAGTGAGTTTGGGATCAACTACATAGATGCACACTGTGGTGTCGGGACCAGGCAACACCAAAGAAGCCTCTTGCAGTGCCTCGTTTACAATTTGCTCGACGCCAGATTCGCGCAATATATTCACGGCCCTGGCGAGGTAATTTAAGTCTTTGATACGAACTGCAACGGCATTCCGCGCAAGCATCGTGTATTCGCCACCAGATGCACAATCCACCCAATAGGGATCTACAACATACTGACGATAAAGGGCCGACAAATTAGCATTAGGGGTAGTCTGCGCTGCTTCAACGTAAGCATCCATGCCCTCATATGCGGAAATTATGGTAAATGTCTGAGATCGTGCTGGAGTAGCACTCACCGGTCCAGGCGTAGTGCTTGCAGAGGGAATGACAGTGGCAAGTAATGGGGCGAGCGGTTTGGATTGCGATTCCCTGCATCCAATTATCAACAGTGTGGCCAATACAAAAACAAGTCTTAGGTGTATTAATTTCTTGTTCACTGCTCTATTCTGAAATAATGTCATTCAGTATTGATGTTCAATATGTAAATAGTAGCCTGCCATTTCAGGTTTGATGTTCGATCCTCTTTCCCGAGCAAACGCCCACTTCAGCCTTATCACCGGCTGCAAGCGATGGTCAATTCGTGCACCTATGCAAAAATATGGGCAAAGGACCACAGAATTCGCGTGTAGCATACCCGCGTGATCGAGTTGTGTCATTCCTCGAAAGGGGTATTTAGCGGGGTATTTTTTTACCTAAGCCAGCAGTTCGAACAAATCTTCTTTTCTGCGATATCCCACGAAATGTCCCAATTCAGGATATAGATACGTCTCAGTATTCGGTATTTTTTCCGCCAAGTATTTGCATTGATCCCCAACACTGCGATCGTCTTCGCCGTAAAGAATATGCACTTTTTTCTTGATTTCTGTCAGTGGAATTTTCCAGTTAATCGTGTGCATCATATCATAATTCAATGAATTTTGGCGCACCGTTCGTTTTTGATGGATGCACGCCTCCTTGTAAACGGCTGCCAGTCTGTCCACAAACTCGGTGTCTTCTAGCATTAGCCGGTCGTCGCCTTTCATCTTTGCGGTTGCCATTCTCAAAAATTTTGCAGGGTTCTTTTCGAGAATTTTTGTGGACAGAATATAGTTGTTGAAAGACAGTAACCAGGGGAATCTCTGCCCGAGCTTGTAGAACATTTTGTTGGCATTCATATTCCCCGTCGCGTCTTCTAAATATGGGCCAACCCCACTAATGATGACAACTTTTTCCAAGCGCTGTGGAATTTTCAGCGCACACATCAAAGTCGCCGGCCCTCCGCCAGAAACCCCGCCAATTGTACACTTTTCGATCCCCAGGTGATCGAGTAGGGTGGTAATGTCGGACGGGAAACCGTCTAAATTGTCGTTTGGATTGTAGTCCGAGTACCCGTAGCCGGGACGGTCAGGAGCGATGATGCGGATATTTTTTTGCGCGGCCACATCAGAAAATTCCTCCCACATCGTCCTGCATAGTGGCGTGCCGTGGATAAGCACCACCGGGGTCCCCAGTAGATTTCCATACTCTGCATAACAGAAATTCCTGCCATTGGGCAAGTGGATGATGGTGCTGGTTTTTAACATCGTTTATTTCCTTATACGAAATCGCTAAATCGTATTTGAAGAACCTTCATTTCACTTATAAAACACTTCTTGAAACACGTTTAGGTAGCTGTCGATTTCGTCTCTCAATTCTTCGAAGTCGAAATCCCCGCCCAGATTTTGCGATTTACGTAGCCACTCTTCACTTAAGTTTTCAACGGTCCACATGATAATTTTGATGGTTCTCTCAAGATCTAAATTGTCATTGAATAGACTGAAATCAATATTGTGGCGATAAATTTGCTGGTAAATATCTGGAACGTACTTTTCTATTGTTTCTTTGAGCTCGGCAGTTGAACGATTTCCAAAAATTGCATCGGTGAATGTGAGAATGTACGGATATTGCGAGAATATCTTGACTTTGATTAACGCGATTTCCTTAATTCTTTTGAGCAAATCAGGTTCATTCCAATCGACTGCATCCACAACAGCAACGGCTGTGGTCTTTAGAGAGAACTCTGTTAAATATGTATACAAACTATCTTTGCTTTCGAAGTAATGGTACAAAAGCCCTTTCGATATGCCCGCATTTTTGACAATCGTGTTGGTCGAAGCCTTCTCGAATTTATTCCGTCCGAATTCTTCCAGTGCGCTGTTGATTAGACGGTCTCGCTTGTCTGGCGCCATTTTTTCGAGAATATCGTTTGACATGGTAGCTCCATTTGAACTGGTCGGCATCAAAAACTGACCACTCTGGTCGGTATTATTATAACATTACCGACCAGAGTGGTCAATAGACAGGAGGTTGATATTTTTGCTGCCTCGCTGCGCGGTGCTTTCGGTAAGCGCACAGTTTCGATGCACGTGGATCAGTTGAATTTACTACCGACAGCGTAGTCAGGTGCAAGCCGTATCAGGCCGTGTCGTTTAGAATGAGTCGCGATTCTGACCGCGATTTCCCCGTTGCCCTTGTCATCATAATCAGTTGATCCTTCCACAGCTTCGTGTTGCTTTTCAACGAGCAGCGGCCCAACGGCCGCATAACCTGCATAGCGGGTCAAATTCCGGATTGCCCGTCTAGCGGTTCATGCTTTGTCAGGCGTCATTCGTTGTCTCTTATATCTGCTATCGGTCAGAGGCGGGCACGCATATCTCGCGGTTCTTAAGGCGATACCTAGTTGACGTTATCAAGAATTGTGTCCACGACGCTTGAGAGAGGTACCGTGGCATCGATTATAATTGCGTTCTCGGGAAGACCCTCTTTTGTCTCATGTTGTAATCGCGCAAAGGATACCCCTTCGCTTGCCGTTCCTCCCCACTCGTCTTCAGATCGGGCGGCAAGACGGCGGTTTAGCGTATCCAGATCGATCTCAAGAACAAAAACCTCATCGAACAAATCGAGGAAACGGTTGGAATTCCTGGAACCGCCGCAGAAGAATGTTGCCGCATGGTTTTGATCGGCCGTCAAAGCTTTGACCTTCTCGACGTCCCAGATCCAGCTACGATTCTCGCTGGCGCGATCATCCAAGGGTTCGCCGGTTTCTAGATCACCAAAATAGGCCAACTCCCTGTCGCCGTGAATGGTATGATAACCGCGTCGTAGCAGCTCATCGCAGACCGTGGTTTTACCGGCGCAGGAAACACCTTCGATTAAGTAGTTTTTGATACCCATATTCTGAATGAAGCGACAGCGCCTAACGCCCGCTTCAACGGTGGGCGAGGGATATGACGACAGCTTGGAGGGCTCACCAATTAAGTCCACGTATTCCACTGCCTCCCCAGAAATTAAGGTTAGCCGTGGATTTTCTGCCGAGGGTGGTTGAATGTAAAAATCCGTTGGCGTAGTGGGTTGGCTAACTGTGACCTGTCTCCTACTATAGCCACTCAGAGCCTTGTCTCAAGCTCGCAGGCTGCGTATAAGCGGTTTGTAAAGCGACAAACGCTGTAATACTCGAGTGAAGCCAAAAGTTATAATTTTAAGTTAGATTGCTTTACCCAATTGAGCAAGATGTTGATTGAAGTCAGCTTGGGGGTTGACTTCTCTCTTTTTCATAAATGACTCAACACCAAGTAATTCCGCGAGTGAAGATCCAGAACGAATGGCTTCAGCCAGAGCATCTTCACGATGATATGTCTTTTCGGCTTCCTCGAATAACTGCGGAAGGTCGGCGTCAGAAACAAAAAGAACGCCATCTGCATCTCCAAAAACCCAGTAGCCCGGATTAATTAAAGAATCACCGATTCTGACCTCTATCCCAACTTGACCAATACCTTTCAAACCTTGAGGGAGTTTTAACGGACCAATTGGGTAGGAACCTTTGCAAAATATTGGCACGTTGATATCGATGAGTTCCATCGTATCTCGAACAAATCCCTCGACGACGATACCTGCTAAGCCTTTACGTTTTGCTTCCGTAGCAATGAGATCGCCGATCAAAGCTACCTCAGTTGCAGGGTTTGTGATTATCAACACCTCATCTTGTTGAGCATGGTGCAGTCCAGCTAAAATACTGACCAAGTCATTGTTTGCTTGGACAGTAATTATCGAACCAACCGTCTTCATATGAGGAGCGATTGGTAACAAGCCGATGGGTGCTGGAATAAGGGTCACACCAGCTCTAAAAGCCGCATCAGCCATTAAGGCACAACTGTATTTCTCTCTAAAAATTGAAGCAAATTCTTGCATAGAAGTAAAGTTCCTCGAGATCAACATCTTTGCTACAGAGAGCAAGAGTTTTTTAGTTTAAAATCGAAATGTATCTTAATCGTCTAAAGTCGCTTTTTAGTAGTCAGCGAACGGCCAGGTAAACTCTTTGAATAGTCTGGACAAACAATCTTTTCTAGCTCATCTTTCTGCCTAACAGCTGGACCTTAGCGGGCAGAATCAGGAGACTTCCCGCTAGACTCGAAGGTTTTGGGACCCCGGGATCTCGGGTAGATCCCGGTATCCTACAGCGGGTGTCAGGTAACATCATTTGCCCCTGGTTTGCTGCATCATGAGGCCGATGAAGAACACAAATTCTACTGTGGCGATGGCCAGCAGTACTAATAAGCCCAAGACATACAGCGCCTGCCCACCAGCTACGAACAGGTTCACCACACTGAACCACAAGGCAACCCCCATCCCAAAGGCCACCAGATAGATGCCATAACGGATCGGAGCGCTAAGCGGATTTGGGTTGGCCTGCTTGATGGTCCGATCCCGACGTTCGCCGCGTACGGCTAAGTAGTTGCCTAGAAGGAACCAAGAACCTAAAAGTGCACTACAAAACCTCCAAATTGTGTCTCCCGGCCAGTTGGCTAACCAGAGCGGCACAGGCAGGAGCGCCAGAAAGAGCACTACCAAGCTATCGGCAATGAGAAGCTGGAGCATGCGGATTTCTGTTGGGGACCACGCGGGGGAGTCGCGCAAGGGCAAGACCACGACTACACCAGAGAATCCGGCGATGGTAACCCCAGCTCCCGCGAGTGCATAAAGGATAGATTCATTCATACCATATTCCTATAGATCATCAGAGGTAGCTAACAGTTAAGGTAGGTCAGCCCATCAACAGTGCGGGGCTATTCCTGGGTCTTATGCGCAGCTAGGTGCAATGCTGTCATGCACCACCTGGCATTTCGCTTAGGATAGGGAGCGGTCTGTCTCAGAAGTGGCTTGGAATTCGTTCACGATGTAATGTGCTATGACACCTAACCGTTACTCTTACTTTAACCTTAACTTGGCCACCAGATTATGACCATCCCGCTTAAAGACAACAAACCCCAGACTCTGCCATAATTTCGCCGCAATCTCATTGTTTGGAGCATAATCCAGGATGATTTCCTGACAACCTGTTATCTGCCCCAAGCGTTTTATGGCTTCCAAAGCCGCTGCCCGACCATATCCTTTCCCTTGATAGGCCCGAGCGATCATCAATCGTGATATGCGATAAGTTCCATCTTCCAACGGTTTGTCATTGTACATGATGAAGCCAACCATTTCATTCCGGTCATTATAAATCGCACAAGGTACACGACATGGCTCGAATTTAGACTGTGCCAACGAAAAAAGATTCGAGGCTAAGAAATTCTCTTGGTGCGGTTCAAGCTTCAAACTGATGCATTCCAACCAATTCTCTTTGATGACATCACGCAACTCGATAAAAGGGTTTCGCATTTTCCTTCCTATCATTAATGTGCAAACTTGGGACAATTAATATGCTTACAAGGGTTAACAAGTGACCTAACGAGAGCTTCACTTGCCGGGCAGGTTAGCTCAAGGCCGTCCTTTGAACCCGAACCAGACCCGGCTTTTCGCGCCGCGTTCCCTCCAAGCGACCAGCCCGGTCAAGTCCAAGCGGGGTTAGGTTTTGCTTGCATGCTCCATCGTTATGACGATTTTACCTTGGGCATGTCCTTCTCCAATATATCGAAGGGCTTCTGCCGTGTCACTCAGCCGATAGCTCCGATCGATGACTGGTTTTACTTTGCCGGACGCGAGAAGCTCTTTCATAAACTCTAAATCTTTTTGATTGATATTTGCAAGAAAAGAACCAATTTTCTTGTTTTCGGTTTTTAGAATCCACCACCCCTGGAGCATACCGACAAAGAGTTGGATGATTGACGCGCCACCGCCGCCAGCCAAAACACAAATACCATTTGGTTTTAATGCTTGTTTGTATTTGAAAAGTGAGATATTACCATTTGCAACAAAAATCAGATCGTAAAGTTTTCCAACTTTCATAAAGTCTTCTTGGGTATAGTCAATCACGTGGTCAGCACCGATTGAACGTGCTATGTTCACATTCCTTGTACTACACACAGCTGTCACTTCCGCTCCAAATGATTTGGCAATCTGAATAGCAAATGTGCCGACACCCCCGGATGCCCCATAAATCAAAACCTTTTGGCCGGATTGGATTTGTCCTTCGTCACGAAGTCCCTGAAGAGCAGTCAACGCTGCCATTGAGGCCGTAGATGATTCCTCAAAAGAGACATTAGCCGGCTTCAACGCGAGAGACTTTTCACCAGCACAAGCATATTCAGCAAAACTGCCGCTTCCCCCCTTGGCTGTTCCGAACACTTCATCGCCCACATGGAAGCGAGTGATATTTTTGCCCACAGCAACAATTCTCCCGGCCATATCGGCTCCGAGCGTCTTCTTTTTGGGTCTAAGCAATCCGCCGCCCATAAGACGGATTAGGAATATGTCTGCTGTAAGGAAGTGCCAATCATAAGCATTGACGGAGGCCGCATGAACTTCGACCAAAACTTCATCGTCGAGAGGAGTCGGATTGTCCACATCCTTGAGTTCAAGAACATCTGGTGACCCATATTTTTCGTACACGATTGCCTTCACAAACGACCTCCAAATAATAACCAGGTGCTCAAAAGTTTACAAAACCTAACGAGTGGCTTAGCTGTATGCTCAACAACTTACTTTGACTACGGCTGAAAGCTTCAAAATCGCGCCGATCCCCGCACGGCGCAGCCATGTCAGCTACAGCCCCTTCAGTTGTCTTGTGTAATAAACTCTGTGACTTCTTGCCACCAACGCAGTTCTGGTTCTATTGGCACTTCATTGTGTCTGGTATTTTCAAACAGCCACAGCTTCTTCTCTGTAGTTATTGATGCATATAGATTTTTACCATGTTGCATTGGAACAACTTCGTCGTTTTCAGCTAGCAAAACGGCTATTCTGCCATCGTATCCTTTCAGGTTATCAATATTGTTGTATTTGTCCACAACCAACCACCGAGTTGGAAAGTACCAATAGTGTGTCTGAGCCAAATTTGGTAACGTATCCCAAGGCAAAAACAGGACCACTCCTTTGATAGGCATATCAGTTTGATGAACAGCGCTGGACACAACACCACATCCAAGTGACTCACCCCAAACGAATAACGGTTCTCCAAGCTCTTGAGATGCCAGCTTAATGGTTTCAAGCGCATCATCTACCAACACCCTTTCACTTGGTCGGCCCTCTCGACCGCCATAACCAGGATATTCAGCCAAGAGCACTCGCATGTTTTGTCTTGAAAGCGCTTTAGCATAAAAACTCCGCTGAAACGCTGTGCCTGCATTGCCATGAAAGACGATGACGGTTCCCTTTACATCAATCCGTTCTTCTTGACTGACAAACCCGCGAAAATTTTCATATGAAGGCCAATGGTATAAACCTTCATTGTTTGCCCTTTCCTCCGAGAATTGAATTTGGGATGGGAAATAGAGCATTTTTCGTTGAAATACAAAGACAACCAAACACAAAGCAAGATATCCAGCTAATGCGTATACTAATATCTTCCAAATTATCTGCATAACGTACCTTGTCTATTACTCGATGGTCCATCCAGGTGGCACCTAACGCCGCTATTAAGCTGATTGCGGGGCAGGCAAAACTGACCACAATCAGATGCGCCGTTGGGGGCTTATAAACATTCAAAAACCGGGCTATAGCAATTCGGCTTGAATAGCATTGTTGGGCCGTTTTTTACCGAGCAACCTTTCTGCTTTTTGATGACACTCCGCGCGACGACCAAATTATCTTTATCAGCTTTCACCCCACCCGCCAGACTCGATTTCAAATGTTTACGGCGGTTGAATTATTCAATATTTCCTGCCTTTGTTCCTCAACCGAGCCTGGTTAGCCAACCCACCGCCGCACTTATATACCTTCATCCTTTTTTCTTTCTGCCTATGTCCCAGTCTCTATTTCAAAAACGCCGTCGCAAACCCGCCGAAAAGAATCTTTTACGCGTTCTTCCTCAGAAGTGTTATACATATAAGCGTTAAAATTCTTATTCTGACGTTTTGGACCGACCAAGGTCCCGGAACTGGTTGGCCCCAGTAAGATTGAACGTTTTTGTTCCTGTGGCTTCAGGGCCTGATAATGTCACAGTTAGATTGTAATTGGTTCCACCATCGCCGTCGCAACAATCGAAAACATCGATATACCAAAAGCCTTCTACCAGCACCGTACCCTGAATGAATTCATTGTTGCCAGGGTTTTCAGAGAAATCTGAAAACGGATCACTATTAATATCAGTCGTACTTGGCGGATAAAGATAAAGGTCAGCATCCCCTGGCCCACCAACACCTGTACCATTCATCGAGATTGTTACCTGTTGATTGGCTGCAGCCCAAATCTTGTAGACATCATCCCAGTCGTTATCGTTGACATGTCCAGAGACAGTCTGCCCACTGCAGATGGTCAAAGCATCAACAACGTTGTCGGATTCGCCAGGTGGGCTAGGTATGCACGATGCCAGGACAATGGGCAAGGAGATAGTATATGAAGAAGTGAAATCTAAGTCTGTTATAGGCTGAAGGGTCAAGTCAGCCTTGTTAATGTCATTATTAACTTGGTGAAAGGATTGAATTTTATTTTGGGTGATTTGTTCTACTTGATTAACCGAGGGCTGGTTTAGAGTCCCTAAGGCTTCTGGTAATGGGACCATTGCTGTTATCCACCAGCTTAATCCTACCATTAAACCGATAAAAATTGTTGCTTTAAACATTTTTAACATTATTTTCCCTCCTGACATTTAAGGTTCTTCACAAGAGGCTATTTCTTGCTAACTTAACAGTGTTTATATCGTTCTTACCCTATAGGCATTGCACCTAGCTGCGCTGTTGGTAGCAGTTATTGCATCTTCATTGGAGACAACAGCGGCCCAACATATTATTCACGAGACCCAATTGGTCTCATTAACTCGCATATCTGCGGCTTATGTGGCCCCTCAACCTCATTAAGTACACCGATAATGCAGAATTCGCTTAATTCCTTTCTCTTTATTACCCCGAATCCGATTTATTATGGCCACAATTTCTCGTTATGCCGTTATATAAGGTGCAACGACGATTCATTCATGTCGAAACCAAAACATCTCGACCAGGTTCGAGTCTGGCTGGGATTGCGGCTCATTTTGACTAGAATACCTTTCCCCCTGATGGAGAAATTGACCCTAAACCCGAGGATTTACTCTCATAACCGGCCGGCGAATTATAGGGCTCTCCACCGTCATATTCGCACTTTTTCACATTCAACTGCATCTACTTCAGACTACAAAAACCATTCACGGCTCATCTTTGCTGTAAGCGACCACCAGAAATAATAAACCCGCCATAAACGGGATAATCAAATGAATACTGATCCCATCTTGAACAATCACAGATGAAACAGTTCTGGTTAATATGGCAAAGATCGTTAGATAACCCCCAATTTTTTCAAATTTCCATCCTATTGCTAACCCAACAAACATAAGCGGGAATATTAAACGCCATAGGTTATCCAAAAATCCATAATTTGGATCTGTGAATGGATACAAATCTCCATATCCAAAATACATCAGCAGCCCAATGATAATCGTGAAAGCCGCAATTATTCTTGCAGACCACTTCGCAAATTTCACTGTTGTTGCTCCTTCCACTGGTGTCCGGTCAAAAAAGGGAAGCGCCTGTCTGAGGTGTTAACCACCCAGGAAGTGCAGTACGTTTTCCATCCCCAAAACTTTCACACGTACCGCAGTTTGCCGACAATCCCGCTGGCATCTCCATCCCGCGAAAGCAAACTACCAAAATTTCCACCATTTCTTCTTTTTTTGGCCGTTTTCTAACAGACTTCGTGCTTCGTCACGATATATGGGGAAAGAGTGAAATGAAGCCGCACTACAAACCAGCAACCCTTTTATATCAGTTATTTTTAACATCATTTCGATGACACTTCTTCCGGACATCGTTGCGTTCATGCCTGCTTTATACCTCTTTTCAAATACCTCCGGATCCGCGCAAACCTTTATTAGGCGATTACCACTTGGGTCTAAAACGACTTGGCCTTCAATAGATTGGTCACTAGAGACCGTAATTTTTGTTCCACTCTCTAGATCGGGCAAGCCCTTAAGAATCAAACCTACTTGAGATCTTAAAAACTCCTCATGGAATTGTGATATCGATTTCTTAGAGCATTCATCGAGAAGCTTTGTTATACAGTCTGATAATGGTGTATTACTCATTTTCACCATCCTTTTGCCACCTGATTAGACAGATTTCTCTGGTCATTCAACCACAGGCGCTCTCCCGAATAGGGGATACTTGGCCACCATCTTCATCATACGCCGCTCCCGATACCTCCATCTTCCCGGTTTTCTAGGCGGGCATCCCTTGCGGTTCGTGCTCGTCGAATGTGATCGATGACCTCGGCCGGCCGGCGTGTTGAAAAAGAGATGTCCCACACCCACCCTACTTTCCGCTTGAACCGGATTACTACCCGGGGATGCTCCAGGAAGTTAAAGGAGGCGCGGTATCGCTTGCCAATCACCATAAAATGAATGCCGGCCCCGCCAAATTTCATCACGACGGGAATGTCATCCAGGCTGCATGATTCAATGTTTTCCAAAGGAATGGTCCACCTGAAAACGCCAAACGACAGCTTTAAAACGGCCGGCGTAAGGTGGATGATTAGCGTTTGATAGTTGAGGGCATAAAAAAGGAACAGAACAAAAATCACCAGGAAAACTCCGGCCAGGAAATCAAAACCGCCAATCGCAATGCGCCAGATGAGGAGCAGCAAAAACAGGACGGTGAGGGAAATAAAGAGAATTTCCGTCCGGACGGAGGAGACCCGCTCGCTATAAATCAGGTTGTCCTGCATGACCAAACCCTAAACAAATATGCATAATGTGGAAACTTGAACTGTTAGGCGGCCCCTCTCTCTCCCATACATTATATCAGAAATCCCGGTCCTTCTTCTTAAAAACCGGCCGTTTCTTTCCTTTCCCGGCCGACATGATTAAACTCGGGGGATGCTGCAGCGGCTGAACCTCTCCCGCCTGATCGACCTCCTGGTCGTTCTCCTCCTCTCCCTGGCCGGGGTCCGGCCGATCCTCGGCCCCTCCCTCCCCTGCTCCGATGACGTGGCCTTTCACCTGCTGCGGCTGGTGCAGCTCGACTGGCTGCTAACCAACGGCATCCCCTTCTCCCGCTGGGCCCCCAACATGGCCAACGGCTACGGCTTCCCGCTCTTTAACTACTACGCCCCGCTTTCATATTATGGGGCGGAAGCGGTTAGCCTGCTGACCGGCGACCTGTATTCCGGTCTGCAGTGGACCTTCGCGGCCGGTTTTGTCCTCTCCGGCTGGACGATGTTTCTGCTGGCCCGCCAATATGTCGGCCGACCGGCCGCTTATGCCACCGCGGCCGCCTACCTCTACGCCCCCTACCAGGGATACGACATCTTCTTTCGCGGCAACCTGGCCGAATCGTTCGCCTGGTGGCTGCTGCCCCTGGCCCTGTGGGCGATGGTCCGCCTGGTCCGCAGCGGCTCGTGGCGCTGGGTGGGGTGGGCCGCCCTGACCTACGCCGCCGTGCTGCTGACCCACAACGCCTTCGCCCTGATTTTTTCCCCCCTGCTGGGTGCTTTTGCCGTGTGGATGTGGTGGTTTGAACGAGATGAAAAGCGGCCGTCGTGGCTCGCCCTCGGGCAAATCGTGGCCGCCCTGGGGCTGGGGCTGCTGCTGGCCTTCTTCTTCTGGTTCCCGGCCCTTACCGAACGGGACCTGATCCACACCGAACGGCTGCTCGTGCCCCCGATCTTTGTCTACTGGGGCAACTTCGTTTCGCTGAGCGAGCTGCTGGCCCTGCCGCGCACCGTGCATCCCGACCTGCTCAACCCGTCGATCCCGCGCGCTCTGGGTGGCTTAACGGCCCTGCTGGCCCTGCCGGCGCTGGGGTGGCTGTGGCCCGATGGCAAAAGCGGTTTGACCGGTCGGGAGCGGCCGATTCGCCTCCTGACCCTCTTCCTGCTGCTGAGCACGGCCGCGCTAATTTTTCTCATGCTGCCCCTCTCCCGGCCGGTGTGGGATACCGTGCCCCTGCTCGAATTTATCCAGTTTCCCTGGCGGCTGTTGGGCTGCGCCGCCCTGACCCTGGCCCTACTCGTAGGCGCGGCCGTCGAATGGCTCGGCCGCCGGCCGTGGGGACGCTGGGCCGGACTGATCGCCGTGCCCCTGCTGGTGGCAAGCTCGCTTTTCTGGTTCGCCCCTCGCTACTGCGCCGGGCTGGAACAAGCCACGATTGAGGATATCGTCCCTTTCGAGCAGGCGACCCAAACGATCGGCACCACCGCCAAAGGGGAGTACCAGCCGCTGACCTCTGACTTTGTCCCGGCCGAGCCGTTTACCCAGCCGTTTACCCTGCCGGATGGGGTGGAGCTGCGACTGCACAGCTGGACCCCGCTGACGTTCTGGGCCGAAATTGAAGCTGACACGTCGACAGAGATCACCGCCAACGCCTTTTTCTACCCCGGCTGGACCGCCACCGTGAACGACCAAAAAGTTGACATAAAACCAAGAGAAGGAGATGGCTTGATCACCTTTGCGGTCCCGCCCGGCCGCAGCACCATCGAAGTTGAATTTCGCGAAACCCCCATGCGCCTCACCGCCAACCTCCTCTCCCTCTCCGCCCTCATCCTGACCCTGCTTCTCCTCATCTTCCCCATCACCCATCACCCACCACCCACCACCCTACACCCTACGCCCACCACCTATCAACCACCACCTATCACCCACCACCCATCACCCACCACCTTCGCCATCGCCGGCCTCCTCCTCTTCGCCCTCGTGGTTGCCCTACCGGCTGTATCCACCCCACTCCACCGGCCGTGGCTGCCCACCCAGGCTGACGTGGCTCCCGCTAACATTTATGAGGGTGGGCTGATTTTGCATCGCTATCAAATCGCGGCTCGCACGATGCCGGCCGACGACTCCATGCAGGTCAAGTTGTGGCTCTCGGCCGGGCAGCCGCTGCAGCGCAACCTGCAAACCCGGGTGCAGCTGGTCGATCAGGAGGGGGCGATCTGGAGCCCGGCCGAAACCGTATGGCCGCGGGTTTACCGGCCGTATTTTGACACCGTCACCTGGCCGGTTGATGAATACGCCGAAGAGCTGCTGCTGGCTGAAGGGATCAGCGGCACCCCGCCCGGCCTGTACACGGTTGAGCTGGTCGTTTTTGATAAAGATTCCCTGCAGCCGCTGCTCGATCAAACCGGCCGGACCGCCCTGCCGCTGGGCACCGTCCAGGTCACGCGCCCCAGTCGGCCGTTTAAAGCTGGAGGCCAACAAACCTATACCGGCAGTGAAGGCAATTTTGACGCGCTGCAGCTGCTGGGCAGCAGTGCCGATCGACAGGAAGCTGGGGTGGGTGATCCATTTACGATTACCGCCTTCTGGGGGGCAGCCGATTTGCCCAAGCTCGACTATCTGGTTGATTTAACCCTGGTGGATGAAAGTGAGGTGGCCCGATGGCAAGAAACCTTTGCACCGGTTCGGGATGATTGGCCGACTTCTTTGTGGCAGCCGGGCGACGTGTGGCGCGGCCGCTATGTGGCCCGCTTCCCGGCCGATCTGCCCGCCGGAACCTATCGCTGGACCCTTTGCGCCCGTTTGCCTGACGAGAAGTGCGCTCGGGACCCGGTCACGGTCGGCACGGTGGCCCTATCGGCGCCCGACCGTCTGTTTGACGAGCCGGCCGTTGAACAGCGCATCGAACGGCGGTTCGGAGATTTAGCCACCCTGATTGGCTTTAGCGGCGGCCGCTGCTTCGCCGAAAATGTTTTCCCGTGCACGATCGAGCTCCTGTGGCGCAGCGAGGATCAAACGTCGCTTAGCTACCGGGTGTTTCTCCAGCTTCTCGACTTGGACGGGCAAATTGTGGTCCAATCGGATGGGGAACCGGCGGCCTGGACCCGGCCGACGACAAGCTGGGTGGCCGGTGAATATATCGTCGATTCGCGCACGATTGAGTTGGATCTCAGCACCACGGAAGGATATCAGCTGGTGGTCGGCCTGTATGATCCGGCCACCGGCGAGCGGTTAGCTACACCCACTGGAGAAAACGCGGTCGTTCTCTGGCCCTAAAAGTTCAAAGTTGATTTAAAAATCAGAATGACACGAATTTAAAGGATTTTCTCTTTAGGTAAGTTACAAAAAGTTTTCTGAAGAAGATGTCCGCAGATTACGCAGATGGCCGCAGATTTTTCTCTGTAATCTGCGAAAATCTGCGTAATCTGCGGACGATTTTTCTTATGACATTTTTTGTAAACCACTTAAAGCGGGAAAATTCGTGAAATTCGCGAAATCTTGTTTCAAATTTTGAACTTTGACTTACATAACTTTGGACTTTTCACTCCTTAAGGCTGCGGTGGCTCCCCGGCATCCGGTGGAATCGGCACCCCATCCGGCATGTCCCGCAAAAAGCTGCACCCTACAAACCGAATATCTTCCCATACATACCCGCTGGCCGAAAAGGTTTCAATATCTTTAATCCACCGCTTTTCCCCATTTTCGATGGCGTAAACATGCGGGCTGGTGGTGCATTTATACAGCAGGTGGATCGGCAGACCTTCCGGGAAACTCTCTAAAAAATCATCTTCTACCTCATTGACTTGCGCCCAGGTGTAGCCATAATGCCGAAACGCATCCAGCGAGCTAATCCAGCGCCGCTGATTGTTCTCCAGGACGTAAATATCCGGCCCGCTCCCCTTTAAAACCAGGCCGTCCCGGATAATCATCGCTTTCTCATCGGGCAGGGCCCGCGCCAGGCTGGTGCCGTAGCTGTTAAAGGGAATATTGACGGTCACAATCAGGGCAATTAACACAATCGCCAGTCGGCCGAGCATCCGCTCGAGATGAATCGAAGGCAGTTTTTCCGGGATGAGCGTCTCGGGAATCGGGGCGGGCGGATCGGCCGGTTCATCCGGCTCGTCGGCCAGCAATCTGCGCAGGCCGGCCGGCAGGTGTTGGGTGT
>JAAUYD010069165.1_pt1 | contig 16032 bp, 9 predicted proteins | sample 7278101 | NCBI WGS metagenome assembly JAAUYD01 (sample SAMN14350128, study PRJNA611818) | marine sediment metagenome | isolation source: surface marine sediment (0.6m) | place: French Polynesia: Moorea | collected 2018-08 | reverse complement strand
TTTGGAGATTTGGGCAAGAGGTGTAGAGTCCGATTCACCTACTACTACTGATTCGCTACTTTCAGTTTCGATCGTTGTCTTTGTTTTGTGCTCAGTATTTTGAGGAGTGGTCGCAAATCCTTTAGCCTTGTTTGTATTTGCTTTTTTACTTGTTTTTGTTTTTTGCACTATTTGAATCATTTTTCAGCCCCTTTGTTTTCTTAATTTTCTTTCCAAGGCGCATGCGCCTTGGAAAATAAATACAAAAATCCCCCGTCAGCACGAGCGCACAAAGAGAGCGCCGCACCCAATATCCCTATTGCTGTAATGGAATTTTTTTTTGGTAGCGATCGCTGTTAATGGTCGATCACTTTTGAAGTGCGATCGTCCTTAAAAATCAATCGCATTTAAATACTAAAGAAAAGTCCAAAATTTGTCCAGAGCGTAGAATGTTAGCTTGCTGTTTTGTTCAAGCTAACAGGCTCGTGTATTTTGTTAGAAGTATAACAAAATACTAACAAAACACTAACAAAAAACTAACTTGACCAAGATGAGCGAGCAAAAAGTTAGTGTTTTGTTAGCTTTTTGTTAGCTTTTTGTTAGTGTTTTGTTAGCTTTTTGTTAGTTGAATAAAAAGGAATGTTAGATCTTTGTTATGTTTAAGAAAATATTAAGCTTTTTTCAATTGGTATTTTAATAAATATCTTGCTCTCTCAAAAAGTAATTGATATGTTGGAAATAATGGACAAAAAAGAAATACTAGCTCTGGTAAACACTGTAGTAGCGGCAAGAAGAGACAAGGAGTTAACGCGGCAAGAGAAAGATTTAGTGCTAGGAGCTTGGTCTGGCGAGACTTACGAACAAATCGCCGAAAAAAATGGAAAAAGCGTTGGATACATGCGAATTCAAGCTTCAAAAATATGGGACTTGCTATCTGAGGAGATGGAAGAGCTAGGAGAAAAACAAAAAATAAACAAAAAAAATTTTCGAGTAGTTTTCGGACGCAAAGCCAAAGATATTTTCCAAAAAAGGGAAAACAGTTTATTAATAGAGTCAAATTCGTCGCTAAAAATGTTAGTAACAAACTCAGTTAGTATTTTTAATGATTCAAACTGCTATTCAGCGGAAAATAGTGTGAATTTGTTGAAAGGAGATAGCCAAAGTTTATCGTCAAATGTATTAGAATCCCCTTCAGGACCTCTGGCAATAGGATCTAGATTTTATGTAGAAAGGCCACCGCTCGAACTTTCTTGTTGCCAAGAAATTTTGCAGCCAAGAGCACTAATTCGCGTTAAAGCAGCCAAGCAAATGGGGAAAACCTCTTTGCTCAATAAGATTTTAAATTTTTCAAATCAACAAGCCTACAATACCTTATATCTAGATCTGAATCTAGCTAATTTTAAAAATCTAACTAACTCGGAGAAATTTTTAAAATGGTTTGCGGCAACGGTAGGCTATGAATTGGGACAATTAAACAAAATAGACGAATATTGGGATGAACTGTTAGGGGGGAAAATGAGTTGTGACAGTTATTTCAAAAATTGTTTATTAAAGGAATTAGAGAGACCCTTAGTGCTGGCTATAGATAATATTGATGCTTTATTCGAGCGCGATGATTTAGGAGAAGAGTTTTTACAATTGCTGCGTTCTTGGCATCAGCAAGGAAGCTCTAAAAGCGAACTTTTATCAAAATTGCGATTAATATTGGCCTATTCTACGGAAGCTGACCAAATTCCAGATATTAATCAATCGCCTTTTAATATTGGTATTGGTTATACTTTGCCAGAATTTACTGTCTCTCAGGTACAAGAGTTAGTTGAAAGTCACTCTTTACCCTGGAGTAATTCAGAAATTGAAGCACTTATGAAATTGCTTGGAGGGCATCCTTACTTAATACGATTGGCACTATATGAGCTGGCCGAAAAAGATGAAGAACTTTCTACTTTTTTGCAGACTGCTCCCACTGTTGAAGGTTTATATAGTAATCATTTACGTCGCCATTTACGTTCTTTAGAAAAGCAAGAAAATTTACTTTTGGCTTGGAAAAAAGTTTTAGAAACCGACTCTCCTGTAGAATTACCAGAATTAGAAAGATTTAAATTAGATAGTATGGGGCTAATACATTTAAAGGAGCAACGAGCCACAATACGGTGTCAGTTATATCGCCAATATTTTCAAACAAACTTGAGTGACTAACTTCGACCTTCTTTTTGTAATTTGATTAATTGTTTTTCGACCCACTCTTTGTTGAAAATTTTTTGGTAAATGAGATTATATATTTTAAGTGTTTTAAGTTTTTGACAAACCAAACCTGTCAACAATAGTTCATTTTCAAGAGGAGAATGAGAGAGAGGGATTTCTCTTTCTCTTAAAAGCTTCTGATAGAGTCTTAATAATTGAACGCTGGAAGATTGTTGGCTAAGTAAACGATGTTTGATGGTTTTAAAATGCTGTGGTTCATCTTTTAAATCCCAATCATCCAGTATATGTAAAGTAACTATACTATCTATCGATTCGGTTTCCAAGCCTAATTTGATAGGAGTTTTTGAATCTCGAATTATCTTACAAATCTTCTGAGTAAGAAAAGGTTGTCCTCCTGTCCAATATAAAATCCTTTCCAGTAAAATTATCGGATTAGGATGTATCTGAGTTAAACCTTTGGCCAAAATTTCGCAGTCGTGAAGCTCAAAAGGCTCTAATTTAATACCAGTACCAATATTAAAAGGAGCGTAATGAAGAGCGCTTACTAATTGGCTAGCATCTGCTACTCCTGAGATGATAAACGTAAGTCGGTTATATTCTTTAAAAACTCTTCGTTGCTCGTAAAAAGAACGAATCAAACCAAAAAAATTATCAGTATCAAAATTCAGACTCAGAGTGCTGTCAATTTCATCGATAAAAATAGCAATGCGGTTAGAAAATTTTTTGAGAATAACGGTTTTGATAAATAAATGTATTTTTAATAAGGGAGTAATGGATAAGTTTTTCCACCAGGCTAAATACTCTTTAAGTTGTTCCTCAAGGTTAAAACCGTCAATAAGTTGGTAAAAGAAGTCTACATACCACTTCTCTTCAGAGTTCTCACTCTCATTCTTTCGAGACTTACTTACATCGATAACACAGCAAGTAAATCCTTCTTTTTTTAATATTTCGACAGTCTGCACTATTAAGCTCGATTTGCCCATTTGTCGAGCATTGAAAATATGACAAAATTCATTATCATTTTTGAGCGCTGCGTACAAGTAACGATCTGCACTGCGTACCACGTAGGCAGCATTTTCTACTGCTCCACCTATTTGATAGTATTTAGAATCGTTGAATTTTTTCAAAATTCGGTTTTCAAATACTAATTTATCTCTGGTGGCTTTTAGTTGTTTAGTACGTTCTTCTACTTTTTGCTCTAAGTTGCGATTGGCTTCTTGTAATTGCAAACGAGCGGATTCTAACTGGGCATTCTTGCTTTCGAGTTCTTTAGTAAACTTAATTCGCTCGGCTTCGGCTTTTTGGCGCTCGCTAATATCTTGAAAGGCGGCGATCGCGTAACTAATTTTTCCTTTCTCGTCGTAGATGGGAGTCGCTGATATCTCTAGCGGTATAGAACGGTGGTGTAAAAGTGGTGATATAAATCGATAAAGTTTTTCTCTAATCAGCAAAACAATAGCAAATACTACTACTTCTTGGTCGCTACTGTAAACCTGGCGGCGAATTTCCATGTTGTCTACGATCGCCTTTTCACCTTTTAAAGCTCGTATAATAGGTAATTGTTCAAAAGGATAAGAACTTTCGCTAGCAGCTAAATAAGCTTGATAAATCTTCGTTAGCTGGTGGTGGGTGGTAGGGTTGGGGATTCCTTTACCTAGTATCTCTTGTGCGGTCTGATTGGCGTAGTAGGGTTGTCCATTAACGTCGGCAACAAATACACCCACTGGTACTGCTTCTAGAAATTGTCTTAATTCGCGCTGGTCTTTTCTGATTTGCGCAATGAAAATCCAACCCAGAACGACGAGGGTACTAAGTGGCATTCCAACCCATAAGGGGACTATGGGGAGCCAGTATCCATAATTAGCAAACGCCCAGTAACAGAAATAACTAACACCAAAAGTTAAGCCGACAGCAGGAAATAAAACCCTAACTCCCATGAGCAAAGGTTTATTTGATTTCTGGCCACCGTACCATCCGACGATCGCAGGCACTCCAATCCAGACAGTAATCCAAAAATATTCCCAAGCATCAGGCCAAACTTTAATCGTAGGTCGATTGTCTAATACTGCGCTAATGATATGACTGACAAAATTGGCTTGAACTTCTACTCCATAAGTGGGAATTGCCTGGTTTCGATCTAATAATGTGTAAGGAGTAAAAAATTGATCTTTGACAGTCTTGGACATAACACCAATCAGAACTATCTTGTCTCGAAACAAATCTTGGGGAATGCGATCGCTTAAGACTTGGGTCATTTCCACTCGCGCTACTGTTTCGGGTCGAAAGCGCCAATTGATCAAGACTTCATATCCCATATTAACAGCGTTTACATATCCTCCATCGTTTTTTTTAAATGGATAAAAAATGACGTTACCAAATTCCAAGTAACATTCTCGCTTTCCGCTTACGGTCGAAATAAAACAACTTCTCTGTGAGGTAGTGCGTGAAATGCCTTCGATTTTTAGATAACCCCAAGCTAACATTAACCACAATCCACGAACACCTAACTTGGTGCTGGGATACAAAGAAGCTCGTCTGAGTTTGCCGTCCACATCTGGGAGTACGTCAGCAGCACCAATTCTTCTTTCTTGTTCCAATATTTTATTTCCAGGAATACTCGGGGTTAATTCATTTCCTGTGACCTTGCTAATCCCAACGAGATTTTTAGTTTCAAGAAATACTGATTGAAGTTCTTTTTCTCCTTCTTTTTCTCCTTCTGGTACGGGCAAATCTCGAAAGATATCTAAACCTATCACTCTGGGATTTTGTGCGCTAATTTTTCTAATTAGATCGGCTAAGACCCGATCTGGTACAGGATAAGTATTTAGTTTTGCAATATCTTTGTCTGTTATTGCAACTATGATTATTCTTTCGTCTGGTGGCTCAGTAGGACGAAGATTTGTAAACCAGTCAAATGCTAATAATTCCCATCTTTGCAGCGAGCCTACTCCCCGAAATCCCCCCACCAGTAAGCTGACAAATACGATCGTTGTTAAAGCTCCGTTCCAATCAGCTAGAATTTTTTTAAGTTTTTCAATCATTAACGAAAAGTATTAATTAGATGGAGAGTATAAAAAAGGATATCGAACATAATAATTTAAAGAAGGACGTTTTTCGCTGCAAACTACCATCAAAGTGGCTACATAATAAGTGCCAGATTCTAATTGAACAGATGTTGGAGTTGGAATTTCAACCAAACCAGAGCTATGATTTTCTAGCTTTTTATCTAATAAAGGTTCAATAATATGTTGATTGGTGATACTAAAAAAAACTGGGCGAGATGTACTTTGAGAAAACTGAAATGAGAAGGAAGGATATTTAGTTGTAATTATCGCACCTTTGGCATCGGGAGCAATCGGAGTGACCACAAAATTTTCACCAAGACAATTCCGACTCGCTCCAGTTCTAATGCCGCTTGTTTCAGCTTCTCGTGAGTTATTTTCAGGAACAGTAGGCCCTACCTCAGAATTAACATCCTCAAATAGATCGTCAAATCTAGAATTTCGTCTTCTGGTTGGTTTTGTATCACTCTCGGTATGGCTTTGGGATTGAGAAGATTGAGATTCTCCCTGAGAAGGATTTTCTATATTAGATAAGCTTTGGGCAACAACCTCGTCAATTTTGGCTGTTAAAAAAGGAATTTGTAGGACGAGGGATGCGATAATAATTGAAGTTCTAACTCTCATATGCTACTCACCTCAGCACAAGTAAAATTTTATGATAATCGGGAAAATTAATCTACGATTTTTATATTAGGAATTTTTCTTTTAAGCTTTTTGTGGCTCGGCTTTTTTCATACTGGGGTTATCGCTCAAAGATTTTAATTTTTCCTTCAACGTTTCTAGTTCTTTTTTAAGGGGAGCAATTCGCTCGTCTATTTTTTGGTTGAGAACATCAGAACTAAAAGCTTCCTCATGTACTTTCATTGCCAGTGCTGTCTTTATAGCCTTGACCATAAATTCAGTCTGAGAAATTTTCTCTTGCTCGCATCTTTCTCTAACCGCTTCAAGCAGTTGACGATCGACTATATTGATAACCCCTGGAAATTCTTCCAAAAGTTCTTCAGAACAATTAGGAGCATCTAATAATTCAATTAAAGATGCTTCAATTAATAGGTTAATATTGGGCTCGTATTTAAACCAAGCTATTTTAACATCTCTCATCAAAGAAAACTGCTCAAGGCGGTGATGTTTATCCCATTTTTTTCTTAAATTATTAGCTCTCCCGATGTACAGCAAACGGTTAGATGCAAAAACGAAATATATTGCAGGAACTTCTGGTAATTTGTTTAAATCTTCAAAAAGCGTGACGGGAAAGGATTGCCTCAACATCTCGATTACCACGGACGTTTTGTCTAGTCCAGTCATTCTCATTTGAGACTCAATTTTTTTGATTAAATCTTCAGGGCATCGAATTGTTAACAACTCTTTTTTGGCCATCAATACTTGCTGTTTTGTTTGCCTGTTTTTTAAATGTATAACATTTTTTCAAAAATATCTTACATTTTTCTTGAAGCGTTTTACATTTTGTTTTACATTATATATAACAAAACTCAAGCGCTCGCCAACTTACCTTCCAAGTTCGATCGCCGTTAACACAGAGGTTTGCTCAAATGGAGAATAATTTAGCTTCGCCACAAAGGGCTGTTGATGCAGTTGTTGTCCCGCCATTAATGACAAAAGAAGAAGCCCACCAATGCATTGACGAAATTAAAGGACATCTAATCGGTGTAAGAAAGCTTTTGCTAGAACTAGAAGAACGACGAGGATGGGAAATTTTGGGTTACAAATCGATGAGGCAGTGTATGCTAGCTGAATTTGTCGGTTGTCAGTCCCAGCTTTACAGAGAGTTAAAGGCCGGAAAGATAGAGAAAAAAATTTCGCCCCAGGGCGAAATTGGTTTGATTCCTGAAAAGCACTTACGGCACATTGGTTCATTACCACAAGAAGAATGGGTAGATGCTTGGGAGCAAGTGGTTAAAACTGCTCCATCTAAAGGTGTAACGACATCTCACGTAGCAAAAACTGTCGCTCAAATAAAATTAAATTCTACAAAAAGCGAGCGAGACGAGCTAATTAAGATTGATGCTCCTAACAGAGAACTGAATCAATTAATAGAAGAGGTCGCGCGAATTGGGGATCTAGTGACGATCGACTGCTCTTTAGAAGCTGAATTCTCCCTCATACTATACAACGGTTGTTGGGGTCAAGTTATTAGTATGGGAGATGGTGTTGTAGAAGTATTAGTTAAAGGGAAATCAGTTAAGTTTATGAAATCCGATATTAAGCCAGTGTATAATCCTACACCAAATCTTAGAGAAATTGTAGAAAAAGTAAATCGGCTTTTAAGTCGGGAAGATTTGGACGAATTAGATCGCCAAATTGCTGAATTTTACGTCGGTCGAACCAGTTTTACCGACAAACAACTAGAAAGGCTCGAACATCTTTGGGATGTCTACAATCAAAACTAGATTACTGAATGATTACAAAAGCACTCCAAAAAGCGGGGTGCTGTTCTGATTTTTTTAATTGTTTGAGTTGTGCTTGTCGCAGCGCCTGAACGGTTGAGGTTCCAGGAGTGGCCAAAAACCGGTAAAAATCAATAATCAACTCAGCTATTTCCTCATCCTGAACGTACCACAAAGTACCTAGAGTAGATTGAACTCCAGAGCGCAAACCCACTCCCGCTAAACCTAATACCGAACGATCGTTCCCAGCAGCAGTAGCACAGGCACTTAACACCAGTAGGTTGAGGGGAACTTTACTTTCATCAAGAATAGCTTCTAATTCTAGTAGGTTGACTTGGCGATCGCTAGTCAAGATATAGGAAGTATCAATAGTTCCTCCAAAATCTGCATGAGTAGCTAAATGGACGATCGAAAGCTTGTATTTTTCAACCGCCTCTTCAAAATTGTCAGCCGTGAATTCTCGATCTAAAAATGTCCTAGCATTTAAGAGTGTTTTGAGTTCTTCAATCTCAACAGCTACATTAGGCAAAGGTGATTGTCCCAGGTAAGATTTTGTCAGTCCTAATGCTAGAGTTGATGGTTCTTCAGGTATTGGTTTAAGAGGATTATAAGACAATCCTAGTGTCAAAGAAATCCCATATTTTTCAATAAGGTATTGCTGTTTTTCTCGCTCGTACAACACTGCTGGAGAAATGGACTTTAAAGAGCGATCGCTAATAAAGACCAAGTTCTCCACTTGAGAATCTTCTAGTTCCGGTTCTAATGGCCTGATCAGCAAATCATAAAACTTTTCAGAAAAAGCTCGATAGTTGTAAGTATATTTAAATTCAAGAGCTGACCGCCAATTTTGTACGTCGGCAATAATAGAATCCGCATTAATATTTTGAACCTTCGTTATAATCTTTTTGTCGGGCAGTTGCAGTATGACGTAAGTTTTGTTATCTAATACGATCGAGGTTATTAATCCGCTATTAGTCTTTTTCAGAAAATTGTCAGGAGAGAAATTAGGCTCAACTAGATCGACACAGTTATCACCAAATAAACTTTGTAGTTGGAAAAGTCTTAACTGGGCAAAAACGTCGAGAGCAACTTCTACCTCTTCATCTGCTAATAATAATTCTAGGTAGTCTCGAAAAATTGGCTCAATTTCACTACGAAAATCTAGTTGTCCTCGGAAGGAGCTTAAAGCGATAGAGCCTCGAATATCTTGTAAAGTGGCGATCGCACTGGCCAAAGCTTTTTTTGCTTCAAGTTTATTTCCAGTGCTTTTGTATATTCTCGCTGCTTGCCAATAATGCTGGTACAAACTATCGGCAGCTCCTGTAGCTGTAGCGGCCATAATCCCCTTTTTGCTTATTTCAATGGCCTTTTCCCAATCACCCTGTTGAAAGAAAATTTTCTTTTGATCTAACAATACATAAGATAAAGCCAATCGATCGCTAATTGATTCGGCAAGATCTTCGGCAACAGATAAAAGTTTGAAAGATGATTCTAATTTGGCTAAATCGAGTGTTAAAAAAACTTTGCTGCGAGTTGGTGGCAGATTGCGTAGTATTGTTAAGACTCTTTCTCTGCCTTCTGGTGAAGCATTTTTGTCAAGACGCTGCCAATTCACCCAAGCTCTGATTGCCAATATGTTTTCAAGAGTGTCGCTTTCTTCTACGGCGCGACGAGCTATTTTAGCTGCTGTTTTAAAATCTTTGGCGGCTTGCTGTCTTAGGGCATTAGAAAGCAAGTCATTGCCCTCAGAGATTACTTCATTAGCTAGCAGTTGATTTTTTAGCGCACGCCTTGAAAATGCAATAGTTAAATTGTTAAGGGTATTAACTACGTATTCTGGTTTTTCCGTTAAACTTAAAACTTCTTGGTAGGCTTTGATGGAATCAAGGTAATTTCCTAAATTGAGATAAGCTTGAGCTAAACTCCCTGTAACCACAATCGTTTCTTTTTCGAGAACAAGACGTTTAGCCTCAGATTTAGCTTCAATTAAAACGGGTATGGCTAATGAATAGTTCCCGACACTTAAGTAAGCTTGGCCAAAAGCGAGCAAAGCACTAAGTAATTTTTTTTGAGACGAGTTTTGCTTAGATTGTCTGTAGATAGCAATTGCCGAGCGCCATTGTCTTTCTGCCTTTTCTAGCTGACCATTTTTCCAGTAAGCTTGCGCCAAGTTTTCTCTGATTTTAGCTTCAAAAATTTCGGAATGATTTTCAGAAATATTTGACAAGATTTTCTCAAATAGTAAAATAGCTCGCTTGTATTTTTTTTGATTTAATGATTGATAAGCTTCTTCTATTATTTCATTATTTTTAGTTGAATTATTGGCTGAAACTTTCAGAGAAAATGTACCCAAAAATAATAAAATAAACAAGAGGAATAAACCCCACTTTATCGAGGACAAAATTTGGGATTTTCGAGAATGAAACTCAGTCATCTTTTTCACTGGGAGAAGCTAGTAAGTTGGACATTGATTGTCAGTTTTGTTATTTTTACTGAAAACTTGACTTTAGCTCAAAGTTTATCACAAAATTATCTGCCAATTGGAGAACCATCTAGTGATAGAGAAATCGATAAAATTAAAATTAAAAGTATTCGAGTAATTGGCAATACAGTTTTAGTTACTGAAATTGCTGAATTTGTCAATAAGTTACTGGGCAAAGAATTAGATCCAGAACAAGTTTCAAAAATTTCAGATGACATTACAAAACTTTACAGAAAGCGAGGTTTTATTACTTCTGGAGCAGTAATTTCCCGAACGGATTTAGAGAGAGGATTCATAGAAATAAAAGTAATAGAAGGACGATTAGAAGCTCTCATAATTTCGGGTTTAAAAAGGTTGCGTGAAGGTTATATAAGAGAAAGAATATTAGATAGAGTTTCTAGTCCTTTAAACTTTCAGCAACTAGAAGAAAGCCGCATATTATTGGAGAGAGATCCTTTATTTGATAGTGTCAAATTTTCTCTCGCTCGAGGAGGGATATCCGAGTCAACTAATTTGACTGTTCTCGTAGAAGAAGCTCAAATTATTCGGCCCAAATTCGTAATTGCTAACGACCAAAGCCCTAATATTGGAGAATGGCAAGGTAGATTTGGTTTGTCTCATCTTAACTTGTTAGGGGTTGGAGATAAAATAGAAGCTGAATATGGAAGAAACGTGGAAGCTGATACTTATAAATTAAGTTATTTTGTTCCCATAAACGATCGAGATGGGACTTGGGAATTTACTTTAAGTAGAGGGTTTAGTTCGGTTGTCTTACCATCGTTAAGAGAGATAGATCTGCGTATAGAATCTGATATTTTTCGCTCCCGAATAAGGCAGCCAATAATCAAAAATGTTCGTCGAGAAGTGGCCGTAGCAGGGGAATTCTATATCGGTAATAGCCAAAACTTCGTTTTGGACGATATTTCTGTAGGAGAAGCTAATTTTTTAGCTCTCCGATTGTCCCAAGAATGGATTGAAAATATTCCCGCGATGACGGCACTGTTGTTGGTGCAATCGGAATTGTCATTTGGATTGGCGAAGAGTGACAACCCTCTTAGCGAGATCGATTCAGATTTTGCATTGTTGCGGGTACAAAGTCAATTCATCAAGGAAATGGGGGATAATAACGAATTTTTAACCAATATTCGCCTTATAGGTCAATATTCTCCCAACTTTTTACTAACTATTGAAAAGCTAAGTTTAGGGGGTGTAAACATTGGCAGAGGATATCCAAAAGATACCCTGTTTGGGGATAGTGCAATATTTGCCACTCTAGAACTAAGATATCGAGTTTTTCAAGATGAGGATTGGGGTGAGATATATATTGTAGGTTTTACGGATGTTGGTGCTGTTTGGAATCAAGGGGATACTGGCGATTCTAATGCGATCGCCAGTATCGGTACGGGGGTCACTTGGGAAGTTCAAGAACGGGTAAATTTAGAATTATTTTGGGGTATACCTTTGATAAATATAGAACAACCTACTGATTCTCTTTCTGGTAACGGTATTCACACAAAAATTGGCTTGAGCTATCAATTTTAGCGATTTTCGGGATTTTCCGTCGGACAAATAAAATTTTGTAAAGTTTCAGGACGAGCGTGACCTTTAGTTGCCAATAAGATTCTCCCATCCTTCATCTTCATGAAAGTGTTGGGTCTGGGATAGAAAAAACCTGGTTCGTATCGTTGAGGATGAATCAGAATATAAGGAATGGTTTCGTTTGTTGGTTTTTCTGGTACAGAAGCTGTGGGGGTATTGTCTCGAGCCCCTATTGATAAGACGTAAGGATCCAGATCGGTTTGAGGAGTGTAAGGAACTTCCCTGGGAGTAATTTTAAACCTGCCCCTTTGAAAAGTGCCTTCAGGGCAAACGTTGAGGGGTTTTTGCAGAGAAATCTCAAATTGAGATGGTTTTTCAATTCCAGCGAGGATGTTTCTCAAACTCTGTGGGGTTTCAATGTTAACCTCGCCATCCTGTCCGAATTGGGAAGAAGCGTCGATCGAACTATTGGAATCTAACAAAACTGCTAAGCCGCTAATATTAATATCTCCTCCTCGACCTTGAACAGCTCTGGCAAAGATATTAGAGTTCTTCATTACTATAACGTTTGTATTAATTGTGATGTTACCACCGTTGGATGTTAGATTGTTGCCTGATGCACTGCTAGAGATGAGGCTATCCTCTAGAAAGATGAGATTTGAATCGATCCCAATGTTTCCTCCACGTCCAGAAGAGGAGGTGGAGGTAATTTGGGCTTTGTTGGAGAGATGGAGCCGAGCGCTGTTTAGGTTAAGGGTCCCTGCGTTTCCTTCGCCAGCGTTAAAAACTTCGACTGTTGCGCCATCGTTTATCTTTAATTGAGAAACATTAATATTTAAAGTACCAGCATCCCCAGAGGGAAGATCGGGAAGTCCAAGCAAATTTCTTGTAACTTCTGGCAAAATAGTTCCACCCGTGTTAATTGTACTAGGCAGAACATTAAAAAAACTCCCATTTATTTCTATCGACTCAGCATTGATAATAATATTTCCCGCATTTCCTCTTCCAAAAGTAGAAGTGGCAATCCTACCTCCATTTTCAACTATTATTTTGGGCGAATTTATATTAATTTGACCTCCATCACCGTTTCTCAAAGCCTCAAAAAAAGTACTTGAAGTTGAAGTTGCACTTATTGAAGAAGGTAGTAAAGTTCTAGATTCTACTCCATTTAATCTTATCAATTCAGAAACATTTAGTATTATATTACCGCCATTTCCCGAGCTAAATGCAGAAGAAGCTATTGTCCCCCCATCAAAAATGTTTATTTGTCTAGCTTGTATACTAATATTTCCAGCATTTCCCTCAGAAAAAGAACTTGTAGTTAGGATACTTATAAATTCTCGTACTTTTTCAGAGCTTCCAATTAAGTTTAAATCATTTGAAAGTTCAAGTTTTATATTCCCTCCATTTCCTCTATTATAAGTTTGATTGAGAATTGTCCCTCCCTCTATTAAAAACACATTTTTAGAAGAAATATTTATATTTCCTGCTTGTCCAAAACCTAAATTTTCTAATCTCAAGTTTGTAGGTAATCTTCCACTTCCCCTTCCTGTCACTAAAGGATCTGTTCCAATAACGCTTAAAGATTCAGAAGCATTAATTGTTAAGCTATCTCCTTTGAAATTCCCTTGATTTTGAATTAAGATAACCGAACCATCTGACAATCTTATATTTCTCCCTTGTAGATTTATTGTTCCACTAGCTACACCAGGAGCAGAACTGCTTGCATCTATTAATGAGACACTAGATAGTTGTATGTCATTAAAAGTAGACGTTGGATCGTATTTAAAATCAAAGCCAGAATTGTTTAGTGTTATGTTAACGGTCGAATTTGAAATGCTAGCTAATTCTATATGTCCGTTTTTAGCACGAAGAATTCCTCGATTTAAGCTCACGTTGTTACCAATTAAAGCTAAAGTTTGCCCTGGATCTACCTCTAATCCTATGGATGGTACTACTTCTATAGCAGTAAGAGATTCAGCTCCCTCCACCCTAAGATTGTGTCCTTCTCCTTCTACTTCAATATTGCCAAAATTGCCATCAAACTTTAACTCAACTTTCGGACGAAATCCCCCAACTGGTGAATAATTTAGCTGAATTCCACTAGGGACATTTTGAGGATTAATTGCACTAAACTCTATGCCATCAACAAAGATACTGGATGCTGTAGTTCCTAGAAAAGAACCATTAAGATCTAATCTGGCACCATTTCCGAAGATAATGCCGTTGGGATTAATTAAAAATAAGTTAGCATTTCCCAATACCCCTAAAGTCCCATTAATTCTTGAGAGATTATTTCCAGTGACGCGAGTGAGAATATTTTCAACACCACTTGGGTTAGTAAAATATACTCCTCTACCGCTACGCACATTAAACTCTCGAAAACTGTGAAATAAATGCCTTCCTCTTCTCGCACCACCATTAATGAGATCGCTTCTGATTCCTCTTCTCCTTTGGTTACGAATAACTCTCGAGCTTTCGCGACCTAATGTGCGATCGGGGACGATTTGCCCACTAACAGGTAAACAAAAGACACAAATACCAAGTGAAGCTAAGAAAACTTGACAATATTTGTCTTTAAACATAAAAATAGTCTTTTTCAATTCCTCACATTTTCAACTAGGAAATATACCATATATGCGGTATTTCCTTAAAAAATACTATAATTTAGCTTGAAGCGTTATTGAGACACAATCTAAGGGTATTACTACAAGCATGGATTTTTTTTCCTTTGGTTTAAATGGAATATACTTGTTCTTTTTATTTCTAAGTTTTTATCTTGGCAGAAAATCTTCTCTTGTGAAAACTCAAAAAACTCCTGATAATTTAATATCTTTAAATACTATAGAAGGACGTAAAATATTGCTTGAGAGTAAATTAAATCAAGATTATCTTTTGTTAAGTTGTCATCATATTGCTCAAAAAAATCCAACATTTTGTGGAATAGGTAGTATTGTCATGGCACTTAATAGTTTTTCTAATCTCGATCGAGAACTCCCCCAAGTTGGAATTTGTCTAGCTTTTACACAAGATAATATCTTTAATAAACAAGTAAATCAAATTAAAAGTTCTCTGAAGATTACTTTAACAGGAATTACATTAGAAGAATTGAAACAGATTGTGCAAGTATATCAAATTCAAGCCAGAGTAGTGTTTAGTAGTGAAATTGAAATCGATGAATTTCGTAATCTAATTGTAGATTATTTAGGACAATCTAATTCTTTTGTCATCGTTAACTTTTGGCGAAAAACTATAGGGCAAAAAGGATTCGCTCATGTTTCTCCTATAGCTGCATATAATTACGAAGAAGATAGATTCTTAATTCTTGACGTAGCAAGGAATAAATATCCCCCATTTTGGGTAAAAACTCAGGAATTGTGGAAAGCTACGGCAACTAAAGATCTAGCTTCTATGAAATCGAGAGGTCTGCTTTTATTAAGATATAAGCATCATTGAATATCATTCTTAGTGATATTCTGGTAAAGCCTTTATCAGCCTAGATCGCAACTCATGACACAAATATCGGCTGTGCGAGAAGAATCCTTACGAGGTTTGTGGATTTTGGCCGATATAAACTCCAGCTTTATCGGTAGCTTTCCAGTCTAAGTTTTTGTTTTTAATCTGGGTTCTGAAAACTTCAAGGAGAAAGTCGATGCGATCGCCTTTCAGAAGCCTCGATCGCCCTTCTACTGTCTCGAGCGCTTTTCTACCACCCCGTGCCGCGTAGCGGAGCCCTCCCTCGATCGCAGAACACGAGAAATTTACACCTGGAAAAAACTCACAGGCCGAAAAGCTATAACTGGAGAAGACTGTCCCTATTGCAAATATTTCTCTCAGGGTGTTGATTGGGACAGCTGAATCGTCAAACTGCAAAAGTATAGTTGCTAATCTAGAAATCTTGCTAATCTAGAAATAGAGAGGGTAATCTCTTCTAGCAGCCCAAAGAGCGCTAACATCTATCGCTACAGAGTCAAATTAACAGCGTAAAATTATCAAGCTATTTCCGTTAGTCAATAGCTGTGCAGCAGCGCTCCTTTAACAAATGACCGGAGAATTTGGGAAAAAACTTTGATGACTAAAATATTCCGCAATCGAAGCGAAGCCGGAAAATTACTGGCGGGTGAGCTAACAGCTTATGCCAATAGCTCAGAGGTACTGGTTTTGGGGCTTCCACGTGGAGGCGTACCAGTAGCTTTTGAAGTAGCTAAAGCTCTATGTGCTCCCTTAGATATCTGCCTGGTACGAAAACTAGTAGGTCGGCATCTCTTAGGTCGGCACTTCTTAAGTCGGCACTTCTTAGGTCGGCACTTCTTAGGTCGGCACTTCTTAAGTCGGCACTTCTTAGGTCGGCACTTCTTAGGTC
>JAAUYD010295452.1_pt1 | contig 16034 bp, 11 predicted proteins | sample 7278101 | NCBI WGS metagenome assembly JAAUYD01 (sample SAMN14350128, study PRJNA611818) | marine sediment metagenome | isolation source: surface marine sediment (0.6m) | place: French Polynesia: Moorea | collected 2018-08 | reverse complement strand
CGTGGTGCGTAGAAGTCGGATACCTGGGCTTCGACCCGGTAGCGGCTCAGGTCTGCTACCCGGGCCAGTTGCAGGCCGCTGGTGACCGGGGCCCCGGGCTGATCCAGCACCCAGGTCACCACACCGTCGCGGGGTGCGCGTACCTCGGCAGAGTCCAGGGTTCGCTGCTGTTCACGCAACTGATTGCTGAGAATGGACGCTTCCAGAGAGATCCGTTCCAGGTCGGCCTCGGCGGTGGCCTGCTGGTTGTCGATGGATCGGCTCAATTGCTTCAGCTCGGCCTGGGTACGCCGCACGTCCAGTTCGGCCTCCTGAAGGTCGCCGGCAGATATCGCTCCCTTGTCCGCCAGGGTCGACAGCCGCTGGTGCCTCGCCTTGCGGCTCAGCAGGTCGATTTCCAGCAGATCCCTCCGACCCTGGGCTTCATTCAGTGATCTCTCCAGCGCCAGTTGAGCGGAGCGACGCTGATTGTCCTTGAGGGCCAACTGCTCGTTGAGATCACGAATGCTGGACTTCAGGGCTCTGGCGTCCAGCCGCAGGAGCAGGTCACCCGCCGTCACGGTGTCGCCCGCCCTGGCCACCACCTCGGTTACTTCACTGACGAACAGGGACGAGATGATCTGCTCATCCCCGGGCACCACCTGCCCGGTGGCAGAGATGCTGGCCACGACCGTGCCGCGCTCGACGGTTGCGATTCGAACGTCTGAGCGGTCCACGCCGGGTTCGATCGCCCACCGCAAGGCCATCAATCCCGCTACCAGCAGTGCCAGCACCAGAAGCCACTGGGCCATGGTGCGCCATTTCCTGCGGTTACGTTCGCCGAGATCGATTTCACGGTCCATGGCCTGCCAGGCAGCAAGCTCCGTGCCAGGTTTATCGATGGCGCAAAATGGGACTTTTCACATGATGGTGAGCGCCTCAGGTGGCCGAATCCGGCCATGCCCCAAGGGTACTGTCCGGATTCGAACAATGATGAAAATCAGTGCCGGCGCCGAATTCGGCCAGGCGAGCGCTGGGAATCAGGTCACAGCCGTGCAGCCCGATTATTGCACGGGCTGATCCGGTACCTGGAATTCGTACACCTGGTCACCAGCATGGATCGTGATGGTCCTGAACGCCTCGCCGCTGCGCTCATAGCTGGTCTCCACTGACTCCAGCGCATGTTGCGACAGCCCTTCCAGCTGGAATGCGGCGATTCCTTCATCCTCGATCTGGACCTGGTCCACCGGCCGGAACGGAAGAATGCTGTAGCGGGCAAATCCCTCATTTTCAAACAGCGGGATTTCCCGGAACAGTACCAGTTCCGGCAGGTCGAAGCGGCACATCAGCGCGTTGATGGCAACTGCCGACAGGCAGCCGCAGATGGGCACATAAGCCGGTACCCGTTCGTCCGGGGGTCCGTACAGGTCGTACCGGCACAGGCGGTTCGAAGGCTGGCTGATGTAGGTGGCAAAGTCCATGTCGAAGCTGCTGTCCAAATCATCCGATATGTTGCCAAACCCGACTCCCAGGCGAAGGATCATCTGCCCATCCGGATAGGTACCGCTGGTGTCATAGTCATAGCGGCAATCTGTATCGGTAAAGGCCATGACAAAGGCCAGCTTTTTGCCCGCGCTGACCCACAGGGGCGGAAGCGCTACGCCGTAGCGTTGCGGAACCGGTCCGCTGGTGATTGGAAACGTGCCCGAGTCCCTGTCCACGGTATCGCGCACCATCCAGTTTCCGAAAAAGGCGTCGAACTGGTAAAGGTCGAACCTGACCTGACCACCTGGGCTGCACTCCAGGCCCACGTCGAGCTGGACCAGGTGGCCGGTGCGGCCGGCGATAAAGGTCTGTCCGACGTTTCCGGCCACGTCCAGGGTCGGTGGGCTGGGCACATGGTTTTGATCCAGTACCACCGAGGCAAAGCTGCTGTTTGCCGCAACAGCGAAAAGCAGCGCGGCCATGAAGTGATTTCTCGTCATGACAATCTCCGTTTTCAGAAAATGGCCGGCCTCAGTTTTCGAAGCCGTCCCGGAACAACAGGGGGTCGAGAATGGTAAAGTCCACCTGCAGGGGTATCGACGTGTTCTGCCCCCCATTCGCGGTACCGCCGGAGTCCTCAACCACGAACTGCGCTTCGCTGATACCGCTGCCGGTGGCGGCAGGGGTGTAGCGAAGGTTGCCGTCCGCATCCACCTCCGGCAGGGCCAGAAACAGTTGAGGATTGGTCAGCGTAACCAGCCGGTAGCTGGGCGTCTGTGTGGTCTCATTCCCGCCGGGGTCAAAGCTGGCCCAGTTGGCCACCAGCTGCGGGCCGTCACCGGCCACCACCGCCGGAGGATCATCTGCATCCATTGCCGGTTGATCGTTGACCGGGATCACGCTGATCTCCAGCGTGACACGGTCTCCAAAGCCCCCCAGAGCGTTGACGGCGGTGCGGATATCCTGGTTGTCCCCACCGCTGAACCAGTTGCCGTCCCACAGCCGCAGCTCCAGGCGTATCGGACCGCCTGAAAAGTCTCTGGCCGGCAACAGCCTGAAGCTGTTGACTACCGAAAGTACGGTGGCATCAGCCGCCGTCTGTCCTCGCCGTAGAGGAAACCAGGGGCCGCCGTTGTTGAACTGCCAGGCGCCTTCAAACGGGCTGGTGACATTTTCAATGACGGCGACGCCCGCCAGAGGCTCGGTATCCACATAAACGGAATCCAGCAGGTCCGGCAGGCTGATGCCCGACGGAGACGGGTCGTCCTCCAGCACTGCCGGCATGACCACCACATTGTCCGCAGCCCGCGGCGCCGAGTTGCCGTAGATGACGTACGCCCTGCCGCTGGTGCCCGGTTGTCCCAGCAGCAGATCGTCGATGCCGTCGTTGTTGAAGTCGCCAGCGCTGCTGACGGCTCGACCCAGCTGACCGTTGCCAGGGAGCGCGGCAACGGTCAAACCATTGGACCCGTCCAGGTCAGCCGCCCCCACCACCGCGGGAAAAGTGGGTGCGCCGAACAGGATAAAGGCCTGGCCAGGTACGGTGAGGTCGCCAGGCCCATAGCTCGGATCGCCCACTGCCAGATCATCAAAGCCGTCTCCGTTCAGATCACCCACCGCGGAGATGCTGGTGCCGAAACTTCCAGCGATGCCCGGCGCCGTGAAGCGAAATCCGTTAGAGCCATCCAGGGTCGCCAGATCCAGGGCTGGGGGCGCCTCAGCGGATTGCCCAAATACCACGTAAACCCTGGGCGGCGTGCCCTCAGGGACGCTGACCAGCAGATCGTCGAATCCGTCTCCGTTAATGTCGCCGGCATCACCCACGATGCCTGCATTGGCCTCGTCCGCTGCGGCAGCCCGCAGGGCGAACCCGCCCTCGTCGCCGAATGAAAAGTTCAGGCCACGACTGCTGACGCTGGCGTCTCGAAATCCATAGACCAGGTAGGCCGCATCCTCCTGGGAGGTGGCGTCGCCCGGTGCGCCGAGCAGCAGGTCCGCAAAGCCGTCATCGTTAAAATCGCGGGCAGGCGCGACTGATTCACCCATTAAGTCGTTCAGTCGAAAGCCTGGGATCACAAAGCCATCGATACCGTTCAGGTTCCCAAGGTTCTGTGCGCTGTAAGGTGCCGGGCGGCCAAACATAACGTAGGCATCACCGACATTGCTTCTGCTGTTGCCGACGCCCAGCAGGAGGTCCGGCAGACCATCGTTGTTTACGTCACCGGCAAAGGTGGCGTCCTGAATCACGTCTGAAAACACCGGCGGGAAGATGTACTGACCCTCCGAGACGCTCAGAGCGGCCAGGTTGACCTGTGCCGGAAATGGCGTATCGCGACCCAGCATCAGATTGACCACCCCGGCGCCCCCAAGCAGGGAACCCACCAGCACGTCGTCCACGCCATCGCCATTGTAGTCCTGGCCCCCGGCCACGACCCGCCCCACCTCCTGGCTGAATTCCAGGTCACCCGTGTTGAGCCGAAACCCGTTCGAACCGCTTAAACCACTGACGGATATCGACGCTGCCGGGGAGCCACTGCCGAGGATGACGTAGGCCTCTCCAAGCCAGGGACCGCTGCCAGGCTGCGGGGACCCGATAATGACGTCGTCAATGCCGTCCCCATTCACATCACCGGCCGCACTGACCGCCAGGCCAAACCCCTCTACATCTCCCGTGTCGTTGATGATCTGGGTGCGCGGCAGCCCGCCCGGCACGCCCAGGTCAATCAAGGCCTGAGCCCCGACGGCGGCAGGCAGCATCATTGCTGCCACCAAAACTGCTCCCTGCCTGTTGGTTTTTGCCACGGCAGCATACCTCCCGATTGTTTTTGGAAAGTACGCAAACCGCGCGGAGTTTGTGCCACGGAATCTCTGCCGGCCCTTTTTTACTCCGTCTGGACAGGCTTACTGGCAAAGGCTGCACGCAACAGATACGGGACCAGGCGCAAATTCACGATCCAGACTCATCGTTTCGAGGAAATTCGCTGAACCTTCGTCAATCCTTCAAGCTTCGACGCGCGGGATTCTCTAGTCTGAAGTCGGGCATGGAACCGTCAGGAGAGTCGGATGCGATGGATATCAAACTTACGCGACGCTTCGTCGCGCGGTACCGCCGCGCTCGCGCTGGCTGCTGGGTTGTTTACTGCTTCGGTACCGGCTGAAACCTTTGATGTTGACCGTTTTGACGATCCGGACCCGGAAACGGTTGGCCAATGTGATGCGGCCGTGCCTCTGGATTGTTCCCTGCGCCGGGCGGTGTTTCTTGCTGTTGCCACGCCAAATCCGCCACATACCGTCAAATTGCAGGCGGGAATGCATATCCTCACCCGTAGCGGCGTCGATGACATTGGTCTGGTCGGTGACCTTGATCTTCTGGTGCCCATGCTGATTCAAGGCGCAGGAGAAGCGGAAACTGTCGTCAATGGTGACTCTATCGATCCAGACCACGTCCTGGGAATCGGTCCGTCAGTGAGCGATGTCGTGCTGGAGGATCTCACCATTGTCGGGGGACGCCACGCCGTTCGGAGTGATGGGAGTGTGACCCTGAATCGGGTTTCGGTGAGCAACGGCCGTCCGTGTCTGGTCAACACGGGTGGTGCAATGGTGCTAAACGATGTGACGATTGAAGATTGCAGGTCCAGCATTGGGGGCGGCATCTTCAATATGGGGAGCCTTAGCGTTGCCCATAGCGTGTTCAGCCACAATTCCGCACCGGCAGGGGTGCCCGGCGATGGGGGCGCCGGTCTACACAGTTTGGGCGGCACCGTCCTGATCCAGGACAGTCACTTTCGCTTCAACAGATCGGATCGCGGAGGCGGAATCCTGCTGTCCGACGCTGATGCCACCATCGAGCGGACCCTGTTCAGCTTTAACGGTGGAGATCTGGGAGTGGCCGTACTGGTGGACTTATTCGGGACAGCGGTCATCCGCAACTCGACGTTTTCCGGGAACGACAGCGACGGCAGCGTGTTAGCCGTGATGGAGGGAACACTTCGCCTGGACAGCATCACCGTTGCCAACAATTCTGGCGGTGGCGCTCCCAATGCCATTGCCGGCTCGGATCTTGGTCAGGTTTCACTGACAAACAGCGCGTTCGATGCACCTTGTGACGACGCCCCGGTATATACCTCCCTGGGCGGCAACGTCACGACAGTCGTCAATTCCTGCGGATTGGGTTTTTCCGATCGTCTTGTCAGCGATCTGCGTCTGCTGCCTTTGGGCGACTATGGTGGCCCCACCGAAACCATGCCGCCCGGGCCTGACAGCATCCTGATTGACCTGCTTCCCGGCAGCGGCGGTTGCCCGCCGCCGACCCAGGATCAGCGGGGATTTGGGCGCCCCGCGGGCCAGCGATGCGACGCCGGGGCCGTGGAATACCAGGGAATGAGCGACCCCGCCAATAACATCTTTTCTGATGGTTATGAGGCGGTCGCCGCTGAGTGAGGGCCTGGCATCAACAGCTCTTACCTGGGATCAGACAAACGGCACCGGCTGATACGAGAGGCCGGGGAACACGTTGTTGACAATCCCCGGACCCCCGCCCATCACGCGGTCCATGACCGTGGCATGCACCTGGCGGAAATCCGTGGTGGGTATCACGCCGTCGCCTTCCCGGTCTCCGGCGGAAATGCCCGGAAAGGTCCCGTACATACCGCCCGTAATGCGACCGCCGATCACGGTCATGGGGTTGGCGAACCCGTGATCTGTTCCCCGGTTGCCGTTCTCGCTGACCTGCCGGCCGAACTCGCTTTGAATGACGATGCAGATGTCATTGGCGTCCTTGACCGGGTCCGCCGCGATATCGCGATAGAAAGCGGCGACGGCATCGGACAGCTCGCGGATGTTGCGGCCAAACCCGGTGTTCGGGTTCAGAGGCTGCTGGGAATTGTGGGTGTCCCAGCCGCCCTTGTTGACCGTGGCCGTGGAGATCCCGAGGTCCAGCTTCCACAGCTGGGCGATCAGTTCCAGATCGTTGCCGATGCCGGTGTCGGGGTAGACAACGCCACCGGCGGGGACGTAGCCGCCCAGGTCGAACGTGTTGATCAGCTCCACGGCATCCAGCGTCGCCTGGCCCGCCAGGTCCAGGCTGCCGGACCCGCCGTAAAGCTCGCTCAGGCCCACCAGGTGGGTGTCGCCATAGCGACCCGAGTTGGGGCTGAAGCTGGAGGGTGAGTCCAGGGTCGCCACGTCGGGATACCCGGCCAGGCTGACCGGCGGGGTATTACTGGATGCCAGCGACGTGAAGATGGCATCGGGATCGTGGGACACGCTCTGCAGGTAGCGGGTCAGGAATCCTCCGGTAGTACCGGATTGGTCGCCCGGCGTTCCCAGTTCAATCTCCTCCTGGGCATCGAAATGGCTGCGCGTCAGCGCATCCAGCGGGTGACCGCAGGCCTGAACGATGGCCATGTTGCTGCGCAGGGCGTGCAGTTCCGTTACCAGCGGGTTGAGACCGAAGCCCGCAGCGTTGGGATAATCCGCCAGGCTCAGCGTATTGGTGGGCTCGATGAAGATGTCATCCCGATCCTGGGCGTAATGGACCTGGTTGGCGCCGGATACGGGCACCACGTAGCTGAGCCCATCCATACCCCCCCGCAGGAAGACGTAAACCAGCAGTGGCGTGGCCACGGATCCGCTGCCGCCCGCCACCAGGCGTTGCGAAAAGCCCAGACCAACGCCGGCAGTCACTGCGGCACCTGCGCCGGCTGAGGCAATAAAGCGCCGACGACCTGAATTGAATTTCTCGTAAGTCATGGGAGTCCTCAGCGCTGCATGAATTGGGGAGACCAGAGGATGAGCTTGACCAGCCCGGTCAGGCGCGATCGCCAATAGCCGGGTGACCTGTCTCCGTCCAGGTCATCACGCTCGATGGGAGTGTCGGCGTCCCACGCACCGGCGTCGCTCTCGGGATAGGCCTGGGTCATGAACTGCAGGCATGCCCGTCCAATGGTGGTTGGGGCGCTGTCGTATGCCGCACCGGTTGGGCCGGTCCAGCCACCGTTGGGGGTGAAACCCAGGGCCCAGTTGCACCAGAACTCCACCAGGTCCCGCGGTGTCGGGTCCGTGCTGAAGCTGCCAAGGGTGATGTCGAGCACCCGCATGACCCGGGTGTCGTTGTTGCTCACGTTGCGGTCCAGCAGGTAATCCACCGTGCGCCACAGCTGCACCAGGGTGGTCGAGCCTTCCCAGTGGTCACGCACGTCGGGGTACCCGTCCGGGGTCCGCCAGTCGAATAGCCGCTGGCCGGCCGCATTGAAGCGGCTCAGCAGACTGTTGGTGGTGCTGTCACCGGTGCGCCAGGTGTGATCGCAGCCTGCGGCACGCATGGCTGAAGCCACGTAGTCCAGCGGGCGCCGCATTTTCCTGCCCCAGGACGCCGGATCCTTGAATTCATCCGAAAGCAGAATCGTGCGCAGGGTTCTGGCGATCTGGTCCGGGCTGCGCCGGTGCTGCAGGAAGGTCTGGGCGGCCGCATCCACCACGCTCTGGGGCGGGTCGTCGGCCACCAGGCGCTGGCACAGCTTGCGGCACACGTATTCGGCCGTGGCCGGATGGTACGCGGCGAGCTTGACGATGAGCCGGCCCTCGGTTTCCGCGTCAAGGCCGGAGGGAATGGCGGCAACACCCAGAGTGAGCACCGCCTTGGTGCTGTCGCTGTTGTGCTCCTGCTCGTCGGTGTAAAACGCGCCGGTCCCGCAGCTGGTTTCCGTGTCGGCATCCTCGTAGCGCCAGCCGGTCATTGACTGGGCGGCGGTCAGGACGTCGTCATCGGTATAGACGGCCGCAACGTCCAGGTTGGGATCGGCCAGGTAGCCCAGCGAAATGTCGTCCAGTTCGCTGTCCTGCAACGCGGTGTAAGGATTGCTGGCCAGTGCCTGCACGAAGCGCGGGTTTTCGTTGCCGGCATAGCTGGTGGCGCCCAGGCAATGCAGTTCGAACAACTCACGACAGTAGTTTTCGTTGATGCTGCCGCCGTCGCCATTCACGTAGTTGTCGAGATACCGCAGCATGGTTGGGTGTTTGGCCGAGGCATAAACCATGTCGTAAAAATTGCCGAAAGCGTGGGCGCGGATGATGTCGCGATCCCAGCTGGCCCAGGACACGTAAGTGTCGCGGTTGATCCTGGAATAGACGTTGAAATGGTTGTGCCAGAAGTCCGCCACCAGGTAGAACAGCTGCCAGCGGCTGTAGACGGCAGCGTTGAGGTAAAACCGCTCGGTCTGGGCCTGGGGCCGCGAGTAGTTACTGAAACCCGTGCACTCGTAGGCGGACCAGGCATCTGCCAGCGGCATGCCGAGGGTATCGAATTCCCCTGGGAACTGGGCCAGCCTGGCATCGAGTTCCGGGTCTTCCGAGGTCGGATTGAGCTGCTCTTCGACGTAGTTGGCGAGACGCTCGTCGTCGGTGCTCCCCAGGGACGCAAAGTAGGCCAGGTCGCCGACCTGGGAAAAGCCGGAGGTAAAACTCTCGAAGCCGCTGGACAGGATGACGTCGGGATTGGCGCCGGAAGCGCCGGTGACACCGCGGGCATGACCAAAGCCCATCTTGCTCAGGGCCCGCACCGCCAGTGGCGGCGTGACCGTGCTGTCAGACCCGCTTTTTGTTCCGGCCGCGGCAATGCGCCGCGCCCCGGGCTGGCCGGGTGGCTTAAAGCCATTGGTCTCCTGCGGTGCTGGCGGTGATTCTGCCGTTGCCGATCCGGCTGCTGCACCCGCAAGGGTCAGCGTTCCGGTTGCCTTGAGAAATCGTCGACGGTCCGTCGAAGTAGTCGTGTCTGCCATGTGGAAGCCCCTCTCACAATCGCCACGTTCGCTCAACTTACACGCCCGTCCGGTCATTTCCATGACGGGCGTCACGAATTAAATGACTCTAGGATCGGGTTGGTTAGGGCAGAGTTAATTTCTTGCTTGCGGAACGTTAATGCGTCAGCGGACTGCCTCGAAACTACCTCGGAAGGCCACGAGGCGAGAGGTCGGTGGTGGAGGGGAGCTCATCATCCGAAAATGCGAAGATATGTTGCAGACTTTCCACCAAACGCCATTACAGAGGCGACAACAGTCATGCAAAGCCTGTCAAAGTATTCTGGGGTTGTGAGCGGCGCCGCGACCATTCTGGCAGCAATCGCTGTTGCGCTCTCGGTCTCGGGGTGTGCTGAAACGCCGGGGGATTCCGTAACGCCTGAGGTGCCGCGACCGAAGGTAGTCATGTCTCCCTGCGCGGATGCCGGTCCGCGCAGTGAGCTGCGATGCGGCCGGTTGCCTGTGCCGGAGGAATATGCACGACCGGAGCTTCGCCGGATAGATCTGAATATTGTGGTGGCGCCGGCAAAAAACCGCGCCGAAGAACCCTTGGCAGTCTTCGTGCTAGAAGGTGGCCCGGGTGCACCAGCAACGGCTGGTGCGGACTTTTTTCTCGAGGAGGGGGCCGCTTACCGCGAGCAGCATGATGTCGTCATGGTCGATCTCAGGGGCACCGGGGCTTCCAATCCGCTGTACTGTGCTCCGCTCGAACGTCACGGTGTTCCGCTGCAAAGGCACCTGGACGAGATGTATCCACCCAGTGAGGTCACTGAATGCCGCAGCAGTCTTGAGAGCAGGGCAGACCTGCGGCAATACGTTACCAGCAATGCGGTAGAGGACCTTGAGATGGTGCGTCGTGCGCTCGAGTACTCGAAGGTTGACCTGCACGCAACCAGCTATGGAACACGGCTCGCGACAGAGTATATTCGCCGCTACCCGGAACAGGTCCGTACGCTGACAGCTATTGGGTCTCTACCGCCGGAACACAGGATGCCACTGCACCACGCGGCTGGATTTCAACGGGCATTTGATCTTCTTCTCAGCGACTGTGAGGCACAGGTCGCGTGTCGGCAGGCTTTTCCAGACTTGCGCAATCGCTGGAACCTGCTGCTTGGGCGACTGGCGCAGCCGTTGGCATATCACTACGAAAGTGCTGATCTCGAGGACGGGATCAGCCTGACGATCCGTCGAGACGTCTTCGTCGAAAAGTTGCGCTCGGCAATGTACTTCGCAACCGGGGCAAGGTCATTGCCACGCGTAGTGGACGCGGCCAGTAGAGACGACTTCGCTCCCTTCCTCGAGCTGGCGTTGCCTGCCGATCCTGATCTGCCGCCTTTTATCGCCGCAGGTGCGTATCTGAGTTTCACCTGCACAGACGATGTTTCGCGGATCGCTGCCGGGGACGTCGTTTCGTTCACCGGCGACACCTGGCTCGGCGACTACCGCGTTGCGCAGCAGATGCGCGCGTGCAAGTTGTGGCCCAGTGGTTCGTATCCCGTCGCCCTGGTCAGCCCGGTCGAATCCTCTGTCCCCGCATTATTGATTACCGGTGATCGGGATCCGGTGACGCCGCCGTCTGACGCCAGGCGGATGGCGCAGGGTTTGAGCAATGCCCGCGTCGTGATCGTTCCCCATGCCGGGCACATGCCATTCGACCTCAGTGATCCGGAATGCATCGACCGGATCATGCTGGCCTTCCTGCAGAGCGCCACGGTGGAGGATTTGGATCTGACGTGCATTGACGCCCTTGAGCCACCGCCGTTTGTATTGAACTGAACGGTGGCTTGGGCCCGACGCGCGTTCCCCTGACCTCCTCAACCTGTACTTTCACCTCGTCGGACCTGGTCAATGGCCCGTTCTCGGCGAAGGTGGTTCGCGTGGCCCTGCCGACGATTTCCCCCATCGCAGACCGAATCCTGCGATTTCACCTTTTCTGTCCTGAGCCTTGAGAACCCGCTGGCGGTGGACGCGCCGGATTCTCTTCTCATCAATGCGGCGACGGTCATCTTTGCCGGCGATGACTTGAATCGATCCGACAATTTTGACCTATGCGGCATCGATCAGGACGGCAGCCGGGTTCGCTGCGGGCTGGAGTTCTTTGAAGCCGGTGCTTTTTGAGATCCCGCCATCAGGACTCGTTCATAAACGGCTTCCAGTCGCTCTCTTCGGGTCTGGGGGTCACCAGGCTGACGATGACCAGGGTCGATACTGAAACGACAACCGCCGGGATGGCGATGTAGTCAGTATTCATGGGAATGCTGAAACCCAGGATCGTGGTCTCGCTGTCCCTGAAAACGGAATTGAGAACCGTGATGGTGATGACCGTCAGCATGCCCGAGGCGATTGAGCACACGCCGGCGATACGGGTAACCCGCTTCCAGAAGAACGCTGCCAGCAGCGCCGGGGCCAGGGACGCGCCGATCATGGTGTAGGAAATCAGCGCCATTTCCAGAATCGTCTCGAACTGGCTCATCATCAGGTAAGCCAGCAGCCCAATCCCGACGATGCACGCCCGTTGAATCCAGACGACCTGTTGGGCAGTCGTTTTCTTGAAAAAGAAGGCCTGAAAAATATCCCGGGTCACATTGGTGGAGGTCACCATCAGGAAGGTGTTGCCTGTAGAGATCACGATGGCGGCTCCCGCCGCCAGCAGCAACGCGCCGATCATCGTGGGGAGCTGCTCAAATCCTATCCGCAGGATAATCTCCTCGGCCATGGCGCGATTCACGCTGCCGTCGGCCAGGAAGAAACGGGCATCGTCGGAATAAATGGCAAAACCCACCAGGGCGATCAGCATCATCAGGGTCTCCACAACCACAACGCCGACAAACATGCCCATGACGGCCCGTCGCGCATTGCGCGCGTTGTCTGCCGACGAAAACTTCTGGTACATGCTGCTCTCGCTCATCAGCAGCAGGAAGGTCGGCAGCGCAATGCCCACCACCCAGAAAAAGTCGTGGCCGCCCATGATGGAGAGGTATGTGGGCTGAGTCTGCTGAATGGTGGATATGACCGCATCGACACCGCCATGGGCAGCTACGGCGAATGGCAGGGTGACCACCATGGCCAGCAGCATGATGGATCCATTGAAAATGTCGATGGACACGATGGACACCATGCCGGCCAACACGGTAAAGCCGACAATCATCGCCGCCGCGATGATCATTCCCGTTTCCGGGCTGATGGAACCTTCAGACAGGATGGATATGAATCGCCCGCCACCTTTGAACTGGTAGCCGGCGATGACCATGTAGGCAATGATGATGGTCACGGTGCCCAGCACCTTGGCCACCTGGTTGTACCGGGTTTCCAGAAGGTCGGTAAGGGTGTACTGGGCAATGCGCCTGACCCGGGCCGCGATCATGTACACCACCAGGATGCCGATCCAGGCACCGGCGGAAAACCAGAGTTCCGAGATGCCCGTGCGGAAGGTGAGGCCCGCGGTGCCAAACAGGCTTCCAGACCCGATCCAGGTACAGACCAGGGTCGCCACCAGCATGTACACGGGCACGCTGCGCCCGGCCACCATGAAATCCTCTTCGGATTTCACTGAGCGGCTTTTGTAGACGCTGATGCCGAGCAGCATCAGGACGTAAGCCGATACCACGATGATATAGAACATTCGGGCCCCTCGGATCCTGAGTGAAGAATTATGTGGTCAGGGTAAAGGCCGCGGGGCTTTGGGGCCAGTTTGAATGGTCCGGGCTGGGGCTTTTTGTGACTTTTATCTTTGTCGCCGGGTTTGTGCTGACCCGCTCAGGCTCTACGCCATCGTGCCGCGAACCGTCGATCCGGTCCACCGGAAGAAGCCATCTCGCCCAGCTCCAGGTAAGGCACACCGTAATCAGGCTTGGGCAGCACGCGGGTGGTGATATCCAGTCCCCGGCCGCCTTCATCGCCGGCATCGAACCCGTGGATGTAGTCCCGCTCCAGCGAGACCAGGTTGGTGGCGCCGGGGGTGAGAATCTGGTCAACGGTATTGCGAACAGTGAAATCCTCGTCCGATGTGTAATCGCGCTCGCCTTCGACTTCGTAGTTGCGCACCCGGACCCAGCCTTCCAGGCCCACGGTCACTACGTTGCCGTAGGTGTGGGCGTGAGGAAGGATGCGCGTGCCCGGTTCCATCCGCCAGTGAAGAATCACAAACCCCACGCCGCCCGGATTGAAACCGATATAGGTCCCCGGCCCGTCGCTCTGGCCGCTGTCCCGCCACGTTTCCGGGATTGGGACTCTGCCAATAGCCGCAGTGTGAGCGCTCATGGTGCGCAGATAGCGATCTTGCCCGGCGGCCGAAGGGTCATCCAGCAGGCGGGCTGCCGTTGCGTTGGCGGCGTCCAGGAATGCTTCGAAGCCCTGTTTGGAAGGCTCTGCGATTTCGGCAGCAGATGACGTGAAAGCACCGGCGGCGATTCCGGCGCCGCACAGCGCTACAAAGGATCTGCGGGTCACCCACAGCCCGGGGGCAATCTGTCGCTCCCGTTGGGTTTCATCCGTTTGAATGATGATGCGACCAGGCTTTTGCACCGGCTCCTCCCGTTTGAATTACAGCGAAACCGTCTCAGATGGTATTCAGATCGGTGCCTGGCAGCATCCGGCAACCGTCACGGGTGTTTTGGCCCAGTCGATATTAGCGGCCAAAGGCTCATGCCGCCGTGTGCCGGCTACTCTGCCAGTGGTCGAGTCAAGTCAAACTCGGCGCGAAACACGCGGCCTTCGCGTACCAGTTCATAGGCAAACTGCTGATTGCCGATCTCAATGCTCCACAGGTTGGCTACCGACGCCGGCAACCCCTCCCGCAGGAAAAGCGCGCGCGAATAGGCATCAGCCGGAAAGGTCTGCCGGCTTGCCCGGCCGCTGTCCGTGGTGTGCCCGCCGTACCAGCTCACCTTGTCCTCATGTTCGCCGTGTTGGTGTCGGTGCTTCAGCTCGAGCCCGTTGGGCAAGCGGCGCAGAAACCAGGTTCTCGACGTATCGTCGCCAACGCGCAAGGGAATGCGGATCTCGTCATCCGTGCACTGGGCCACGCGCATCACCAGTGTCGATTCGGCCCAGTTTGCATCCGAGACTTCATCAAAAAGGGTCACCCGGCCGGCATATCGCTTGCCGCAGTGCTTCGCGATGTTCTGGAAAAAAGCGTCCTGCTCGCCTTCCTCCGCGTAACTGGCCACGCAGAATCCCACTGCGAAAAAAAGGATCAGGCTGCGGCAGATTCGCATGGGGCAAGTCTCAGTAAGAAAATGCGCATGATACGCGCCACAGCGCGCTTCCGCGACAGGCGACGGCACCGGAGCTCAGCCGGGCATGAACCGAATCCGCAGGGTGCATCCGGTCCGGTCCATGGTCCGCCCTGGGGCCGGTAGCGTCTGGTCCGGGCTATTTGCGGACCATGTTCATCACCTCGTTCATTTCGAGATTTTCTGCCCGCTGTTGGATCTGTGGAACGAATTCGGTCTGCATCTGCCTGGCCGAACCCAGGGTTTCAGCGTAGGTCTGTTTCAGCAATTCGGTCGACATGGTGCGCCCGCCTGCGTAGTACCGCTTGGCGACCTGGCCGAGCGCATAGGTTGTCGCGAAGGAAAAGGCCATGCCGGTCGCACTGCGGCCCAGCCGCCCCATGCTTCTGCCGGCGGCCGCTCGGAACAGCCCGCCGATCAGCTTGCGGCCGAACTGCTCGATGTACTGGGACGTCATGCCAACGCCCAGGGTGGCCAGGAAGTCCTTGATGTGGCCGCGATCAAGCTCGTAGCCGTAATCCCTGCCGATTCGATACACCATCTTGATCTGCAGCGGGATGATAGCCATGGACGCCCAGGACTGGGGCAGCAGCTCCAATGCGCCATTGAGTATCGAATAGTTGAGAATGCGCCGGTCCAGTTCAGCATCATCGACGCCGGTCACAGGTGTTGGATTGGCAGCACCGGCATCGGCTGAGGAACTGGCAGTCCCCGGTGCGGCGGCTTCGGACAGCTCGACCATCTGCTCGGCCTCCTGCTCAATGGCCTCGGACTGGTCACCCTGCATGCCAAGCAGGGATTGGAGCTGATTCAGGAAAGCCCGTTCGGCTTCCGACATGCGCCCATCGGCCTCGCACACGCCGACGGCCATTTCGTACGCGAGATGCTTTTCCCCGGCGTCACCGAGTTCAGCCACCGCGCCTTCCAGCGAAACGCGCTGGAGCAATACGTCCTGGTACAGACTCCTGAGGTCAGGCGCCGTATCGCCCAGCGCCTCGGCAATACGACGGATTTCCTCGCGTTCGGATTCCTGCTTGGCATCGTCGGCAAAAGCGGCAAACAGGGCGATGGTCAAAATGGCTCGGTTTCGGGATTCGCTCATGGCATGGGCTCTGGAGTTGACGGCTCAGGCCAGTGACCTGAGGTCTCGGCCTGCCGTTTGCAAGTGCACGAATCTGCCGCTTGCCTGAGCCTCTGAACATCTACTGTTCCAGTAATTCGTTCGGTTCCGTAAACCGCGGCATTTCCAGTACCAGACCTTCAGGAATCAATTTCATGAAAAAACCAGCCATGGTCCTGCTTCTGTTGGCACTCAACAGCGGCGCGAACGCTGAAGTGTTCTGCGTTGCTGACGGAGATGCGCTGCAGGACGCGCTCCTTGCAGCGGAAGCCAATGGTGAAGACGACGAGATTCGCCTCGCCGGTGGCGCCACCTTCATTTCGCCGGGGTTCACTTTCGACTTCCGGCCAGAGGAGGATCACGACCACATCCTCAGCGGCGGGTGGGAGTCCGGCCAGTCCGACAAGTGCAGCACACAGG
>JAAUYD010067323.1_pt1 | contig 16039 bp, 10 predicted proteins | sample 7278101 | NCBI WGS metagenome assembly JAAUYD01 (sample SAMN14350128, study PRJNA611818) | marine sediment metagenome | isolation source: surface marine sediment (0.6m) | place: French Polynesia: Moorea | collected 2018-08 | reverse complement strand
TCCGCCATCCCATGCACATCCTGTTTATTCACCGCAAGAATGATATCCCCGGATTTAATTCCGGCCTTTTCAGAGGGACTGCCTGATACAACACGCTCTACAATCAAGCGACCGTAAAATTCTTCCGTCCTGACACCGAGCCAAGGTCGTGACGGTAATTTGGCTCTGCCTGACAGCTTCAGATCTCTGAGAATCGGTTTCAACAGATCGATGGGCACGAACATATTTGCTGGCATTAATCCAACTCCCTCAATCGTGAGTTGAGAAAACAAGTACCCGATGCCAACCAGCTGGCCATCGCGGTTAATAAGGGCGGCGCCGCTAAATCGGTCAATCGCAGGGGCTGTAAATATAGCATTTTCAAGAAGATATTCCCATGGTCCGGCAAATTCTTTTCGGGCGACCACTCTGACCCCATGGACTGCACCCTCATACCCATAGCTCGCAGCTAAAACCGGATCTCCCTCCTCAAGGTCTGATGAATTGCCCAGTGGCATGGGTGTCACTTGCAGCGGCGAAGTTGCCCGCAGCAGACCAAAGCCGGTATTGCGTTCATACGCGACAACAGTCGCATCGACTGATTTTTGGTCTTTTCCGACTATTTTGATTGTCTCAGCCTCGATCGTCTGGAAACCGATGGTCAGGATATGTCCGGTTTTATCAATAACAACGCCACTTGCAATCCGATTTGTGCCAAATCTGTCTGCTGTGCGGGCATTTTTAGGCACCGTGATTCGAACCTCAACAATAGCATCCAAGGATTTTTCGATTCCTTGTTGCGCATGGACAGTTGCCGAAAAGGTGGCGAGAGTAAAGAGGAGTATATTCAAATAGATTTTTTTCATAAAAACCTCCTTTTCTTTGGCAAGTGTCAAGCAAGGATTAGTGCCTCACAACTTAATGTGAAACCATCTCTCACCAACGACAAACACTCATCAGCTCAGTTAGACAAATAGCGTCTTTGTCTCTCGCATCAATTGCCCTATCGGCAATTTTCGCGGGCATGACCTTTCTGCTTCGCTAAAGTCCAATTGAGTTAGAAGCTGTCTTGTCCGCGCAGGTAAACTTTCGAAGGTAGTTCGTGCCAACTCATAGTCCTGGTAGGAATGAAAGTACATGAGGCAGCGCATAATATCTCCGATTGGCACCCTTTCGAGCAGAACTTTTGAGCAGATCCGTTCGCATCCGGCACAGTAGTCGCCGCTGGTTTCCCTGGCGTATTGGGCCAATAGGACATGATCTGCCTTTGACAGGCGGGTTTGTTCTACTGCCGCCGCCGCATTTGTCGCCATAATGGTGAGGTTAGGCATTTGTGAACAGATGCTGGCGATACGCTCATCCTGCCACACCGCCATGAGTTTTGCCTGATTGTCTGAAAATCCTTTCTGAATAAATCTGCCCGCCATTTTAATCTCGGTCTCACTGTCGCTTTTGACCGGACCACCGCCTTGGGTCTTCATGGCCGTAAGACCGATACCGGCTCGGTAGCAGGCCTGAACAGCATCTTTCATGCGGGGCTCGTGCATCAGGCGATAATTGTAGGTAAACATGATGCCGTCTACCCATGGAAGCTTGGCTGCTCCCTCGAGGCATTCTTCCATGTTGGAATGTGTGCTGAAGCCGAATAACTTGATCTTGCCGGCCTTTTTCATGTCTTGTGCCCAAGATTTAAGACTGGCGTCTAACTCACTAATGCCACGTATTCCATGGACAAAGAATAGATCCACATAATCTGTATGCAGTCTTTTCAAACAGGCTTCCAGGCGGGAGGTAAATTCGCCACCTCTTCTCTTGGAAAGTTTGGTTACCAGAAACACTTGCTTGCGGGTATGGGGGTTACGGGCGAACCACCGGCCAATGCCCTCCTCGCTGCGACCCCCTCCATAGCCCTCTGCTGTATCCCAATAGTTGATCCCCCAATCGAGCGCCTTTGCCAGTGCTAACCGATTGTTCAGAATGTCAAACATCCCCCCCAGTGAAAGAGTGGAGACCATTGTTCCCGAACGACCAAAGGATCTGCGGGGCACAGGCGTCTTGGGAATGGTTATCTGGGCCGAGATCTGGTTGGGCCGCCAGAAAGAGCCACCACCAACTGTGACGCCCAATCCGAAAGCTGCAGTTCTCTTGAAAAAGTCGCGGCGATTGAGTTTTTTATTTTTATCTCCATTAGATAACATGATACCTTTCTCCTTGGACATCGGCTAATTGGTCTTTGCAGCGGAACCGAGCCAGCGACCTGAGCTAAGGTCGAAAACCGGTTTAAATTTGTATCGTTTCATGATTATCCCCTCAGGGGCCTCTAAGCTTATATTTCCCTTCTCTATAAAGAAACGAGCTTCAGCTTTAATCTTAAGTCCTTGGCTAAAGGCGCGCTCCAGCATACTCTGGGTTTTTCCGTAATAGCCTTCAGCCTTTCTACCATGATAAGCGCGTCTGGCGGCAAACCAATCCCTGGCGTTTTCATGGGGCAATACCACAAAAACCCAATACTCAATGCGCTCGGGAGAAACGACCTCAAGATACAATGAATATTCTGGTGTGGTTGCATTTGACGAGGTCTGCTCAAGGCGTTTTAATTCCATATCCTCGATTAACCATGTTGTTGTATTGCCCATGGCCCGAACGAAATTCTGCACCGGTCCGAAAACATAACCAGGATTCCTTTCCCGAGCAATGAAGTATCCTTCTGAAAACCAGGCGGGAGGAACGTAGGTCAGGAGTCCGTTTTGTTGTCTAAACGACTGGACATGGTCCTCAGCATTCGTCGTGGGAGTGATCATCAGGATGGTCATCATGATTATTGATGCCGCCATCGACCGACTTTTTAGCCTTTTTAACATAATCTCATCTCTCTAAATTAAGGGTTGGTTTTGAACCTAAGTCGGCTTATATCACGATCAATACCTTAAAGCGATATATTTTGATTTTAGAGCGTTTGGAATAAACCAGCTGGGATTTTATGACGATTTAAAGCAGCAATGCAAAACTACCGATAGCGGAACGTTATTCTGCCAAACGCTCTAATTGCATGAAATCCAGCAGAATTTGAATAAATTTAGTATTGGAATCTGATTTCGATACAGCTGCTCGGTCTATCACTACACTGTGGCAACTTATTAATTTGATTGATAATACCCAGGTTTATCTTGACAATTACCACGATTTTATATAGGCAAGACTAGGTATCTCCGGCTGCCCTGGTTCGAAATGTCGCACCTGATCTCATTCAAACTATCGATCTGGTCAGAACCTCATCCTGAACCGAAATCGTAGTTGTTCTCAGACTTCTACAATCACCGTTGTGTTTACTATCTTCTCCAGAAAAAGGAGGCTTTGCTATGAACCTTCGAAATAACTTAAACAAAGAAAACAACCATAATATGTTTTCTCGCCGGGATTTCATGAAGTATACGGGTACGGTTATCTTTGTTATGGGTTCCGGCGCTTATCTTTATGCGGATAAACATCCAGGAAATCTGACCAAAGTTGGTGCAAAAAGTGCCGGCATCCCGCCTTCCCAGGGATATCTTCTTGTCGATACTAAGAAATGCCAGGGCTGCATTAGCTGTATGCTGGCTTGCACCTTGGTACACGAAGGTGTGGAGAATCCCTCTTTGTCGAGAATACAGATAATCCAGAACCCTTTTGAATCTTTTCCGAATGACGTCACCATCGAGCAGTGCCGGCAATGTGTCGAACCGTCCTGTGTGGAAGCCTGTCCTGAAAATGCGCTTGTGGTCAATGCCGGTTATGGCAACGTGCGGATGGTAGACAAAACCAAATGCACGGGTTGTGGGGATTGTATTGAAGCCTGTCCCTATACGCCCAGCAGACCAATCGTGGCATCAGACGAAAACTTTAGCGATAATGATAAGAGTCGTAAATGTGACCTGTGTGCCATTACGCCCTTTCATTGGGACGAAGCCGGGGGCGGGCCGGAAGGAAAGCAGGCATGTGTAGAAGTGTGCCCCGTCAGCGCAATAATATTTACGAAAAAGATACCGATGCAGGAAGGGGATGCCGGATACAAGGTCAACCTAAGGGACAACATCTGGCAGCAGCTGGGATATTCGCAAATCTAAGTTCTTCAATAGTTGACTAGGGTAACGTGCATAAAGTTGCATGTTGCACTACGGCGCCGAAAATGAGCAGAGAAGCCTCATTTAAAAAACCATCAGTCCTTTAAATTTTATATTATAAAAAATTGGAGGTAACGAAAATGAATGGTTATTCGGGAAAAATATTACGGCTCAACCTGACGCATCGCAAAACAACGATTATACCAACCGGAAAATACGAAAAATGGGTCGGTGGGCATGGCATGGGCTCGGCGATTTTTTTTGATCTGGTAAAAGATAAAACCATTGATGGATTTGACCCTGCTAACGTCATCACCATGATGACATCCCCCCTCTCGGGTACTCTGACGCCGGCCGGCGCCTCAAGAACAGAAATACAGGGGATAGGCGTTCAGTCGATTCCCATTGGCTGGTTTACCCGCAGCAATTTCGGCGGCAGGTTCTCTTCCATGCTGAAGTATGCAGGCTGGGACGGCATTGTCATCGAGGGCCAGGCAGACGAACCTGTCTGGCTTGACATTAGAAATGATTCGGCTGTCATTCGAAATTGCAGCGACTTGTCGTTATGGGGCACAGACACCAGGGAATGCCAGCAAAAAATATGGACCTATGTCTCTGGAAACTGGATGTACGGCGACTGGATAAATCCTGCCGGCCAAGACGGCGGTCAAACCACCCAACGGCCCGCCGTGCTGGCCATCGGGCCTGCCGGGGAAAATTTGAGCAGAATGGCATGCCTGATTCACGACGCCGGCAACGGGGCCGGTCAAGGAGGATTTGGAGCCGTTTGGGGATCAAAGCGGCTGAAAGCCATCAGTGTCATTGGAACCGGCAGTATCCGGGTCCATGATCCGAAAGCCCTCATGCAAGCCCGATTGTGGCAGAAAAAAAATTATGCCTTTAACCTGCAAAATTTGAAAAGAAAGTACATGTCGGTCGATTTTCAAAGTCCTCCCGTACCGGGTACCTTGTACAGGCGGGGAAAGCCGTCGGTCGGTAAGCGGCCCCAGGCCTGCGTCGGCTGTCATTCCGCCTGCCGGGGAAGATATGAAGACGGCCTCGGCAATGAGGCCACCTGTTTTGCGTCATTATTTTATTGGTCGGCAAATTCACTGGATATCCAACGCCAGGCAAACGATCTTTTAAACAGATATGGACTGAATGCTACGGAATTGTTTTGGGGGGAACTTTACCTCAGGGATCTGCACAGATCCGGCACTCTGGGATCGGGCCGGGAAATTGATTGTCCCCTTGATTTCAAAAAATACGGCGAACTCGAATTCGCTGAGCAACTGGTAAAGGCCATCACATATCGAAATGATGGCCAGGGCAATAGCCACCAGTTTGGCGACGATCTGGCGGAAGGCTTTGTGCGGGCGGCTAAAAAGTGGGGGCGGCTCGACGGTGACAATGGCGATCTTAGAACCGGCCGGCTTCTGTTTCCTTACTGGGGACTGCCAAAACACAAAGAGGCCAGGTCACAACTGGACTGGGCCTACGGCACCATTTTAGGGGACAGAGACATTAACGAGCATGGATTCGATCAGCTCAGAAGCAATCCCACATACAATAAACGATGGGGGGTTCCCCTGTATGGGTCGGCCGAAGAGGTTGTTAAAATCTATACCGATAAAATGGTGCCGTTTCAGGGTGACAGAAAGATGCTGGATTTCAGTACCGCAAACATGTATTCTGAGCACATCGCCAAGTTGGTTACCTGGCACCGATATTACTCCCGATTCTGGAAGCAGTCGGTCCAGTTCTGCGACTGGCGTTGGCCGGATTTTCTGAATCTTTACGGCCCCGGCAAGGTTGGATCCACCGGAATCGCGGAGCCTAAATTTCTCAATGCCGTCACCGGCAATAATTTTTCTTTCCTTGACGGCATCGAGCTCGGAAGAAAAATCTGGAATCTGGATCATGCCATCTGGACGCTTCAGGGACGGCACCGGGACATGGTCCATTTTGCCGACTATTTTTATACCCAACCTAGCTTTACCTTTGATGGCCATGCTGAGCTTATGCCCGGCATTGAAAATAAAAAGTGGCGTTATATTGAAGTGTTGGGCCGGCATTTCGATAAAAATAAATTTGAAGAATTTAAAACCAGGTTTTACGGACTGCAGGGATGGGATTCGAGCACAGGCTATCCCGTTCGGGGAACACTGGAATCCATTGGGTTGGCTTACGTTGCCGACGAGCTCCAAAAAAATAACCGGCTGGGGAAAGGATAACAGACTGCATGGCGAGCGAGTCTCTAACATTGTGAAGGGTAATGTGCCATCCAAGCTCGAGGTTTTTACAGGAATCCATTTTGAGATCTACGGCAAAGACCGCAAGCATTAAATCAAAATGGCCATTGCGTGGTTTGATAAGGTTCTTTAAAAATTGAATAAGGATGACATCGGTGTGGATCTTTTACAGCGATTACTGAGATTTGGATTTTTAGCCTTCACTGTTTTAATGGTGATGTCTATTGGATCCGGTGGGCATATTTACGCCTCACAAAGCCTCCCGGTGGTGGTGGCCGGTTTTGCTCCCGAAGGTTGGCAAATATTCGATGAGGTCAAACAGTTCGCGCCAGAAAATCTCTACGAACAGATAAATGGCCGCGCGTCATTATTTTTGGCCTATGACATGATCAGAATGACATATGTCCGTTTCGTCAATAACAAACAGATAGCACAATTTATAAATATAAGTATTTACGATATGGGCACGCCAACCAATGCCTTCGGGGTTTTTTCTGCCGAGCGATCGCAAGATGAGTCTCCTCTCAACCTGGGTCGGGGCGGGTTTTTTTCGGATGCTAACTACTTTATCTGGAAAGGCCAATATTACATTCGGATCATCAGTTCTAAGGCCACGGATGAATATAAGCGGATCGGCATGGATTTGGCCCGAAAAATCACCGAATTCCTTCCGGATTCGGGCGAGCAAGTTTGGGGCCTGACCGCCCTGCCACTGAAAGATCGGATGCCGGCATCCGTCCAGTATTTTAAGGTTGATGCAATGGGCTTGGACTTCATGCCAAACACCTATCTGGCCGTTTACCGCAAAGGCAACACATTGGTGACGGCTTTTCTATCTAAGCAAAGTTCCGTGGAATCTGCACGGACCACGGTGGCAAGGTACACCAAGTATGCTAAAAAATATGGCAAAAGAATTGATCGCCTGAAGATTAAGAAAGTCGAATTGGAATGCTGCGATATGGGAGGGACTTACGACGTGGTTTTTCACAAAGGTCGTCTGGTAGGAGGTGTGTCATCCGTTGAGGACCGAGGGCTGGCTATCCGGGTTGCAATTGAAATGTGGGAACAAATCCACTTAGAATAGGAAGCGGTTAATCTAAAAAAATTTTGCAAAGGAGGTTGCATGCTGGAAATGAAAAAGAATCGTGACGCCTTTGACCGACGTGAGTTTATCAAGATTGTTGCGACGGCGGCAGTTAGCGGACCGATCCTTTGGACCGAAGCGTACTCGGGTACAAATTCGTCGACTGAGAGCAAGAAGACAATCCACCGTAATGAGCAACCAACCATGGCCTATCGAAAATTAGGCCGAACAGGTTTTTTGTCAAGCCGTTTGGTCTTCGGTTGCGGCGCTGCCCTGATGGGCGGAAGGGCCGAACGCTTGCTGCAACGCGCCTTTGAGGCCGGGATTAATCACTTTGATGTAGGTTCAGATATCTACTACAAAGGCAGTGAACGCAACCTAGCCCCATTTCTGAAGGACCATCGCGATAAAGTTTGGATCGTATCAAAAGCGCCCGCATTCGTTCATACCAAATCCAGTGATTCGATCACGCTGGAGCAGGCTAAGTCTGCCGCAAGGTACTGGACGGGATTGATGGATGCGAGCCTAAAAGATTTGCAGACCGACCATGTGGATGCCTACTATCTGATGGCCGTCGATAACCCGTCGCTTGTTCGCGTTGAAGAGGTTTACAATGCGTTCCTTAAAGCAAAGGCCGCTGGTAAAGTAGGTTATTTTGGGTTGAGTACCCATAAGAACGCGCAAAAAGTCCTGGAAGCTGCCATCGAAACGGGCTGGTATGATATGGCAATGATCGGAATTACGCCCGCCGGTTGGTATGATTGGGACACAAAAAGCCTAGCCCACGATACACCCACTCTGGTTCAACTTCAAGGATTACTCGAGCGCGCCAGAGAAGCTGGCATCGGCCTAATTGGGATGAAAACCGCCAGATATCTGGCGCCGTTTTGGTCCTTGGGCAAAGGTGATGCCAGCGCCTTCGACGAATTTTACAGCAAGGAGTTTAAATCGACATCATTCAGCCCCTTCCAGCGAGCTTATGCATATGTTCTCCAGCATGGTATCGACGTCGTGAACGCTGATATGCAGAACTTCAAATACCTTGAAGAAAATATCATAGCAGCGGTGACGGCTGACCAATATTTCAAATGATTTTGCAAATTGCATTTTCAAATCCACCGACGAATTAGACCGTGATATTTTGACTTCGCACAACAAGGATATAAGTCCTGGCCATTGTTGGTTTCCCCTGGCTAATCCACAAAATATCTCTGTAAAAATTTCGTGCCAAGTCAAATCTTGGCAATCATCAGTATACGATGTATTCGTTATGCCAATATCTACTGTAAGAGTTCTTTGAGATAGGTCTGTCTTTGGCTGGTATCTTGATTTTTAACCGCCATCGCAAACGCTTTTCGAGTTCCAACCAAAACAGCGAGTTTCCTGGCTCTGGTCAGACCGGTATATATGAGATTTCGAAACAACATCTTAAAGTGCTGTGTGAGAATCGGGATAATTACCGCCCCAAATTCGCTGCCTTGTGACTTGTGAATTGTGATGGCGTATGATAGATCCAACTCCGGAATATCGTCGCGTTCGTATTCAACAATTCTTTGATCCGGAAAAAACGATACCGCACATGTCAGCTCCTCATTGTCGATCTTTTGAATAACCCCAATATCACCGTTGAATACACCCAGATCATAATTGTTTCTGCGATGAATGACTCTATCACCGACCCTAAAAATCCTTTCGCCAACCTGAAGTTGACTTTTTCCCTTTTGGGGTGGATTGGCAGTTTCCTGGATCATCTTGTTCAGGTTGACTGTACCCAGACTCCCTCTGGTCATGGGAGTGAGAATCTGGATTTCAATATCGCTTCCAAAATATTTTGGTATCCACTCCAAATAAAGCTTTTTGACAACGTCAGTTGCTGAAAAACCATAATACAATGTTGACCATGGATGTACCTTTTTTAAAACGACCAATAGTTCATCGACTCTGGTTTGGGCTTTTGCTATTTTTTCAATATCTACGTGCTGAAATTTCTTTGGGATCGTCAATTCAGTTTCATACGGAACCAGCGGCTCATTGACTCGAAATTCATATAGATTTGAATCTGGTTTGTTATCAATTTCGGTAGTTTTCAGCACATGGTATTTTTTGACCCTTGCAATAAAGTTTAACTGCTCCCGGGTTGATTCGTCCGAATCTAGAAACAGGCAATCAGCTCCATTTTGCCAAATTTCAGGTTTTTTAAAAGGCGAGTCAATATATGGCAACTGGCCATTGTTGATTTGATGGGCGTAGCGGATGATCAGCGATTCTCGTGCCTGGCGAAAAATCGTAGTTAACCTAAAACACGGTACCTTTTCGGTAGCTATCAAATCATGGAGCACATTCCCAGCACCCACTGAGGGCAGCTGATCTGCATCACCGACGAAAAGAACCCGGCTGTGCGGTGGCACGGCTTTTAGCAGGGACGCGGTCAGGTTGATGTCCAACATGGAGCATTCATCAACAATCAGAAAATCAACGTCAAGGGTGTTGTCTTCATTCTTATTGAATTTACCAATCTGCCATTCCAGCAGGCGGTGAATCGTTTTAGACTCGTTTCCAGTGACATCCATCATCCGCTGAGCGGCACGGCCGGTAGGAGCTGCCAGTAACACTTTAGCCTTCATGGCCTCGAGCAATTTGACCAGCACCAGCGTTGTGGTTGTTTTACCGCAGCCCGGGCCACCGGTTAAAATTGAAAATTGCTCACAGACGATGCCTTTGACAGCGGCATTCTGCTCATCGCTTAATGAGATGGCTTTGCTGTGACAATAGCGGCCAATCCAACGCTCAACCCGTTTTTTGTCAATTGCAGGTGGGTTATTCATACTTGAAATCTTTTTTGCCACATATAGCTCATCAAAATAAAGTGACTTTGAATAATAGCACGGCTCCAGAACATTATTTGCAGATTCTATCTTGCGGACCATCACCAGACCGTCTTGCTGCATTCGGTTCAGAAAGCCCGGTAAACGGTCACCAAGATCCTGCTCGATCAGCTCTTTGACCTGTGCTTCAATCTGTGATTGGGTCAGGTAACAGTGACCAAATTCCCTGCTTGCCGCGAGGACATGTTTTATCGCGGCCATGATCCGCTGCGGGCTGTCCAAAGCAAGACCGATGCTTTGCGCCACTTTATCCGCTGAAAAAAATCCGATTCCGTAAAAATCATTGGATAACCGGTACGGATCTTCATTTACATATTCAATGGCTCTATCGCCATATTCCTTATAAATACGAACAGCGAAAAGTGTGCTGATACCGTGGGATTGCAGGAACATCATCACTTCTCTGATAGCCCGGTGCTCGATCCAGGCATCTTTGATCATTTTTAGCTTTTTTTGCGCGATTCCCTGTATCTCAATTAACCTTTCGATGTCACCTTCAAATATTTCAAGCGTTTCCTTACCAAAATGATTGACGATTTTTTTGGCAGTTTTTGGTCCGACACCCCTTATCAAACCCGATCCTAAGTATTTTTCCAACGCAGCCGTGGTTGCTGGTTTTCTCTCAACTGCTTTTATGGCTTTGAACTGCCGGCCGAATTTGGGATGCACACGCCAGACACCTTGAAATTCCATTGTGGCGCCGGCAAACACCTTGGTCTGATGGATAATGACAGTTTCTTGCTGGTGGGGATTATTAAAGGGTAGTACGCGAAGGACAGACCAGCCGTTATCCGGGTTGTGGTAAGTTACCCGGTCAACGATGCCACGAATTGTTTCGGTAATTACTGCTGTTTGTGGGAGTGTCGATCTTTGCATAGAGAAAGTATGTTCGAATCAAGATTTGTAATTATCGTTAATGTGTTCTTAATCTGTACTATAGCCTCATTAATCGAAGGGAATTTTAGATGCTTCATGATGTGTCCATAGCTTAAATTTACAAGATAAAAGGTGTGGAAAAGATAATTGTCAGGCCAGCATGTTATCAGAAATGCTTATAAGATTGAAGAATAAATCCTGAAAAGATGAAGGCTAAAATTTCGAAGGCATACTTGGCGGTTTTTTTAAGGATGGAATAAATTAGAAAAAATGGGCCTGTAAAAAAGATCTTCCATTTCAGGATATCATTTGTGAATCTCATAGGCAAAACCGCTGTAATTATTTAAGATAGATAGCAATTCTCTGCAATTGGAAGAAAGGTCAAAATCGGGAATTTTCCACTATTATGACAATCGTTTTTATGGGGCTGGATGATAGTATCCCAAAACATCTAAGGTCGCATGTACAGTGCCAAAGTTTGATGCAATACTAATGGCTTTGCCGCAATGTACTTGGAATACTGAATACCCATTGGCGGTGCGGTAAAAGCTTTTACTATTCCAAATTATACTAATATGTTAGACATAAAATAACTTTTGTCCTGAACAGGGCTGCTTAGTATAAGGGATTTAAGTTTTTCGCTCTTTGGTATTTATGTAATATGCGGGTTAGATTTTCCCTTCCTCGACTTTCCTGTCTATTTCATTAAAAGCAAATTCTATGTAGTCCAGTACAAGCGGATCCGATTCATAGTAGTAGGCCTCCTCCAGGACATTCATTGCCTGCTTATCGTCCGTCATCGCAGACAGTGCATACGCTGAGACGGCCCTTTCTTCCGGAGTCCTGCTGACATCGATTAGATACTGTCTGATAATATCATAATGACTTTCGTCAGGATACTTTTTTGTCCACTGATAGAGCATATCAGAAGCATCTCCTACTGGTGCATTACCCTCAAGTGTCAGAAACATAATCCAGTCTATTACTCTGACATCGCCTATGGACTCCAGCTGTCTTGTGAATCTGAGCGCCTCATCATCGTCACCCTGTTTATATGCTTCCGCGGCAAGAAAAGCGTTCATGGCAGGATAATCAATGTCGACCAATCGATTTTTGACTTTCTGAGATAATGCCAACTGGTAACGCTCCGCCAGTAATGCGCCCACTGTCTCTTGGTCTGACAGATTCCGGACGGCTCTGACTATGGCACGCCTTAATTCATTTGATATGCTCATGCCATTGTTAGCGTTCTCCTCCGTTCCCGTCAGAAGGTCAACAAGATCCATTACATCTCCAGGGTAATCAAATTCTGCGAGCATACTCATAATCTCTATTCTCAGGTCCAGATTGTCACTTTCACCCTGATCACCGTTAAGGGAATCACCCTCATAAAACATCCTCATGATGACATCCCTCATGATGTGATCGTTTTGTTCATTCCAATCATCTTCAAAGGACCCGGCTTCAGCGAGCAGCCTCATCGGGTCGAGCCGGTCCCGTTCTTTCTGCTCTGTCGTTGTTATAAAATTAATTATTGCCATTACTCCCTCTCTTGTGCCCGACTCAAGCAGCGCCAATACAGCATCCTTTCTTACGTCTTTGTCATATGAAGGATCGTCAAGGATGTTTATAAGTTGGTCAATACAGTCGTTGCAGTCATCAGGTTCGTCCAGTGTTTTTTCTATGGCATCTCCATCTTCAGGGTAAACAGTGTGGGGGATATCATCTACAAAGTAACTGTTTGTCGATGTTAAACGAATATATGACCTTCTTTTGTGTGTCTCGTTATTTTCAGAAGAGACAATTTTCTTCTGATTGGATTTTCTGTCTATAATGTCTTTTGATATTTTGGAAACAGTGGTGATGTCCTCAGGATGATTGCGGGCTGTATATATCCAGATAGTGCTGATGAGGGCGAGGACTAATGCAATCATGGTTATATGATTTTTCCTGTTCATTTCTTCTCCTTCATCCTTCCTTTACCCCCTGAAAGGAGGGTAAGAGCGCATCAGTTCCGAATGTGCGTTAACAGAACGGCCCATTGCACGTAAAGTCGTAATTGTCCAGGTTGACATTATTGCCAGTTGCACCGCTAGTGAACTGATAAGAGGCAGGGCTGAAGGACGACCATTTCTTTAAGGGTCTTATACGTCCATTCCAGTACTGAGGCACTTTGCAGCTGTATTGTCCATTACTGTCTGTTGAATCACAATGGATAAGCTGACCCATTGGATAATCTGATTCTACCTTTATTTCCACACCGCTTACCGGAAAACCGCTGCTTTTCTTGATGAAACCGCTGATGGTAACTTCATTCCACGAAATGGTCTTGAAGTAGTCCACGTATGCTATTCCTGCATAGCTAGTGATGTCCTTTTGGTGATGCCACCTGACCGTATGCGTACCGGATGGAATATAGAACAACTCGTAATTCCAGCTGGTTTGATTATTCTCCGCCAGCACGTGCCCGTCGATTGAGAAATCGAGGTCACTTCCTTTCCAGTAAAAATACCCCCATTTGGGGCCATGCACAGTCGTTACCAGCCAGGTTTGCCCGATGCTGGATAAGTATGAAAAAGCTGAATCTCCTCCATATACATCGTGCGAAGAACAACCCCATTTTTTATTCTGAAGTCCCGTTGTGGTAGTGACATGCGATGTGTCTATCGCTTCGGCCAGATCACAGGGCTTGAGATAAGGCTTGCTGGGATCGTAGGCACCTATGCCGGAGTTAGCAAATGACGATATGCTGAAGACGATAACAGGAATAAACATTATAATCAGAACAACCTTCAATGTCTCTCTTTTTTTGATACTCATAATGCAACCTCCTTTATTTGTCCTTTTAACGAAATGTTATAAAAGTTGGCTTTACATTTGCTTGCTCTACTAGCGATGCTCTTAGAATTTACAACAGTAGGTGTTCCACTCTATTCATTCATAAGAACCACCTCCCTTCATTCGTGAAATATTTAACCATTTAAAAATCGATTTTTGATTTTAAATTCTGTTTCTGAGCTAAAAGCAATGCCTCTCTTGGTAATTCGTTCAATAGATCCGATGAATTTGATCATTTTCATTATCTGTCATCCCCTTTAAAAATTGTCGGTTTTTTTAGAGGCCAAAAAAATATTTCGATCCTACTTTCAAGCTGATTTTATCCATTCGCATCGCAGCAAGCTGGGGGAAATTAGACCCTAAAAGATATTAAGGGATAATATGTCCCTGAAAATAGGCAGTATCTCCTCTTTCATAGAGCTAACAAAAGTGGCAATAGCGCTTTGACCCGGTCGTTGATTGCCCGAAAGAGCCATAATATAACATTCTCACGACAGGTCCGTTCGATTCTACGAGAAGATATCAATCCGCGCGAATAAGCGAACAATACCACCTTTAACAAATACTCATGCTGGTTTGGTTTCGGGCTTAGACATCTATTATTACTTTAATATGGGGGCCGGCTATCAGTGTACTCACTGGGCTGTCTCTGACATCGGTAGCGGGTTGGCCGTTTGTAGCGGAGAAGTAGAATATAGCCCCGTTCCCATTCCTGGGGCAATATGGTTATCAGGTTCTGCTTTGATTGGTATTGTTGGGGTTAGGAAGAAGTTTAAATAATAAGAATATTCCAATAGTCTATTTCAAAATGCAGTGTCAGAAACGACTCTGCCATGTTATTTTGATAGCTCCAGCTAATTAGCTATTTTTCAATTGCAACAAAACTTCTGGTGATATTACCGTGGATCAGTTCCGTCTGTGTAAAAGGTTTCTTTTGGACAATTTCACGGTTAAGTCAGAATGGTAAAGCCAAATAGGATTCTCCCGCAATCAGGCCGTTATTGGAGTCGAGAGGGCCATCAGCGTTGTTAAAATTAATTGCTATATCATTTCCATCGACAGGCGGCCATTCAGGAAAGACACCGATATGCAGGAGTGGAATGCTTACCCCCGAACTTCCGCTGGCGGCTATATACTGCCCGGCATCAACAGCCTCACCTTCATGCACTGCCACGCCCCATTGTTGGAGATGGCCATAAAATGCGATGGTGCCGTCTTCATGTTCAATGAAAATATGGTTATGCATGGATGGATCTTGTAAATCCACATCTGGAAGGTCATCTCTTATCTCACGGACGGTCCCAGCACGTGCGGCAACTATATCTGAACCCATGGGCATCAAGAAGTCATAGGCGAGAGAGTTATAATGCGAGTTTTCCTGATAACAATAGCTTTGGATGATTTCATATTGTTCACCTGCTGGATAAGGTAGCACGTATTCCGACTCAGATGGATCTCCGAACACAGCCCGATCAAAACAGGTGGGAGTCAAATTGTCGGCTCCATTACCTCCACTACCATCACCTCCACAGCCACTAAAAAAGGTAGACATAAGTGAAGGAAAGAATATTATCGAAACTAAAATTTGAATCTTTTTCATAACACCCGAAAAAATTTATCTGTAAATACACTAAGAATTTCAAATGATGTAAAAAATTATTGAGTGAGTGAAAAAAAATATCTGGCTATGGTCATTAAAACATTAAAAGTGGTTCTTAATTTGCCGTGAGGTTTTTGCCAAAGCATACCACTATGTGGCCTTTGTAGGTGGGGCAGGTTGGAATGTCAAGAAAATTTATATCAAAATTCTATGATTTGAGAAATTAGAAATTCGATTTTTTGGGGTACACGTTTCGATACCGGACGTCGATGAACAAAAAGGGAAAACGCTTTGTTGGTTTTATTCCTGCTGTGAGCATTAAAGCAGTTAAGGTCATACGCCAGCAATTCGCCGCGAGCCAGGTTTGTTTGTTCTTGGCGATTTGCGTATGCGCGGGCTAGACGATAGGAGCCGGATGAGCCGAG